>Ga0255182_1000126_pt1 | contig 74756 bp, 58 predicted proteins | sample Atl_UVDOM_RepA_8_FD_188420 | JGI IMG/M metagenome (GOLD analysis project Ga0255182, IMG submission 188420) | Freshwater microbial communities from Altamaha River, Georgia, United States - Atl_UVDOM_RepA_8d | ecosystem: Environmental > Aquatic > Freshwater > River | place: USA: Georgia...
CCGCCCATACCGCCGCCACCCATGCCACCGCCACCCATGCCACCGCCGCCCATGCCACCACCACCCTGACCGCCACCACCGGTGCCCTGGGCGCCACCGCCGGAGAAGTTGAACTGCGTCACTTGACCGACTCCGGAAAAGAGCGGCGTCGCGGTGACGCGGACATACCGCCGATCGGCCGAGACGACGGCCTGAGCGAACATGTTCGTGCCTTCGGGCAGGGTCGTGATGATCGGCTGATAGCCCACGGCCCCAGTGCGGAAGAACGGCGCTCCGGGAGCGCCCGGAGCGCCGGTCGGCGGCGCGGTACGGCGGCTCTGCGAGAGGGAGGCGGCGGCGGCGGGATCGGCCATGCCGGCGAGCTGCTGCGCGAGGATCGCCTGGCCGAGTTGTTGCTGGGCGACGACGTCCTGGGCGACCTGCGCATCGAACACGGGTTCGCGGCGGCGTCCGGCCGGCACGGCGATCGTCACGGCGGCGTCCTCGGCCCTGACAATGATCTGCTTCTTGAGCTTCTGCTCGAAAGGCGTGCCGCGATAGAGCGTGACGGTCGCGGTGACGGTGTCGGCGGCAACCTTGCCCCACGTCCTGCGGACGAGCACGCGATAGGTGCCCGGGAAGGCCTCGGTGGCGATGTACCGTTCGCGATGGGTCGCGTTGGCGGGGTCGGCCGGCGCGTCGGTGTCGGCCAGGAGCGTGCCTCCGGAACTCGACCGCGGCGCGGCGAGCGAGCAGACAGTGCCCGGTGGCTCCTCGACGATCAGGTCGATGTCGGCGTCGCCGTTCCACGTCAGTTCGAGTTCGATGTCGCGGACGAGAGCCCGGTCGACGGCGGCACGGAAGTCGGCGGCCTCTTCCTTGCGGCCGGCCTGCTCGAGCGCGTCGATGCCCGTCTTCGCGAGCCGTGCGGCCCGCGTGAAGATCTCGCGCTGGTCGGCCGGCCACTCGTGCGCGAGCACGCCGGGGCAGGCCCAGCGGAGCGTCGCCTGGTCGTCGGCGCGGGCCGCGAGCGTCATGGCCAACGCATATGCCTCCCGATTGGCGGGCTCGACGTTGGTGATCTGCTTGCAGAGGCGGATGGCGCGCTTTGGCGAGCCGAAGCGGGCGAGGTACTGGGCCAGAGCCAAGAGCTCCGTCGGGCTCGAGGCAAACTCTGCCGTGGACAGCAGCGCGCGCTCGACCTCGTCCCGTGGCTGCCCTGCGGCCTCGAGCGCGAGCGCCAGCGCCTCGTACATCCACGGCTCGGCGCGGCCGCAGGCGATGGCCGCCGACAGCACGTCGGCGGCGCGATCGAAACGGCCCTGACGTCCAAGATCGGTGGCCGTCGTCCGCAGCCTGGTCAGGCGGACGGCCTGTTCGCGGGCGGCGGCTTCGGGAGTCCCGCCGTCCGGCGTCGTCGTCAGGTAGGCGGTGACCGCCGCGCGGATGTCGTCGGCGGCGACGACGGCCCCCGGCAGGCCGATGGCGTCGGCGTCGACCCGCCGGGAAGCGTCACCGGCGTCGCCCGCGACACGCGCACGAACTGCCTGCGGGGAAGCGGCGTTGTCGCGGCGCGGCGCCTGCGGCAGCGTCGCCGCATCGGGCTTCTCGCGTCGGGCCACACGGTCCTGTGCGTCGGCGATCTGGAACATGCCGCCGCCCATGCCGCCCATCTGCCCCATGCCGCCGCCAATGCCCTGGCCGCTGTTGACGCCGCCGGCCCCGCCCATGCCGCCGCCGGTCTGAAACGGATTGACGCCGCCTCCGGCGTTGAGCGGGAGGACGAGGTCTCCCACCGGATAGACCTTGATGACGAGGTTTTCCGCCGCCTTGTCCTTCGTCGTGATCATCAGGACCTCGTCCTTGATGAGGTACGTGAGGTCCACATCTCCCAGGAGCAGTCGGAGGGCCGACCGCAGAGAAATCCCCGAGACATTCTGCGTGATCACTGTCGTGTCGAGATCGAGGCCGGCGTCCTCGAACGCCTTCTTGTCGGCGATGATCGGGATGTCGAACTTGTCCTTGAGCTGGTTGATCACGTCGCGAAGCGGCGTCTCCTGGAAGTCCAGGCTCTCGACCGTCTTGTCGAGGGCGTCGTAGATCCGCTTCTCGCCGCTGCCCGGGTTGGCGAGGTCGACGGACTTGTACTTCTCGCGGTTCTTGGTGATCTCGCGCCACTTGGCCGCGTCGGGATAGTGGATCGGCGGCTCGTCGACGAACGGAATGGCGGCGATGTCGACCAGATGCATGGCGTCCATGAAGTTGCGCTGCATCTCCCGCCGGAGCCGGACGTTCTGGGAATCGTAATGGAGGATGCGGGCCACGATCGGGGCCGTGCGGGCCACCTCCCGGGCGGTCATCGGCATCGGGTAGTTGCCGTAGATCCGCGAGGCCTCGACCGCCATCTCGTCGGCGACTTCCCGCTCGGCGCGGATGAACTCGTCATATTGCCGCTGCGGGTCGTTGGAGAGTTGGATCGGGTCGTCGTGCTGCTGGATCAACGGCCGCTGGTACCGCTGCTCGATGCCCTGGGTGAGCAGGGCGTCGTACCGCTCGACGAGCTGCTTGAACCGCTCCTCGCGGGCGCGAAGCTCGCCGTCGAGCCGCTGCCGTTCACGGCCGATCGCCGCCCGTCGCTCCGCGGCCAACTGGCACTCGAGCTTCTCGCGGGACCGGACCACCGATTCGCGAACGCTCATCTCGATTTGGCGGGAGAGCCGATCCCGCATCGGCGGGTCGAGGTCCTCGGCGTTCGTCACCTGCTGTTGGAGCTCCTTGAGGTCGACGCGAGCCTGGTCGGGGTCGGTCATCATGAGGTGGCGGGCGTTGCGCAGCCGGACGGCCGTCTCCTGCTCGAGTTGTTGCGCCCGCACCTTGCGCATGGCGTTCTGCTCCGCCAACTCGCTCCGGTCTGCGTCCGGTTCCGCCGCAGGGGCGGTCTCGGCGGGCAACGTCTCGACAGCGTCGGGCTGCCGGGCGGAGACCGAGCGAATGACCGCGGCGGCCGTGTTGTCGGGATCGCGGCGCAGCGAGGCCTGGGCGAGCCGCTGGGCGGCGTCGTGCGCACCGGCGGCCTCCGCCTGGCGGGAGAGCGCCGCCAGCGTGGCGGCCTCGCCGAGGATGGCCCGGCGGGCCAGGTCGAGGCCTTCGCGGCCCAGGAGCGGCAGAAAGCTTCCCGAGGTGTCGTTGGCGTTGCGAGCGAGTTCCTCGAGGTAGGCATGCTCCTCCTGCGGTGCCATGGCCGGCAGCGGCAGCGAGACCGGCCCCATGTCGAGGACCATATCCAGGGTTACCGACTCGAGCGGTCCGCCGACCAAGATGACCGAGTCACGGTCGGTGCGGAGCGGCGGCATCCGGGCCGGCAGCATGCCGAGTCGGGCCTTGGTGGCGGTTGTCGACAGGGCGACCTGATCGGGCCAGGCGACGGCGGCCACCGCGAGGTCGGCCATCCGCCCGCCGGCATCCTTGGCTGCGATGGTCTCGTCGGGGACGAGCAGCATGCCGCCGGTGGCACTGGCGACCGCGGCGAGGCAGGGCCAGTTGACCTGGGGGCCGATGCCCACGCTCGAAAATGCGATCCGACGGGCCCGCAACGTTTCGAGCACCCTCTGAAACTCCCCTGGGTCGATGCCGCCGAGGCCCGGGCCGTCGCCGATGTAGACGATGCTCCGCGTGCCGGAGGGCTGATCCGCGAACAGTTCGACGGCCCGGTCGAGCACTTCGATCAGATCGGTGGACCCCAGTGGAGTCCGCTTGTCGAGCCGATCGAACGCCGTGTCGATGGTCGGGTCGGCCGCCGCCACGAACCGGTCCGAGAGCGCGACGCATGAAACGTCGGCCGCCGCCAGGAGAAACCGGTCTTCCGGCCGGGCGGATTGGAGGAGCCCCGACGCCGCGTCCCGGCTGCGGACGCGGAAGTCACCCATCTGACTGGCCGATGTGTCCACGAGCACGAGAACCCGCGCCGGCGTGGCGGGCGCCTTGTCCGGCGTCCAGCGGAGACCGATCGCGGCCACGTGCAAGGAAGCCGGGTCCCGCTGAAATGCCTCTACGAAAGAGACCTTTACGGGTGCGGATCCCGTGAGTTCCGCCGCGTTGCAAACCATCGCGAGCGGCACGAGTGTCAGCCAGGCCAGACTGCGGGGTAGCGTCAATCGCGGCGCAGGCACCCTCGGCTGGAGGGTGCTCGGTGCGGTGCCAGCACAGGGAGTGCAGCAGCGGGCGGGACGCTGGGCCATGGAACCCTCCAGACTGTCACGATGAACATCGCTCAGGAGGCGGCGAAACCGCCCCATCCTGTGAGCATATTTGGCGGTCCCTCCGTCGCCAACGTCGATCTGCCCGTGAATCGGGCATTTGGCAGACTTTTTCGACTGCGGGGAAGGTCGTCGAACCGCCCCCGGGATGGCGTCGCTCGTGCCGAACTCGTGTTGGAGTTCGCGGGCGAACGCGACTATTTTCCCGGCGATCGGTAGGGTGGCCTAGAACGCGGATCGGCGTCGGTCGGGATGCGCCGGTCTGCGCGAGGGCGAGGAGATCAGGCGATGAACACGCGGAACGTCGTCAGCTTGCTTCCGGGACGAGCGCTCGCGCCGCCGCTACGGGTACGGGGCTCGGCGGCAGTGATCGTGCTTGCCCTGCTGCCGGCCGCCGTTTTCGCCCGGAAGGTGCCCGGAGAGGGCGGTGCGACGCCAGCCGCCTGGCCCCCGGCCGCCGAAGACGCTGCGCGGAACCTCACGCCGGAAGAGAGGATCAACATCGCCGTGTATGAGGCGGTGAATCGGAGCGTGGCAAACATCAACACGAAGGCGACGGTCGCCAGCGGCCTGTTTCTTCTCGAGGTTCCGTCCGAGGGGGCGGGTTCGGGAATCGTGCTCGACAAGCAGGGGCATGTGCTCACGAACTACCACGTCGTGGAAAACGCCCGGGAAATACAGGTGCTGCTGTTCGACGGATCGTCGCATGCCGGGAGGGTCGTCGGTTTCGATCCTGCGACCGACGTGGCTGTCCTCAAGGTGGACGCCCCGCCAGCGCTTCTGGCGCCGGTTTCGTTCGGCACGTCCACCAATCTCCGTGTGGGGCAGCGGGTCTTCGCCATCGGGAATCCGTTCGGGCTGGAACGAACGCTCACCACAGGGATCATCTCCAGCCTCAATCGCTCGCTGCCGACCAAGAGCGGCCGAACCATCAAGTCGATCATTCAGACGGATGCCGCCATCAATCCGGGCAACTCCGGCGGGCCTTTGCTCGACAGCAGCAGCCTCCTGATCGGCATGAACACGGCCATCGCCAGTCGCACGGGGCAAAGTTCGGGGGTGGGGTTTGCCATACCCGTGAGCACGCTCGGTCGGATCGTCCCGCAGCTCATTCGTCAGGGTAAAGTGATTCGGCCCGACGCGGGCATTTCTCGCGTCTACCAGACCGACAAGGGGCTCTTGGTGGCGGCCCTCACGCCCGATGGCCCGGCGGAGCGGGCCGGTATGCGGGGGTTTCGCGTCATCCGCGAGCGCCGCCGGCAAGGGCCGTTCGTGGCGGAGTTCGAGCGGGTCGACCGGTCGGGGGCGGACCTGATCGTGGCGGTGAGCGGCGAGACCGTCCGCACGGCAGATGATTTCCTGTCGGCCGTAGAGTCACGTAATCCGGGCGACCAGGTGCTCATCGCGGTCGAGCGGGAGGGGCATCGCCTCGAACTCCCCGTCGTTCTCGATGCGGAAAAATAGCGCATATATCCTGTTTTTTCCGCCTGCTGCCGGTCCGTCCGTGCCGGTTTCACAAAGTCGCCCGGCCCCCAACGCGGGGCATTGTTTTCGGGGCTCGGTGAACCGAAGTCATGGGGGCAAAAAAAATTTGCGGGAAAGCCGGTGGGGTCATTGACCTCGGCCGTCATCCTGCTAAACTTCGAAAGCCTGAGGCGGCAGCCGTGAGGTTGTCGGCATCGGGTCGTTCATTGGCAATTCGGCAGTTGATCTCTTTCGGTTTCGGCCGGCACGCGATCGTGACCGGCACTACCCGAGGTCGATCTTCTTCTCGCTCATGTGGGTCAGACTCGTCTGGCCTCCGCGTGCGGTTGAGTCGATTCGGGTAGGAAGAAAATAGAGAAGTTAGGTCACTCTCTTCGAGGATCGCCGTGTGCCTGCCCGTTCAATGGGGCGTGCTTCACGGTAGGCAAATCACTTCCTCCCGTGGTGAAAGCCATCGGGCGGATGTCCCGGAATCTTCCGGGACGACAAGCCATAAATTGAAGGGTTTGATTCTGGCTCAGAATGAACGTTGGCGGCGTGGATTAGGCATGCAAGTCGAGCGAGAACCGTAGCAATACGGGGACAGCGGCGAAAGGGACAGTAATGTGTAGGTACCTACCCCTGGATCTGGGATAGCTGCGGGAAACTGCAGGTAATACCGGATAACGTCTCCGGACCAAAGGTGTGATTCCGTCTGGGGAGGGGCCTGCATCCTATTAGCTAGTTGGCGGGGTAACGGCCCACCAAGGCGACGATGGGTAGCGGGTGTGAGAGCACGACCCGCGTCATTGGGACTGAGACACTGCCCAGACACCTACGGGTGGCTGCAGTCGAGGATCTTCGGCAATGGGCGAAAGCCTGACCGAGCGACGCCGCGTGCGGGATGAAGGCCTTCGGGTTGTAAACCGCTGTCGTAGAGGAGGAAATGCAGGGGGGTTCTCCCCTTTGTTTGACCTATTCTAGGAGGAAGTACGGGCTAAGTTCGTGCCAGCAGCCGCGGTAAGACGAACCGTACGAACGTTATTCGGAATTACTGGGCTTAAAGGGTGCGTAGGCTGCGCGGAAAGTTGGGTGTGAAAGCCCTCAGCTCAACTGAGGAACTGCACTCAAAACTACCGTGCTCGAGGGAGACAGAGGTGAGCGGAACTCAAGGTGGAGCGGTGAAATGCGTTGATATCTTGAGGAACACCGGTGGCGAAGGCGGCTCACTGGGTCTTTTCTGACGCTGAGGCACGAAAGCTAAGGTAGCAAACGGGATTAGATACCCCGGTAGTCTTAGCTGTAAACGATGAGCACTTGATTGAAGGGTCCTCCATAGCCTTTCAGTCGTAGCGAAAGTGTTAAGTGCTCCGCCTGGGGAGTATGGTCGCAAGGCTGAAACTCAAAGAAATTGACGGGGGCTCACACAAGCGGTGGAGGATGTGGCTTAATTCGAGGCTACGCGAAGAACCTTATCCTAGTCTTGACATGTATGGATTAACCCTGTGAAAGCAGGGCCACGCCTTCGGGTGGAACATACACAGGTGCTGCATGGCTGTCGTCAGCTCGTGTCGTGAGATGTCGCGTTAAGTCGCTTAACGAGCGAAACCCTTGTCACTAGTTGCCAGCACGTAATGGTGGGGACTCTAGTGAGACCGCCGGCGTTAAGCCGGAGGAAGGTGGGGATGACGTCAAGTCCTCATGGCCCTTATGACTAGGGCTGCACACGTCCTACAATGGAGCGCACAAAGGGATGCAAAACCGCGAGGTCGAGCAAATCCCAAAAAACGCTCCCTAGTTCGGATTGCAGGCTGCAACTCGCCTGCATGAAGCTGGAATCGCTAGTAATCGCGGGTCAGCATACCGCGGTGAATGTGTTCCTGAGCCTTGTACACACCGCCCGTCAAGCCACGAAAGTGGGGGGCATCCGAAGTCGCTGAGGTAACCGCAAGGAGCCAGGCGCCTAAGATGAACTCTGCGATTGGGACTAAGTCGTAACAAGGTAGCCGTAGGGGAACCTGCGGCTGGATCACCTCCTTTCTAAAGGATACCGCCAAGCATGGCCTTCGGGCCTTGCAAGGCAGCCACGGGTGATTCGGTTTTTGCCGTGTGCTTGCATACGGTTCAAGTTCCGCCGATCCCGTGGTCCACAAGTCAGAAGTCGTTCGAGCTCACGCTCGGGCGTGCTTCCGATCCATATGGAGTCGATCGTGATCCGTGTCCTGCACCGGTTAGCGCTGGTGCGGGGAACGGGTTTGTGCCGCCGAAAGAGATAGCTGGCCTCGGAGCGATCCGGGTGTCGGCACAACTGCCACGATCCATGAACGTGAACCCGCTGGGGCTCGGCCGAGCCCCAGCGGGTTTTTTCGTGCATTTTGCGTCCGTGCTCCGGTGTCGCCGCGGCAAGGCCTTTCGCGGTGCGGTTCGCACGGTACACTTCCCACCGCAGCATTCGGTTTCATAGTCGCCAGGTGACGCCATGTCGCAGTCCCAGTCCATCGCCGGTGTTTCTCCTCCGGCCACCGCCGAGACCACGGTGATGACCGTCTGGCCGTCTGTGGGAGCCACATCGTTGGGGCGGTGGTTGGGGCGGGTCTATCGAATCCGTGACGGTTTTGGGCCGGTCTCCGTCGGGCGATTGGCGCTGCTGGCGACAATTCCCCTGGGGCTTTTTTTGTATCTCTCGTTGCGGTTGCCCTGGGCGATTCGACGGTATCGACTGACGAATCGTCGGGTGACGGTCGAACGAGGCATCAGCCCCAAGGTGGAGCAGTATGTCGATCTCGACCGCTTCGATGCGATCGATCTCGTCGTGCAGGCAGGCCAGGAATGGTACGACTGCGGGGATCTTGTGTTTCGCCGCGGGGCGATCGAAACGCTTCGGTTGAGTGGGGTCAGCCGGCCGGAGCCGTTTCGCCAGACCTGCCTGAAAGTCCGCCAGTCGTATGTGAGCGTGGCGGCGGCCCAGGCCGCCACGGTCGGCGCGGCCTGAGGCCGCGACGTCACGGGCGAGTCAGGCCACGCGATCGACGGCTTCTGAATCAGGAAAACGCCCGGTCGTCAGGAAGTCCGCGACCATGACTGCCGCGTCGCGACGAAACAGCAGGCTCGAGTGCAGGCAGGGGATCGTCGCATGGGCGTGCGGCACGTCGGGCCGCGTGCTCTCCTCTGACACGAGCGCGTCGCGGGTCGCCGCGATCACGCCCACGTCAACGTCCGCCGGCATGCCGAGCGAGTTCACCAGGCTGTCCGACGAAGTTGTCAGCTCGGCGACCGGCCTGAACAGCGGGCCCACGGCGGCGGCGAGGCGATCGGCGACGAACGAGCCGCGGTTGGGCGGTGCGAGCATGACAATCCGACCGAGTTTCCTCGGTCGATAGCGTTCGATCGCCGCCCGGGCCACGATGCCCCCCATGCTGTGCGTCACCAGGTGGATCGTGCCGACCGCCCGGTCCGCATCGAGAGCCTCGAGCTCGCGGGCGAAGGCCTCCGCGTGGACCAGGATCGAACTCCGCATGTCATGATAGCCCCAAGGCCTGGGCAGATACCCCCGGGCGTCGAGCCTGCGGCTCAGCACCGCAAGCATGCACGGATTGGCGAGGAACCCGTGGACGAGCGAGACGCATTCCCAGGGGGTGGCCGGCGTCATGCAGGCCTTCCCGCAGCTGGCCGCGCTGCAGGGGCGGGGCAGCAGTCGAGCGGACAGACGTCATGGTTCGCCGGCAGGCGACCGATCGCGAGCCGCTCGGGCAGCATGCCGGCCCGTTCGGCGATGAGGTCGCGCACCATGCCGATGAACTCCGGCGCGGTGCCGACGGTGGCGGCACGGACCATCTCGATTCCAAGGTCCTGGCAGAGCGTGGCGGCCTCGGTATCAAGGTCGTACAGCACCTCCATGTGGTCGGAGATGAAGCCGATCGGGGCGATCACGAGGCGTCGGCAGCCGCCCGCGTGGAGTTCCCTGACGCACTCGCAGACATCCGGTTCGAGCCAGGGCTGCGACGGGGGGCCGCTGCGGCTCTGGTAGACCAGTTTCCAGTCGGTGACCCCGGCCGCATCGGCCGTCAGTCTCGCCGCCTCCGCGAGTTGGGCCACGTACTTGCAGCCGTCGGACATCGCGGTCGGGATGCTGTGGGCAGTGAAAAGCACCGGAACCAGTGCCCGCTCGTCCTCCGGGAACCGGCGGAGTGCCTGGCGGACGTTCTCCGCGAACGGCCCGATGAAGCCCGGGTGGTTGAAGAACACCCGGAGTTTGTCGATCTGCGGAGCCTGCGGCCCCACCGCCGCGCAGGCGGCGGCGATATTTTCCCGGTATTGCCGACAGCCTGAATAGCTGCTGTAGGCGCTCGTCACGAAAGCAAGCGCCCGGCGGACGCCGTTCTCCGCCATCTCCCGGATCGTGTCCGTGAGGAGCGGATGCCAGTTGCGGTTTCCCCAGTAGACCGGCAGTTTCGGGCCGCGGCGGTCGAGTTCATCGCGCAGGGCCGCGATCAAGGCGAGGTTCTGCTCGTTGATGGGGCTTTTGCCGCCGAAGTGGTAGTAGTGCTCGGCGACCTCCAGCATGCGTTCCTTGGGCACAGGACGTCCGCGGAGCACATTCTCCAAGAAAGGCATGACGTCTTCCGGCGCGTTCGGGCCGCCGAAGGAAACCACGAGCACTGCATCGTAGGCATCGGTCATGGGCGGGCCTGGAACAAGAACGGCAACGGCAGGCCACCGCGCCGGAAAGACATCGGAGGCAACTCCCGCGTCGGCCCGACGAGCGGCCGACGCGGGAGCGATGACCCCATGGGGATTCGAACCCCAGTATCCACCGTGAAAGGGTGGTGTCCTAGGCCTCTAGACGATGGGGCCGGTCAAGGAAAGCATACCGCGAACGGGGCCGCCGCACACTCTCGCACGCGTTGCAGCGGCCGAAGGCCACACTCAGAAGGTTGGCCGAATGCGCGGGGGGCTGACGGAACGGTCCGGAACACGGGCGGCGACACCGGCAGATCGCGAGACTGCCGGCCGACCCTGAGTCACTCCGCTCGCTGCGAAGTGCCGTCGCCTGCAGTCGCTTCGCGGCGTGCCACCGTGCCGGTGTCCGAAGGCAACGCCTCGGCGACCGGCTCGCCTCGGACGATCGCCTCATACACCTCACGCCGATGCACAGGCACTTCCTTCGGAGCCTCAACGCCGAGACGCACCTTGTCGCCGCGGATTTCCACCACAACGATCGTGATGTCGTTGTTGATGACGATGCTCTCGTCTTTTTTCCGCGACAAAACCAGCATGACAACCTTCCTTGGCGCCGTGGCGGCTCGGAAATCACATCAGGGGGGCGATGAGGGGCGCAGAAAGTCGCCGGAGAAGTCCTTGAAAGCTCGCCGACCGACTCTATCACCATCTCTAATGTAAGTGCGTTTGCGGGCTGGTCAAGCAAGGTGGACTGACTCGACAAGGCAAAATCCCCGGGGAAACCGCCACCTTCACAGCTCACGGGTGTCGCAGGAGCGCTGGACTCCAGAGAAAATGCGATACGGTGGCCGAAATCGGCCGTTTTTGATGTTTTTGCACGGCTTTCCGGCGGGTTTGCCGGCCGAGACGGGGCCGGGGGCGTTGGATATGCCTCCAGCCCGCCGCGTGCGGGCTGGATTGACGGACACCTGGCAAGGCGTTGCCACCCTGGAGTGACGGCGGAGGAGGCGCCGGGGGGCAAGCGACGGTGTCCCGGGGCGACGGGATGGCGGTGCAGTGCCGACCAGGTCCCTGCGCACGCAGGATACGGGCTTGGACACGCGCCGCTTGTTGGCGGGAAGGCTGCTCCTATACTCTCCGGCGACGCCCCATGGTCAACCTGCCTTGCGCTGCCCCGCGTCAGTGACAGGTGGCGGCCGTGCGGCACCCGATCCCGACCTCTGGTCGAAGAGAAGCCCATGCGAGAATGGTTTCGGAACCTGTTTACGGCCGTCCGTACGGTCGCGGAGGGCATGCTCGTCACCCTGCGAGTGTTCGGAAGCACCTACGACCAGAACCGACGGACATTCACGGAGCATTTCGAATATCCCGAACTGCCGGCGCCCGTGGCGGCCCGCTATCGCGGCTTTCATCGCTACGACCTCACGACCTGCATCGCCTGCGACCAGTGTTCCAAGGCGTGCCCCGTCGATTGCATTTACATCGGCAAGGAGCGGGTCAGCGGCGGCAAGGGCTTCCGCGTGAGCGGTTTCGCGATCGACTATTCGAAGTGCATGTTCTGCGCGCTGTGTGTCGAGCCCTGTCCGGTTGACTGCATCTTCATGGGGTCGACTCTCGACCTGAGTTGTTACAGCCGGGACGGCACGATCGTCGATTTCGCGAGGCTTCCCGTCGAGGTGGCCTGGGGACGCTCCACGCTCAACCCGACGGCCGTGGCCGCTTCCAAGGTGATCATCGAGCCGGTGCACGGCGGCCCGAACCAATAAGCCCCGCGACGTCGCGGGCTCTACGCCCTCGTCCTTCCGACCTCGAAGCGGACCGCATCGCCCATGCAACCCGTCCTGATTGCCGGTTACCTGGCCCTGTTCGTCGCGATCGGCGCGGGCTTTCTCTGCGTCAACCTGCTCGTGGGCTGGCTGGTGCGGCCGCGGGCCCCCAACGCCGAGAAACTGGAGGTGTACGAGTGCGGCGAGCCGGCCATCGGATCGAGCTTTGTGCAGTTCGACCTGCGGTTCTACGTCGTCGCCCTGCTGTTCATCATCTTCGATGTCGAGGTTGCACTGTTCTTCCCCTGGGCCACGGTGTTTGGCAAGGCCACGCAACTCTCCGATCCCGCGCTCGCGGTCGTCCAGGCGGACGGTCACACCCTCACGCCCGCAGCCACAGGACTGATGCGCGAGCTGGGATTCGAGAAGCCCGCCACGCCCGTGTTTGCCGACCCGCCGGCTTCCGGTGCCGAGGCTGTGCGGCGGGCGGGGCGACTCCTGGCGCGAACTGCCGCGGTCGACATGGCTGCCTTTTTCGCCATCCTGCTGGTCGGCTTCGCCTACGTCTGGCACCGTGGGGATCTCGACTGGGTGAGGGCGGTGTCTTCTCAAGGCGGCATCCAGACGCAGTCGACGGCGGTTCGTCATTGATGCCCGTGTGACCACGACCAGGAAGAGACTTGTCCATGCGAGGCCCCGGTTTTCTGGAGCAGTTGGAGCAGGCGGTCCCCGGCGCCGTCGTCGGCAGCCGGTTGGACGCGGTCGACCCCTGGATTGAGGTGGCGCCGAACCGCCTGCTCGATGTCTGTCGTTGGCTGAAGGGGCGATCCGGACCGGGGGGGCCGGACGTGCGTTTCGACGCACTCGAGTGCATCACGGCCGTTGACTGGTTCGAACCCGACCCCAAGAAGGCGACGAAGAACGCTTGGCAGCCCCATGTTGAAATGGTCTACCACCTGTGGAGCACTTCCGGCCGGGTCAGCCTTGTTCTGAAGGCGAAACTGCCACGGTGGAAGGGAGACCAGCCCGGGCAACTGCCGGAAATACCAAGTGTGGCCGGCATCTGGCGGACCGCCGACTGGCACGAGCGCGAGGTGTACGACCTCTCCGGTGTTTGGTTCAGCGGCCATCCTGATCTGCGTCGGATTCTCTGCCCGGAGGACTGGGAAGGGCACCCGCTCCGCAAGGACTACGTCCAGCCCCTCGAATATCACGGCATCCGCGGCCGCTGAGGCCCGCCACGGGCATGCGGGGCGCACGCCCTCTCACAGCGAAGGACATGACAGCATGGCGCACCTCCTTGACGACGATCCGCGGATCATCGAGTTCGACGTTCGCACCGACGAGATGCTCGTCAACATGGGCCCGCAGCATCCGAGCACTCACGGCGTGCTCCGGCTCGTGCTGCGGACAGACGGGGAGATCGTGTCGGAGGTCGAGCCCCACATCGGCTACCTCCATCGCTGCGCCGAAAAGATCGGCGAGAATCTGACGGCGAGGCAGTGGATCCCCTACACGGATCGCATGGACTACCTGGCCGCGATGAACATGAATCTCGGTTGGGCGCTCACGGTGGAGAAGTTGATGCGGTACCAGGTGAGCGAGAAAGCACGCCATCTGCGGGTTCTCATCGCAGAACTCGGCCGGGTCGCCAGCCATCTGGTCGGGATGGGGGCCTACGGCCTCGACCTCGGCACCTTCAGCCCCTTTCTGTACGCCTTCCGGGAACGGGAGAAGATCCTGGACCTCTTCGAGGAGGCCTGTGGGGCGAGGCTCACCTATAGCTACATCACCGTGGGTGGCTTGACGGCCGACCTCCCACCCGGCTGGCTGCGAAAGTGCGAGGAGTTTCTCGACCAGTTCGAGCCGATCATCAAGGAGTATCACGCGCTCCTCACGACCAACGCCATCTTCGTGAAGCGGACGGCCGGCATCGGCGTCCTGTCGCGGGAGATGGCGATCGACTACGGTTGCTCCGGGCCCGTGCTCCGGGGCAGCGGTGTCGACCAAGATCTGCGCCGTGACGGGGAGAGCATCTACACGGCGATGTACGACGGCTATGCCTTCGAAGTCGCAGTGATGAAGAACGGCCACTATCCTCGCGACCATGAGTATCCGCCGGTGCCGGCGGACGCCGTTCTGGGGGACTGCTGGCACCGCTTCTTCGTGCGGATGCTGGAGGTGGTGCAGTCGATGGACCTGGTGCGGCAGTCGATCGATCGGTACGCCGCATGCAAGGGGCCGCTGGGTGAGCCCTTGAAGCTGACCGAGAAGATTCCGGCGGGCGACGCCTACCTGGAGACCGAGTGTCCGAAGGGGCAGATGGGCTTCTATGTCGTCAGCGACGGCTCGGCCATTCCGTGGCGGGTCCGGGCGCGTTCCAGTTCGTTTTCAAATCTCTCCGTGACGGGCGAGCTTTGCCGCGGCTGCCTCATCGCGGACGTCCCGGCCATCGTCGGCAGCCTCGACATCGTCATGGGAGAGATCGATCGTTAGGCGTCTTTTTGACACGATTTTCCCCCGACCCTTGTGCATCCCACCGACTTGGCGCACACTTCGTGCAAATTTTCACGAAGTGCCTTGAAGTCCGTGGAATCGTCGGTTTTCCCCGCCGAAGTCGCCGCCCGCGTGCAATCCACCGATGGCTGATTTCCTTATTCATTCCGTCGGCCTTCCCGAGTGGCTTGGCTGGACGATCATGGCCCTGCTGGCGGCCGTGTTGATCTTGAACGTCATCGCGGGCGGTGCGCTCGTGTTCATCTGGGCGGAGCGGAAGATCGCCGCCCGAATTCAGGATCGCCTCGGCCCCACGCGGACCGGGGGCCGCTTCGGCTGGCTGCAATCGCTGGCCGACGGCATCAAGCTGCTGGCCAAGGAAGACCTCATGCCCGAGGGGGCTGACGGCCTGCTCTTCCGGTTGGCCCCCTACGTGAGCTTCTGCGCGTCATTTTGCGCCTTCATCGCCCTTCCCTTCGCCTTCGACTTCGTGGGGCAGCGGCTGAATGTCGGGGTCTTTTTCGTGGTGGCCGTTCTGGGGCTCGAGGTCTTCGGCGTCATCCTGGCGGGCTATGCGTCGGCTTCGAAGTGGTCGCTCTTCGGTGCCATGCGGGAGGCGGCTCAGGTGGTCAGCTACGAGGTGCCCCTCGGCATGTGCGTCGTCGTGCCCGTCATGCTCGCCGGCAGCATGGACCTGGTCACGATCGCCGAGAAGCAGGCGGGCTGGCTGACCAACTGGTACATCTTCCATGACCCCTTCACGTTCGTCATCTTCTGGGTCTATGTGACCTGCGCCGTGGCGAGCGTGAACCGCGCGCCGTTCGATCTCGCCGAGGCGGAGAGCGAACTGGTCGCCGGATTCCACACGGAGTATTCCGGCCTCCGCTGGAGCTTCTTCTTCATGGCGGAATACGGATCGATGTTCCTCGTCAGCGGCCTCGCGGCGGTCCTCTTTCTCGGCGGCTGGAACGGCCCGGTCCCCGTGGCTTCGCTCCTGGGGCTCAGCGAGGGGACCGGCGACACGGCGGGGTATCTCGTCCGTCTCGTCGGCTGCGCGAACCTGCTCCTCAAGGCCACGCTCGGCGTGCTGTTCATGATGTGGATCCGCTGGACGCTGCCGCGGCTTCGCATCGACCAGGTGATGACGACCTGCCTCAAATACTGCACGCCGATCGCGGCCGCCATGTTTGCCGGTGTCATGCTGTGGCAGTTGGCGTTTCCGGGCGGCCTGGTCCACGGCTTCGGCCGGCCGGCCGGCGAGATTCGTGAGGGGTGGCTCGAGGGGCCGGGTGGCCGTTCATCCGCGGGGGCTGCCGCCGCGTCGGCCACGGGGGCGGACCGGGTTGCGAGGGTGATCCCATGATGCATCCCGTCGCGGCGGCGATGTTGGCCGTCGGCCCGCTGCCGCTGGGCCAGGTGAACTGGCACACGGTCCTGTTCCTGCTCTTCGCTGCCGCGGCGTGTGCCTGTGCGGTCGCGGTCGTCTTGGCGGACCACGTCGTGAGGATGGCGCTGTATCTCGTCTTTTGTCTTGCGGCGACGGCGGGCCTGTTCTTTCTGGCGGGAGCAGAGTTCGTCGGTGCGATGCAACTGATGATCTACGTCGGCGGCACGCTGGTCCTGCTCGTATTTGGCGTGATGCTGACCGCCCAGGCCCCGTTCGTCGCGCTCAAGACGGCCGCCGGCGACAAGGTGCTGGCCGGTCTGCTGGGGGCGGCGCTCCTGGCGGTGCTCCTGCAGTCGGCCTTCCGCGTGGAGGCCTGGAGGCGGCCCGCCGCCGGCGCCGAAGCCGCTCCGGCGGCCACGCCGATCGGCATGGCCCTGCTCGGCGTGCGCGTCGACGGAGACGAGGGCGGGCCCGTCCGGAGCGGCTACCTGCTGCCGTTCGAGATCGTCTCGATGCACCTGCTCGTGGTGCTCGTCGGGGCGGCGTACCTGGCACGTGCCAAACGCCGCAAGTCGCCGCGGCCCATCGAGGTGGCGGCCTCGGCGGTGTCGCCCGCAGAGCCCCGGCATCAGTCGCGCGGCTCGGCTTCCGCACTGGTTTCCGGAGGTCAACGATGACTACGGTCGCCTTCCCCGCGGGGGCCGGCTGCTTGGCCGTGCTGGGCGAGCCGCTGCTGGCTGCGGGGTTCTTGTCGGCGCCCGTCGGCGTCGCGCATTACCTCGTCGTCGGCGCCATCCTGTTCACCGCGGGCATCGTCTGCATGGCTGTCAAGCGAAACGCCCTGGGCGTGCTGATGGGCATCGAGCTCGTGCTCAACGGGGCCAATGTCAACTTCGTCGCATTCTCGTCGCCCGCGCTGCGTGGGGAAGGGGCCTCCGCACTCGGCCTCGACGGCCAGGTGATCGCACTCTTCGTGATCCTGTTGGCCGCCGCCGAGGCTGCGGTCGCGTTGGCGATCACGCTCAACTTCTACAACAACCACGCCACCGTCGACATCGACCGGGCGGACGATCTCAAGGGCTGACCCGCCGCGGGCCGCTTTCGCGCCATGGACCTCGCCTCCCAACTTCCGCTGCTGCTGGGCCTCGCCTGGCTCCTGCCGCTGGCCTCGTTCGTGGCGATCCTGTTTTTTGGCCCGCGGATGGGGCACCATGGCAAGAATGCCGCCTGGGTCGCCACCGCTGCGATCGTGGCGTCACTCGTGCTCTCGCTGGTAGCCTTCGGCGGCTGGCTGTCGGCGCATCCGGTGACGGCGGCGGCGCATGGCGGCCACGGGGACGGCCACGCCGCCGCCGGTCATGGTGACGAGCCGCATGACGGTGCGACGCATGCCGCCCGCCATGTGGCCGAGCCCGTCGCCTACGCCGGCGACTGGTACACCCTCTACGAGGGCGGCAGCCTCAAGCTCTCGATCGGCTGGTACATCGACGCCTTGACGGTGCTCATGTTCGTGGTGGTGACGTTCATCGCCACCTGCATCCACGTCTATGCGTCGGGCTACATGCACGACGAGCTTCACGAGGTCACCGACCACGAGGTGCACCTCTCCGGGGGCGGGCATCTGCACCGTCCGGGGCGGTTCCCCAGGTTCTTCCAAGCGCTCTCGCTCTTCTGCTTCTCGATGCTCGGCATCCTGATCGCGGGCAATCTGGCGATGGTGTTCATCTTCTGGGAGTTGGTCGGCATCTGCTCCTGGTTCCTGATCGGTTTCTACTTCGAGCGGACTTCCGCCTCCACGGCGGCGAACAAGGCCTTCATCGTCAATCGCGTCGGCGACTTCGGCATGCTGATCGGCCTGATGTCGCTCTGGGGCGCCCTCGGCACGCTGCACTTCGCCGACACGGTCGGATCCGGCCCCGGCGGCGGGGTTCGTCCCGGCCTGTTCAGCCTCGTGCGGCCCGCCGAGACCGGCCACGCCCTGCGGGTTCCGGACGGCATGGTGCGGTTCGCCGCCGAGGGTGAGGTCGCCCGCATCGCGGCCGCCAACACGACCCGGCCTGATGCAGCCGCCGCGGAGATCGCCGGGAGTGTCGACACCTGGCGCGGGCAGGGCTTCGGCAGATGGCTGCTCTTCATCGCCGGCGTCGGCATCTTTTGCGGCTGCGTCGGCAAGAGCGCGCAGTTTCCGCTGTTCGTCTGGCTGCCCGACGCGATGGAGGGGCCGACGCCCGTCTCCGCCCTCGTGCATTCGGCGACGATGGTCGCGGCCGGCGTGTACCTCGTGGGTCGGTTTTATCCCGTGCTCACGCCGGACGTGCTGCTGGTCATCGCGGTGGTCGGCGGCATCACGCTGTTCATCGCGGCGACGATCGCGCTCGTCGCGAACGACATCAAGCGGGTGCTGGCCTATTCCACGGTGAGTCAACTGGGCTACATGATGCTCGCGCTCGGCGTGGGCGGGTGGGCGGCCGGTCTGTTCCACCTCGTCACCCACGCCTTCTTCAAGAGCCTGCTCTTCTTGTGCTCAGGCTCGGTCATCCACGCCTGCCACACCAACGACATGCGCAAGATGGGCGGCCTGGCCCGTGTGATGCCCTGGACGGCGGGGACCATGCTGGTCGGCTGCCTGGCGATCATCGGGGCCGGGGTGCCCTTCGTCATCGGCCTCTCGGGCTACTACTCGAAAGACGCCATCCTCGCGCAGGCGCTCTCTTTCTCGCGGGCGAACCCGGCCTGGTCGATCCTGTTTTATGCCGTCGCCGGAGGCGCGTTCCTGACGGCGTTCTACATGTTCCGGCTCTGGTTCATGACCTTTGCCGGCGAGCCCCGCGATCACCACGTCGCCGAGCATGCCCACGAGTCGCCGAATGTCATGGTGGCGCCGCTGGTCGTGCTTGCGGTCCTGGCAGTGGTGGCCGGCTGGACGCTGCCGGGCGGCTTCGGCCTGCCCAATTTGCTCGAGCAGGCCCGCCCGGCCGGCACCGCCGAGACGACGACGGGTGGATTCCTGTTCGGCCAACTTGCGGTGCCCGCCGAGCACGAGAGCCATGAGGGCGCGATCCATGTGATCGCGACGCTCACCGCCTTCGCCACCGCCGCGGCGGGCGTCCTTCTGGCGGCGGCGATGTACCTCTGGCGGATCGTGTCGCCCGCGGCCGTGGCGGCTGTGTTTCGCCCCATCTACGCCTTCCTCGCCCATCGCTGGTACTTCGACGAACTGTACCGCGCGATCTTCGTGCTCCCTGCCCTCGCGATCGCGGGAATCGCCAGCGGCACCGACCGCCGGCTCATCGATCGCTTTATCGACGGCCTCGCCTGGTCGGCCCGGCAGGTCGCCGGCCTCGACGCCTGGATCGACCGGAATGTGGTCGACGGACTGGTCAACGCCACCGCCTCCGCCGCCTGGAGCGCCGGCCTCGAACTCAAGAAACTCCAGACCGGACGCCTTCGCCAGTACGTCATGTTCATCGTGGTCGGCACGGTGGCGATTTTCGTGCTGGCCAGCATGCTCTTCCGCGCGGCTGTCGCCAGCTGACAGGCTTCGCGGACATCACCGCACTCCCCCGATCCCCGACGGACTCCCGCCATGATCCCGACCGACGCCATCACGCAGCCCGCTCTCTGGCCGCTCTCGATCATCGTCTTCCTGCCGGCGCTCGTCGCCGCCGTCCTCGCGCTCCCGATCGTGCCCAAGGCTCGCGAGGAGTTCATCCGTTGGGCGACCCTGCTCACCACCGCGGCCGTGTTCGTACTGTCGCTCTGGATGGCCATGCCCTGGCTGTTCGGGACCACCGGACCGGCGCAGTATCGGTTGGGCGATCCGGCGATGCAGGCGGTGGTCAAGCTGCCATGGATCCCGTCCTTCGGCATCGAATACCTGCTCGGCGTGGACGGCATCAGCCTCCCGCTCGTGGTGCTGACGACATTCCTCTCCATGCTGGCCGCGGCGGCGAGTTGGCCGATCACCAAGCATGTGAAGGCGTACCACGTGCTCTTCCTCCTCCTGGTCACGGGCATGCTCGGGGTGTTCGTGTCGCTCGACCTGTTCCTGTTCTACGTCTTCTGGGAGGTGATGCTCCTGCCGATGTACTTCCTGATCGGCATCTGGGGCGGCCCGCGGCGCGAGTACGCGGCGATCAAGTTCTTCCTCTACACGCTGCTCGGCAGCGTGCTGATGCTGCTGGCGATCCTGATGCTCTACTTCACGAGCGACCTGCGGCTCTTGTCGGACCAGCAGTTGCTCGCGTCGCACGTCGTGAGCCCGGCGCTCGAGGGCGCGGCCCGCGCGGGCGCCGTCGAGGCGATCCGGTCGGCGGACCGGGCGGTGCACACGTTCAACATCATGGCGCTCGCGCAGATCGGCCAGCTGCCGAACTCTCCCTTCGCCGCCGCCCAGGTCTGGGGGATGAGCCTCGAAACATGGGCCTTCCTGCTCCTCCTCGTCGGCTTCATCATCAAGGTTCCCGTCGTTCCGGTGCACACCTGGCTCCCCGACGCCCACGTCGAGGCGCCCACGCCGATCTCGATGATCCTCGCGGGCGTGCTGCTCAAGCTGGGCGGCTATGGCATCCTGCGCATCTGTTATCCGATCTGCCCGGGCGCGGGTCTGTCATTGGCCTGGCTCGTCTGCGGGCTCGGTGTGATTTCGATGGTGTACGGGGCCTTCGCGGCGCTCGCGCAGAAGGACTTCAAACGGATGGTGGCCTACAGCTCCGTCAGCCACATGGGCTACGTGATGCTTGGCCTCGGCGTCTGGAGTGCGGTGGCCGGCCAGCAGTATCGCTGGGATTCCTGGGCGCAAGGGGTCAATGGGGCGATGTTCCAGATGCTGGCGCACGGCATCTCGTCGGCGGGGATGTTCTTCATGGTCGGCGTGCTCTACGACCGGGTGCATCACCGGAATCTCGAGGAGTTTGGCGGGATCTTCGGCCGCATGCCGGTCTACAGCGGGCTGGCGATCGCGCTGTTCTTCGCCGGCCTCGGGCTGCCCGGCCTGTGCGGGTTCATCGGCGAGGTGATGGTGACGCTTTCGAGTTGGAACTTCAGCCGCGGCCTGGCGGCGGTGTCGGCGTTCACCGTGATCCTGACGGCCGCCTACATCCTCTGGGCGATCCAGCGCGTGTATCTGGGGGCCGAATACAGGGGGCCGCATGGTGACCATCTCACGCCGATCACGCCGCGGGAACTGGCGATCGCCACGCCGCTGGTGTTTTTCGCCATCCTGTTCGGCGTGGCACCCCAGCTGCTCTTCGATTACGTCACACCCACGGTGAACCGGCAGGTGGAGACGCTCGCGGACTGGACGCGTACCGTCCACGACGCGCCCGCGGCCCGCGCGGTGGCCGTGGTCGGTGACGCCGCGGCCCGCGAGTGATCGCCAACCCAGGAACCCGATCGTGAATCTCGGATCGCTCATCACCGGAGCCCTGAACGACACGCTCTCCGTGTCGATCCCGCTGTTTCGGGTCGAGGCAGCCCTGGCCGCGACCGTCGTGTTGGTGCTCTTGTGCCGGATGCTCCCGGTACTGCGCCGGCTCGACTCCGGCCTCGTCGCCTTCGGCGGCGTCTGCTTCGCCCTCTGGTACGCCTGGGCCGACCTGAGGACGCTGCCCGCCGCGGGGCTGGCGGGCACGGGAGCCGTGCGGCAGGAACTCTTCGGCGGACTGCTCGTCTTCGACTCGTTGACGGCGTACCTGCGATTGGTTCTGACCGGCTTTCTCGCGGTCTATATCCCGTTTACGAAGGCCACCGGGATCCCCGACCGGGAGGACGGCGCCGATTTTTACGCGCTCGTGATCGGGGCGACCCTCGGCATGTGCCTGATGGCATCGGCCAATCACCTCTTGATGGTCTTCATGGCGGTGGAGATGGCCAGCGTGCCCTCGTACGCGCTCGCCGGCCTGCTCAAGGGCAGGAAGGCGAGTTCCGAGGCGGCGCTCAAGTACGCCGTGTATGGCGCCGGTGCCGCCGGCATCATGCTCTACGGCATCAGTCTGCTGGCCGGCGTGCTCGGCACCTGCCACCTGCCGAGCATGGCTGCGGAGCTCTCCCGCACCGTCGCGGGCGGTGCGGCCACCGGCAGCGTGATGGTGCTCGCGCTCGGCGGCCTCATGGTGGCGGTGGGACTGGCTTTCAAGCTCTCCGCGGTGCCGTTCCACTTCTGGTGCCCCGACGTGTTCGAGGGGGCGGCGGCCGAGGTCGGCGCTTTCCTGTCGGTTGCCAGCAAGGCGGCTGCGGTCGCCCTGCTCCTGCGGGTCGCTTTCGGGTTGGGCCTGCCCGTGACGGGGTCCGGGGCTGTCGCGGGAGTCGGTGCGATCGGTGCCGCCGGCCTCGACGGGCTCGCCTCGACGCGGCACTTCATGACCAGCCTGATCGGTCTGATGGCGGCTGTGACATGCACGCTCGGCAATCTGGCCGCCTACGGGCAGACCAACATGAAGCGGCTGCTGGCGTACTCCACGATCGCCCACGCGGGCTATCTGATGATGGCCGTGGCGGCCGCAGTCGCGCTCGCGGGCCGCGATCCCGCCGCCGCCCGCGATGCGGTCAGCGCGGTGGCGTTCTACCTCGGCACGTATCTGTTCATGAACCTCGGCGCCTTCGCGATCGTCGCGGTGCTGCGTAATCGGCTGCGCAGCGAGGAGATCGCCTCCTATGCGGGGCTGGTGCGGTCGAGCCCCGGGATCGTGATCGCCACGGCGATCGTGCTCGTGAGCCTGATCGGGCTGCCGCCGCTGGCCGGGTTCGTCGCCAAGTTCCTCGTGTTCTCGTCACTCGTCCAGGCGGCGACTGTCGGTGCCGAGCGGCCGCTCATGCTCACGCTGCTCGTGATCGGAGGCCTCAACACCGTGCTGAGCCTCTTCTACTACCTGCGGGTACTCAAGGTGATGACCTTCGACCCGCCGCCGGCGGATCGTCCCGGTGGCGAGTTCTCGCTCGTGTCTCTGCCGGGGGCGCTCGTCACGGCGCTGGTCGTTCCGGTCGTCGTGCTCGGTCTCTTCTGGTCGGGCCTGTATGCCTACGCCCAGTTGGCCGGCACGTTCGCAAGTTGACGTCGCCCCCGTCCCCGCGCTCCTTCAATCGCCATGCCATCGACCGAACAGCTGTTGCGACTCCTCGCCGTGCTCCAGCCCTCGCTGGCGATGTACCTGGCTGATTCCGGGATCTGGAGCTATCCCGGGAAGGAATCCGCCAAACTGGCGCTCGCCGACCTGGTCGACGACCACCGCAGCCTCATCGAGCGGGCGGGCTCGGCTCTCGAGGACCGGGGCGTCGTGCCGACGGCTCCTGCCTATCCGATCGCATTCACCGGCTGCCATGACGTCGATATCCAGGCCCTCGTGCCCCGGGTGCTCGAGGGGTTGCGGCGACAGGTGCATGACCTCGACGCGATCCTCGAGGCGGGCCGGAGCGACGATGCGGCGTCGGAACTCGTCCGGCAAGCCAAGGCGTCGTCCGAGCACCACCTCGACGCACTCGCGCAGGCGGCGGGCCGTTAGCTGTCTCGTCCCGACATGGACTTTTTCGACAGCCACTGCCATCTCGATCCGATGCGGTACGGCGGGGATCTCCCTCACGTGCTCGCCCGGGCCCGCGCCGCGGGCGTCGTCGGGATGACGGTGATCGGCACGCGGGCCGCCGACAGCGAGGCCGCGGCGGCGCTCGCCGGCCAGGAGCCGGAGGTGATCGCCGCCGCCGGCATCCACCCCAACGACGTGGCGGAGGCCGAAGCGGACGAATGGGATCGTGTCACCCGGCTTGTCGCGTCCGGCCGGGTCGGGGCCGTCGGGGAGACGGGGCTCGACTGGTATCGCGACTCGGCGCCGCGCGACGTGCAGCGGGACTCCTTCGACCGCCATATCCGCCTGGCACAGAGCCTTGCCCTCCCGCTCGTCGTGCACACCCGCGAGAGCATCCGCGACGTGCTCGACATGCTCCGCGAGGCGATGTCCCGTGGACCGCTCTCCGTCGTGCTCCACGCGTTCACGGGCACGACCGAGGAGGCGGCGGAGGCCGTCGATCTCGGCTTCTACCTGGGCTTCGCCGGGATGGTCACGTTCCGCTCGGCGGCGGAACTGCGCTCCGTGGCGGCGAAGGTGCCCGCGGAGCGGCTCCTGATCGAGACCGACAGCCCGTTCCTGTCGCCCGAGCCGCTGCGGGGCCGCCGCAACGAGCCGGCACATGTCGTGCACACCGCCCGCTGCCTCGCGATCGCGCGGGGCGAACCGCTCGAGCGGCTCGCCGCCACCACGACGGCCAATGCCCGGCGGGTGTTTCGCCGGAGGTGATCGGGGTAGGATGACGGGCATCCGGCGCCCGCCCCCCCGAGGAGATCTACCATGGTTCGCACCCCCAGCACCATGCTGACGCTGGGCACGCAGGCCCCCGACTTCGAACTGCCCAACATCGACGGTCGCCTGGTCACTTTGGCCGACGCGGCGGGCCCCCGGGGCACGGTCGTCATGTTCATCTGCAACCACTGCCCGTTCGTGAAGCACGTGGCGGATCAACTCGCCCAGATCGGTCGGGACTTCATGCCCCGGGGCATCGGCCTCGTCGCCATCAGTTCCAACGACGTCTCCACCCATCCGGCCGACTCGCCCGAGCAGATGGTGCGGGAGGCGGAAGAGCGTGGCTACCCGTTTCCGTATCTGTACGACGCCACGCAGGACGTCGCGAAGGCGTATCGGGCCGCCTGCACGCCCGACTTCTTCCTGTTCGACGCCGGAAGGCGGCTGGTGTACCGCGGTCAACTCGATGCGAGCCGGCCGGGCAACGACATTCCCGTGACGGGGGGTGACCTGCGGGACGCACTCGAGGCGGTGCTCGCCGATCGGCCTGTCGCCGCGGAGCAGACGCCGAGCATCGGCTGCAACATCAAGTGGAAGGCTGGGCGGGAGCCCGACTACTTCCGTACCTGAGACGTCCGCCGCCACGGGGCGAAGGCGGCCCGGCGGCGTGGACCGCCGTCAGCGCCGGGGACCTTCCGGCGGATGGGCCGGGCCGCTCGCGTCGCGGCCCGCGAACTTGCCGATGTTCCGCGTGTCGCCCGTTTCGAGCCGTGCGGCCCGCAGGTTCTCCCGCTGGATCGCCTCGTACACCTCCTGCCGATGCACGGGAATCTCGGCGGGAGCGTTGATGCCCAGGCGGACCTTGTCTCCCCGGATATCCACGATCGTGACGACGATGGTGTCACCGATCATGATGCTTTCGTCACGTTGTCTGGAGAGCACGAGCATCGCTGGTTCCTTCCTGATCCTTTCGTGGAGCCGACGGTCCTCTGTCGGCGGCTTGTCGATTATGCGCTCTTTTTGAGTGCAGGTCGGGGGCTTCCGAGTTCGTACCGCATCGGGAGGTCGCCGCTGGCGACGACTTGACGGCCCGTACGGGCTTCGAGATTGATGACGATGGGCGCCTTGAGATTGAGGGTGAGGGCCGTGTCGGTTCTGCCGACGACGACCACCACCTGTGCCTGACGCATGTCGGCGAGCGAGAGCGGGGTGATTTCGCTGCGGGGAATGCGGACCTGGTAGTCGGGCACGAACCGCCGCGGGCTCACGACCGCCAGGGCGACGTCTCCCCGGGTCGTGCTCTGCAGCCAGCCGAGGGCGTCGTTGTCGGCGTCGGCGAGCAGCGCCCAATCACGACAGTCCTCGATTCCGGGCAGACCGCTGGGAAAGTGGAGGACGTCCGCCGGGTCGACGTCGATCCGCCCAAACCTCGTCGTGCTGATCCGCATGATGGGGCACTCCTTCGCCTCTGGTCCTCGCGGCGGCCGCTCGGCCGCCCGTCCAAATCCTCGCCCCCTTGAGATCGGCAGACAGGGCGGTTGGGGTTGAAGAAACACGTCTGGAGAAAATGGCGCGATCCGGAAGTCGTTGTCGGAGGAGGGGTTGGGGAGGGACGGGTGCTCGGTGCGGGATGGAGCGGCGGCCACGGCCATCCGCTACATTTCTCACAACCGGTTCCGCCCCCATCGTTCAGGAGAGTTCGGGCATGCTCCGCTGTCGCCGCGTGTTTTGGCTGCTTTCGTTGGGGCTGGTCGGCGGGGCGGGATGCCTCTCCGGCGCATACGACAAGGACTTCGCCGCCAGCCTCGAACGCCACCGGCAGGAAGCGGCGTTCCAGAAGCTCGTCCCAGCAGCCCAGCAACTTGCCGGCGGCAGGCTGTTGATCCGACCGCCGAGAGACCTCAAGGAGCAGGATGATGCGGGGGCACTGCCGTGGGCGAAGCCGCCGTTCCTGCCCGGGCTGCCGGGGTTTGCCGTGGCGTATGGCCTGGCCGTGGAGCAGGAACCCAGGGTGTACGCCTCCCTCGCCGTGGGCGTGCCCACGGACAAGGACAGTGGTCTCGAGGATCTCAAGAAGTCGATCCTGCAGCAGGTGCAGGCCGCACCCGCCTTCGCCAAGGCGAAACCGGCCTGGACGACGCCCGAGGGGCTGCCGGGCGGTGACCAGTGGTCGGTGCTGTCGCTGTCGGGGCCGCAGCCATTCGCGCATGTGAAGGAGGACAAGCCGGCCACGGCCGACCTCGAGGGTGAGACGCAGATCTGGCTGGCGGCCGACGCGGCGACGAAGACGGCGGCGGTCCTCGTCTGGAGGGTGCCTGAGGCGGCCGCGGGAATGGTGTCCTTGGCCGAGCTGGCGCCGCTGGTCGCCCGCAAGGTGGAGTTCCGGGCCGGCGCAGAGCCTGTCGCCGATGCGCCGCCCGCCGCCCCGTGACGCACGGCCGTCCGCAGTCGCAGCGACTCACTGCCACATCGGCTGCGCCGTCCACGAGGCGAGCGGCGCCAGGATCAGCAGCGGGGCCCAGGCACCGATCGACGGGCTGACGACGTACGCGGCCGCGAGCGCGTGCGCGCCGAGGATCACCAGGAAGAACACGACGGCGGAGAGCACGCACAGGCCGACCGCCACGAAGATGCCGCGCCGGCTGGGGCCGACGACGAGCGGGATGCCCAGCAGCGCCAGCGACATGTCAAGGAACGGCGCCACCAGGCGTGCGTGGACGCGGAGAGGGATTTCCGCCCCCACGCCCAGGCTCGGGTTGGCGATGGCCCGCACGAGCTCCACGGTCGAGGAATACTGTCCCCAGTTCGCCGAGCCGATCAGCTGCTCGAACGTCACGGCGCTGGTGACAAAGCATTCGCCCGGGCCGAGCCAGCCGGCCGCCGCCCGTGTGAGCACGACCGACCGCCCGCCGGAATCGAGCGGCGGGAGCCGGTCGATATCGGCCGGCTCCCGGACGTGGCGGAGGAGATAGCCCGCGGGATGGTCGGTGTCGGCCGGTTTCCAGAATGCCTCCGCCGCGTCGATCTGAGGACCGTAGTCGGAGAGCGTCGGCGGCATCAGCAGGCTCGGCGCCTCGATCCGGCATTGGGCATGCTGGGCGGATCTTCCCCGGAAGAGTATCTCCGTCTCATGATCGTACCGGGCCTCGAAAGGATGGTTGGCATCGCCCTTGAGATCCTGGGCGTTGCGGGTGAACTGATGTCTGATGCGCGGCAGCACCAGTTCGCGATTTGCCAGTGCCAGGAGGCTCACCACGGCGGCGAACACGAGCGCGGGCCGGGCGATGCGCCAGCGGGTCACGCCCGCCGCCAGGAGCGCGGTGAGTTCGTTGTGCCGCTCGAGCCAGGACAACGCGAACATGGCGCTGGCCAGCGAGATCACCGGGCTCGTCGCGTCGAAGAACGAGATCAGACGGTATCCGTAGTACGCCCCGAGGACCCGGGCGAGGCCACCGGCCTCCGGGGCATGCGCGATGAACTCCTCGATGTTCGTGAATGCGTCCACGACGAAGGTGAGGCCCGCCAGGCTGATGAACACGATCAGGAAGGCGTGCAACTGGGCGCGGGCGATATAGCGATCGATCAGCATGGCGGCGGCGGATGCCGAGGGGGCCCGGCGGGCCCGGGCCGCGGACGGCCGACGGACGAGCTCTCCGGCGATGCGGTATGTTCAGTGGCCAGCGCGGGCGGCAGTCGAGGCCGCCGGACGGCTGCGGAGGGTAGGGCGGTGGCGGCGGAGCGTCAATCTTGACCCGGTGACCCCATGGGCGACGACGCGACCGATACCCCCGAAGTTCGCCAGATTGCACCGCCTCCGGTCGGGCATGCGGGCCTGGCAGGCCGGATTTCGGACTGGTCGCGGCGGCTCCGGGGAGCGGCCGGGCAGCTCCTCGCCGGAGGCGTCGATCTGCTGTTCCCGCCGCGGTGCCCGCTCTGTCGCCGCGAGCCCTCTGCCAGCCCGGCGGAACGCCCGACATCCGGCCGGGAGGAAGCCGCCGCACCGGCTTGGACTGTCCCTGTCTGCGATCGTTGCGCACGGGATTTCTCCGCCGACCCGGGGCGCTGCCCCGCCTGCGGCCGCGTGGCGGGCTCGGCCGCCGACTGTCGGGCGTGTCGACGCAGCCCTGTTCCCTGGCGGCAGATCGTCGTTCTTGCCGCCTACGACGGCGGGCTCCGTGAGGCCGTGCTGCGGGCCAAGCGGCCCACGGGCGACGACGTGGCCGCGGCGCTCGCCACCCTACTGGTCCGCAAGCATCGGGCGGCGCTCGCGGCGTGGGAGATCGACCGGGTCGTGCCGGTGCCGATGCACTGGCTCCGCCGCAGTCTCCGGGGCACGAGCGCGGCCGACGAAATGGCCGCCCGCATCGCCGCGAGCCTGCACCGTCCATGGTCCAGGGCGTTGGTGCGCCGCAAGGCCACGCGGATGCAGAACGCGCTTCCACCCGCCGCCCGCGCCGCCAACGTCGCCGGCGCGTTTGCCTGCCGGCGCGTCGTGGCGGGGGAGCGGATCCTGCTGGTGGACGACGTGCTCACGACGGGCGCCACGCTCGCGGACTGCTGCCGGGCGCTGCGCGAGGGCGGCGCCGCGAGTGTCGACGTGGCCGTGGTGGCCCGTGCCGACGGTGGTTCCGGCGCGGCCGACTGAGCGTCGCGGTGCGTGGCACGGCGCCGCCGGACGAACGGCGCTGCGTCTGCTAGGATTTCGGCGAGAAACGAGCCGCCCGCACGGGGGCATACGCGCAGAGCAGAGCGGCATGGAAACTCCCTCGCCACGTCCAACAGGTTCCCGCCCCATTCGCGTGGGCACGCGGGCCAGTCTGCTGGCCCGCACGCAGACGGAGTGGTTCGTCCGCCAGCTCCGCGGCCTGGGGCACGCGGTCGAGGTCGAGACGATCTCCACCCAGGGCGACCGTACGGATGTGCCGATCGCCGCCCTCGGCGGAGACGGTGTCTTCGTCCGCGAACTCGAGCGGGCGCTGCTCGAACGGCGGATCGATGCGGCTGTCCACAGCCTCAAGGACATGCCCACCGAGGAGACGCCCGGGTTGGAAGTGGCATGCGTGCCGGTGCGGGCGACGCCCTTCGACGTCCTCGTCGCCCGCGAGCCGTGCACGCTCGAGTCGCTTCCCGCCGGTGCGGTCGTGGGCACGTCCAGCGTGCGCCGGGTCGCGCAGGTGCGGGCCCTCCGCCACGATCTCGTCATCCGCCCCCTCCGCGGCAACGTCGACACCCGGCTGCGTCGCCTCGACGCCGGGGAGTACGACTGCCTCGTGCTCGCCGGCGCGGGACTCGAGCGGCTGTCGCTCGGAGACCGCATCACGCACGTGCTGCGGCCGCAGGGCTTCTGGCCCGCCGTCTCCCAGGGGGCGCTCGCTGTGCAGATCCGGCGGGACGACGCGCGGCTGGATGCGGCCGTGTCGCCGCTCGACGACCCGGCCACGCACCGCGCCGTGCGGGCGGAACGCAGTTGTCTCGCGGCGCTGGCGGGCGGCTGCTTGGCGCCCATCGGCGGGTGGGCGCGGGAGGCGGCCGACGGCAGCCTCGTGCTGGGAGCATGCGTCCTGGAGATCGACGGCGACGTCGTCCGCCGGGTCGTCGCCGAGTCGTCGACGACGGCCCGCGACGAGGGCGCGCGGGCAGTGTCCTCGGTGGCGGACGCGTTGGGAAAGAATGTGGCCGCGCTGCTGCTCGACCAGGGCGCCGGCGCGATGCTCGCGCGGATGCGGGGCGGTCCGGCGGGATCGTGACGGCGGGGGTACTCGCCCGAGCGGGTGGCGAGTGTGCCCGCCGTTCACGCGAGCCTTACGGTTTCGCGCGGTTGTTTCAAAAAAGTTGATTTGTTAGGATACCGGTCGCCGGTGAGCACGCCGCCAGATGGTCGCGCAGGCGACGAACCCACGGGTACGGGGCGTGCTTGGTTGCCGGGCCGCCGCTGGGGTTCGCCCGGCCTGCGCCGGAATCCGCCCCCCGCATATGAACCCCCCGAACACTGGAACACTGGGAAGCCGATGTCGATCAAGCTCGTAATCGCCGATGATCATGAGGTGGTGCGTCGCGGCCTCGTCAGCCTGCTGGCCGGTTCCGACGTGAAAATCGTCGGCGAGGCTTCCAGCGGCGACGAGGCGATCAAGCTCACCCGTAAGCTCAAGCCCGACGTCGTGCTGCTCGACATCCGCATGCAAGGGAAGGACGGGCTCGAGGCGCTCGAGCGGATCCGAGCCGACATGCCGGCCGTGCGGTGCGTGATGCTGTCGACCTTCGACAATCCGACGTATGTGGCCCGGGCCGTCGCCGCCGGAGCCCACGACTACATGCTCAAGGGCTGTACGCGGGCCGAACTGATCAACTCGATCGCCGGCGCCGCCGCCGGCCAGTTGCCGATGAAGGCGGGCGAGCTGCGCCGGGTGGCCACGACGATGGCCAACCGTATCGCGACGCCCGATCCGGACATCCCGCTCACGCAGCGGGAAACCCAGGTGCTCCGGCACATGGCGCTCGGCCTCTCCAACAAGGAAATCGCCCAGTCGCTGACGATCAGCGTCGAGACGGTCAAGGAACACGTGCAGAACATCCTGCGGAAGATCGCCGTCGGCGATCGGACGCAGGCCGCCGTGTGGGCCGTGCGTCGCGGCCTGGTGTGAGTGTTCCACGGCAAGGCCCGGCATCCTGCCGACCATGCCTCGGCCGTCGGCCTGACCGTTCCTTGCGCGGTCAGCGGGCCCGTGGATGGGCCTTGTCGAAGGCGTCGAGCAGCTTCGTCGTCGTCACGTGCGTGTAGATCTGCGTGGTGACCAGGCTCTTGTGGCCGAGCAGTTCCTGCACGCTGCGGATGTCGGCGCCGGCATCCAGCAGGTGGGTCGCGAAGCTGTGACGGAGGGTGTGTGGGCTCGCGCGGCGGGAGAGACCGGCGACGGCCAGGTGCTTCTCGAGCAACCGTGCCACGCCGCGGACCGAGAGCCGGCCGCCGAAGCGGTTGGTGAACAGCGGTTGGTGCGGCCGCGGGCCCGACCGCGTCGTCGTGGACCGGGGGCGTGCGGCGAGCCAGGCCGAGAGTGCGGCCCGGGCGTGGGAGCCGACGATGCCGAGCCGTTCCCGCCGGCCCTTGCCGCGCACCCGCACCGTGCCGCCCCGGAGATCGAGGTCGGAGTCGTCGAGGCTCACCAGCTCCCGCACGCGCACGCCCGAGGAGTACATCAGCTCCAGGATCGCCCGGTCGCGCAGGCCACCCGGCCGGCGCTCCTGCGGCGCCGCGAGCAATCGCGCGATCTCCTCGCCGGTGAGAAACTTCGGCAGCTTCCGTGGCCGCCGGGGGCTGCGGAGCGGCTTGGCGGGGTTCGCCGGCACCCAACCCTCCCGTTGGCCGAACGCGAAGAAGCTGCGGGTGCATGCCAGCTTGCGCGCCACGCTCGAGGCGGCGTAGCCGGCGGCATGCAGGCCGGACGCGAAACGACGGAGGATCACGCTCGAGGCATCGGCCGGCGCGCGGCAGCCCGCGGACCGCAGAAACTCCTCGAGCTGCCTGAGGTCCTCGCGGTAGCTCTTGAGCGTCAGGGGCGACGCGCCCCGCTCGGCGGCGAGAAACCGCAGGAACCGGTCGATCGTCTCCGTGAAGGCGTCGCCCGCTGACGAGTGCCGCGCAGCCATGGGTCGATCGGAGCAGGGATTGAGCGGGCGGCGCGGGCCGCTCCGGCAGGGTCAGGCCGGACGGTCGGCACGGGGCACAAAACGGTGCCGCCGGCAGTGCGACCGGGACCCGCGCACCTTCTGGGCGAGCATCGCGGCGTCGTACCAGGAGAAGCTCAGGTCGGGATCGGCCGCATACCGGGCCAGCGTGCGCAGGGTCTCCTCGCGGCTGTCGTCGTCGTAGAGGAACACATAGCGTTCTCCCCCCTTGACGAGCGCGATGACGTTGATGTCGCGAGAGGCCATCTGACGCCCGTGACTTCGGGAGAAGTGACCGCCCGCGCGGTCCCTGCTTCGCTTATCGGCATCGCCTCCCGCGGCCATGCAACCTTCCGTCGGTGCCCTGCCGGGTCGGCCTGATCCGGCCATAGCGCCTCGTCCGCCGAGCGGGGTTCGGCGGGGTCGGGGGACGGGGCGGCGCGTGAACCCGCCCGCGACGGCACGACGCGGGGACTTGCGCCGGTCGGGTCGCCCCGGCAGTCGGGCAACACCGGGGCGCCGGAGTCGCGGCGGGGCCGGGGGCCCTCAAAACAGATCGGAGAACCCGCGGAGCGCCACCGGTTCACGCGACGAAAACGGCTCGCCATGCAGCGTGCCGATCGTCGCGCCCCACCAGCGCGATGCCGCCTCGACCCGGTCGAGCACCGTGGGCTTCGCCGCTGTCTCGTCGAACTGGCTGGCATAGCAGGCCAGGCTCGCCCGTTTCGTCTCCCAGGTGGTGGACGTATCGACCACGAAGGCGGGCTGGCGCACGAGTTTCAGGTGCACGCTCCAATAGTAGTAGATCCGTTCCGGATGCCACGGCTCGCCGGGGAGGTCGCACTTGGTCAGTTTCGCCCAGAACCGGGCCGCCTCGACGAGCCTGGTCGCCGCGACATGGTCCGGATGGGCGTCGATCCAGAATGGCGCGAACAGCCAACGCGGCCGCACCCGTCGGATGACGCCGGCCAGGGCCGCCCGGGCGGCGAGCGTCGCCCGGAGCCGGCGATTCGGCAGGCCTAGATTCTCGCGCCACGGCAGGTTGAGGGCCGCGGTCGCCGCCGCAGTTTCTTGGGCCCGCAGCGGGCGCGAGCCGCGCGGCGTGGGTTCGCCGTCGGTCAGGTCGAGCACCCCCACCCTCAGCCCCCGCGCGAGCATCAACGCGATCGAGCCTCCCATGCCGATTTCGGCGTCGTCGGGATGCGGGGCGATGGCGAGCACGTCGAGCATGGGAGCATCCGGTCGTTGGCGGCGGCCGCGGGAGATTGCGGGACTGGGACGGGGGCAGCATACTCTGCCGCATGCCCACGCAACCTGCCGCCGGCGGGACGCCGGAAGACCGTTTCGCCGCCGTCTGCGGCCATGCCCGCCGGGCGGCCGTGTTGGCCTCCGTCGAGGCGGTTCTCGGCTGGGACGAGCAGACGATGATGCCTCGGCAGGCCGCCGCGCATCGAGGGCTGCAGGCCGAGGCGATCGCGACCCTCGCACACCGCCTGCGGACCGACCCGGCACACGGGGAGATGCTCGCGGCGCTCGCCGACAGTGACCTCGCCAGGGGGGGGCCGGCCGAGGTCCGAGCGACGATCCGCCTGCTGCACCGGGACTTCGGGCGGCAGGCCCGTGTGCCGGAGCGGCTCGTGGGGGCGCTCGCCAGGACGTGCGTCGAGGCGCAGCACGCCTGGGTCGCCGCGCGGGCCGAGTCTTCCTGGTCGCGGCTGGAACCCTGGCTGCGGCAGGTCTTCGACCTCAAACGCGAACTGGCCGCCTGCCGCATGCCCGATGCCGACCCCTACGACTGTCTGCTCGACGAGTATGAGCCGGGGGCCGACTGGCGGTCGATCGCCGCCGTGTTCGCGCGGCTGCGTGAGGCGATCGTCCCTCTCGTCAGGGGCTGCGCCGCAGCAGGCCGCACGCCCGACGACGCCATCTGGCGGACGCACGCCCCGGTCGACGACCAGCAAAGACTCGTCCGCGAGGTCGCCGCCCGGATCGGCTTCGATTTCGACCGCGGCCGGCTCGACACCGCGGAGCATCCGTTTTGTTCCGGCCTGGGCCCGCACGACTGCCGCATCACGACCCGCTGGCACGAGCGGTGGCTGCCGACGGCGCTCTATGGAGTGCTGCACGAGGCGGGCCACGCGCTCTACGAGCAGGGATTGCCGGCGGAATGGTATGGATTGCCGCCGGGCGAGGCCGCCTCGCTCGGCATCCACGAGTCGCAGTCGAGGCTTTGGGAAAACCTGGTGGGCCGGTCGCCGGCCTTCTGGCGGTGGTGCGGGCCCGTCGTCCGCCGCACATGTCCCGGATTCGCCGCCGCCGACACGGAATCGCTCCAGCGAGGGCTCATGGTGGTTCGTCCGTCGTTCATCAGGGTCGAGGCCGATGAGGTCACCTACAACCTGCACGTCATGATGCGGTTCGACCTCGAACGCGCCGTCGTGCAGGGCGACCTTGCGGTGGCGGACCTGCCGGACGCCTGGAACGAGCGGTTTGTCCGCGACTTCGGCCTCACACCCCCGTCCGCGGCGGAGGGCGTTCTCCAGGACATCCACTGGAGCGCCGGACTCGTGGGCTACTTCCCCACCTATGCGCTCGGCAACATCTTCGCGGCGCAGTTGATGGTGGCCGCGCGGCGGGCCCTGCCGGACCTCGACGACGAGATCGCCGCCGGTCGATTCGCCGGTCTGCTCGCGTGGCTGAGACGGCATGTCCATGCCCTCGGGCGGCAACTCGACTCGGCCGCGCTCGTGGAGCGGGCGACCGGGGAGCCGGTCACGGAGCGGCACCTCGTCGAGAGCCTGTGGCGCCGCTACGGCGAGCTGCACGGCGTGGCTCGGCCGGCGGATCTCGGCCCGGCGGGGGCTTGAGCCGGCGCCGGCCGAACCGAGACCGTGCCCGTCGGCAGCGTGAATCGCCGGGCTTTTGTCGGTCGCACGGCCGGCTGTGCACGATGGTAGACTCCGGGGTACCGGCGGCGGCCGTTGCGGACGGTCATGCGTGCCCGGTGTGCGCGTGGTGGGGATGCCTCGATGACGACCGACGACGACAAGCGGGTGCCCGATCCGGATCCCTGGGCGGAACTGGACGTCGGCGGCGCGGATGGCAACGCGGATGAGATGACCTTCGCGTTCGAGGACTTCACCGAGCCGGCCGCCGCGGAGCCGCCCGTCGAAGCCGCGGCCGATGCGGACGCGGTCGAGGAGCCGGTCGCCTCCGATACGGAGGAGGTCGCGGGTCTTGCCGCGCAGGCGACGCCACGCGAGGTGCCGCTGGCGGTCTTTCCGCCGGCCGACGCCGGCGACGGTGACGGCGATCTCGATCATGTGCCGGCGGCGTTCGGTGAGGCCGACGTCGAGCGAGAACCGGCGGAGAAGCCGCCCGTGATCGCCTTCTCGGCGGAAGAGCCGCCGGTCCCGGACGCGGAGACGTCCGCGAGCCCCTGGGATGCCGTCCTGGCCGAGGGCGACGACACGGACGTGCCGGGAGTCGCTGACGGTTCCGATGGCGACGGATTCGACGACCGTCTGCTCGCGCAGGAACTCGCCGAGATGCCGGACGACGCTGATGCGGCCGCGCCGTCCGATGCCGCCGACTTCGGCGACCCGGATGCCGATTCCGGCGCTGCGGCGGAGGATGTGTCGTTCGACACCGTCGCCGGTGGAGCGACGTCGCCGTTTGCAGATCACGGAGGCGAGAGTTCGTTCGGGCAGATGGAGGGCGCCGACGACGCGTTCCCGGTCGCGACGGGGCAGGGGGACGAGGCCGAGCACGGCGGCGATGCCGTCGCGTCGATTCCGCTGGCGACCGCCGTCACCGCCGCTGCGGGCCAGGTGGCAGCCGGAGCCGCGAGGCCGAAGAAGAAGTCGGGCGGCCTGGGGACGGCGCTCGGCGTGGCGGGGGGCGGTCTCCTCGCACTGCCCGTGACCTACGCCATTCTCCTCTGGGGACTGCAGAAGGATCCGTTCAAGCTCGGCCGTCACCTGCCGCAGTCGATCCTCCCGGCGGCGGTGCGGGCGGGCGCAAAGCCGGCTCGCAAGCCCACGGCCGCTCCGGTGCTCGATGCGGCCAAGTCGCTCGACGCGCTGCCGCTGCCCGATGCTCCGCCGGCGGAAGCGGCGCGACCCGCCGCCGACGAGGCCCCCGCCCCGGCAGAGCCGTCGACTGCGGTCGCGGAGGATGCCGGAGACGACGGCGGCGATTCCAAGCCCGGGATGGCGACGACGGCCGCGGCCCCGGAGCCGGCCGCGCCGACCGCGGCCGATGCGTCATCAGCTGCGCCTGCGGTCGAGCCCGCCCCGGCGGCAGTGGAGCCCGCGACCGTGGCGGTCGCCGTGCCGCCGCCGAGCATCGCCCCGCCATCCGACCTGGTTCCGCTGCCCGACATCGCGCCGCCCGCGGGCTTGTCGACGCCGGCCGAGCCGGGCGTGCCGGCTGCCGATCCGGCCGCCACGGTCGCCGACACGGCGATGCCCAAGGAGGACGCCTTGGCGAGCCTCGACGCGTTGGTGGCGAAACCGGCGGTCGAGCCGCCCGTCGCCCCGCCGATCGAACCGCTTCCGCCTCTCGACGTGACCGCGGTCGATGACGCGACCGCGATCGTCACCGACGCGCTCGACGCCGTTGAAGCCCATCCGTCCGATGATGAGGCGGGCCGCGATCGTCTGCTCGTGGACTGGTACCGGCGGCTCGCCGCGCTCGGCGAAGAGATGGTCCGCCTGCAGACCGCGGCCTACGACACCGGCCGGCCGGTGGAGGCGACCCCGGCCTCCGCTGCAGGGGTGCTCGATCGCATCGCCACGAGCGAACGGAGCATCACGGATCTCGGCACGCTCGGGGGCATGTGGATCAACAGCGCGAAGCGGAGGGCCGACGGCGTGAGCCTCGTGGTCGAAGTGGTCGCGACGCGAGCGGTCGGCCCTTACTGGAGCACGAAGGTGCTCGTCGCCGGCGGCAATGCCGACGGCTCCACCCGGGAACTCTCGGTGATTTCGCGGGCGGCTCCGCCGGTCGATGCGGCCGCGGGCCGCATGCTCGTCACCGGCGTGCTCTTCGACGGAGGGGCCGTCTGGGCGGCCGACATTCGGCCGGTCGATGCGTCCGACCCAGTGGCGTCCGACCCAGTGGCGTCCGACCCAGTGGCGTCCGACACAGGCGCGTCCGACACAGGCGCGTCTGACCAAGGCGCTTCCGACCAAGGCGGGGTGACGGCCCCGGGTCGGGAGAACAATCCGGTTGAGGTGCCGCCAGCCGCGACGCCGGAGACGCCGGAGACGCCGGAGACGGGGGAAGTCGCGCCGGCCGCTGCCGGCGGCACGTCCTGATGCCGGCCCCCGGGCCCGACGCCGAGGATCCGGTGACCGCCGTGGGTATCGCCCGCGCGGTGGCCGGCGGTGCATGCCCGCCGACGCAACCGCTGGCCGCGCACATCGCCCGGCATCGTGCGACGCATGCCTCGCTCAATGCGCTCGTGCAGCCTCGCCATGGCGCGGCACAGGTCGAGGCGGACCGTCTGATTGCGGCCGGGCGGGGCGGGGCGGACCTCCCGCTGGCCGGCGTGCCGGTGAGCGTGAAGGAGTGCTTCGCAGTGTCGGGCATGCTCACGACTCTTGGCATCCCGGCTCGGCGACACGCGGTCGATGCCATCGACGCACCGATCGTCGTGCGCTTGCGGCAGGCGGGCGGCCTCGTCGTGGGCAAGGCGAACGTGCCTCAGGCGATGTATCTGCACGAGACCGACAATCCCGTCTGGGGCCGCACGAATCACCCGTCGCACCCGGACCGAGGCCCGGGCGGTTCGAGCGGCGGCGACGCGGCGCTCGTCGCGGCCGGGGTCGTTCCGCTGGCGGTCGGCACCGATCTGGCCGGCAGCATCCGCCAGCCGGCCCACGCGTGCGGAATCTGCGGCCTCTTGCCCCGGTCCGCGACGCTTGGCGACGGCGGCGCGTTCGACACCATGCCCAGCCTCGTCGCCGTGCGGCCGCGGGCGGGATTCCTGGCGCGTACGGTCGACGATCTCGCCCTGGCGCTCGACGTGCTCGCGGGTAGTCCACCCGCGGCGGACGCCGGTGGCCGTGAGTCGCTGCGCGTGGGCGCATGGGACGACACCGGCCCGCTCGAGCCGTCGTCCGCGGTGCGCCGCGCGGTGGCCGAGGCGGAGGCGACGCTCCGCCATGCCGGGGCGACGGTGGAGCGGCTCGACGGTGCCCTGGCCGAGGAGGCCGCCTGGCTGCTCCTGGGCCTGTTGTCGGCCGATGGCGGCGCCGACATCCGTCGGCTGTTCGCCGGCACGCGGCCGATGCCGTCCGTGCGGCGGTTGGTGCGGCTCGCCGCACTGCCCGGCTGGGCCAGGCCCGGGCTGGCGAGCGTCGCTCGCTGGGGTGGCCGCCGGATCGAGGCCCGGGCCCTCGTGGCCACGGGGCCACGGCGGGGAGCGGCACTGAACGGGCTGCTCGATCGTGTCGCCGATTTCGCCGCCCGGTTCGCCACGGCCACCGCGCGGTTCGACGTGCTCGTGTGCCCCGTGTCGGCGGTCCCGGCGCTGCCCCACGGCCTCGCCTCCCGGCTCATCGTCGCCGCGGCGCCCTGCTTGCTGGCCAACCTCCTCGACCTCGCGGCCGGTGCCGTGCCGGTCACGCATGTCCGGGCCGAGGAGGAGTCGGGACGCACAATGTCCCGCGATCCTGTCGTGAGGGCCGCGATCGCGGCCGACAGGGGAAGCGCGGGCCTGCCGATCGGCGTGCAGGTGGTCGGCCTGCCGCCACGGACGGCCTCCGCCGCTCCCCGCCAGCAGGAGGCGGTCGTGCTCGCGACGATGCGAATGCTCACCGCGGCGAGGGCCGTGACGGGTGCCGTCGCCGCACGGGTGGGGTAGAATCGATGTCGGGGGGCGTCTCACCATGGCGGCGGAGCCGCCGCCGGAAAGTCGAGCCATCGATGTCAGAAGACCGCGAACAAAAACCCCCGCGGCCGCAGGAACTCGCGCCCGTCGTCGAGGAGTTTCCCTCGGTCCAGCGGATCGTGCGCTGGATGTCGGAACGCGACGCCGTCGGCAGGCCCGACGCTTCCTGTTACGCCCCGGAGGACATCCACGAGTTTCGCCCGACCCTGCGGCCGCCCGTGCCGGTGCTCACCGTGCTTGACGACGGCTCGATGGAGCAAGGCGAGGATGTCAGGCTGCGGCGGGAGCGGCTGTCGATCGGCCGTCTCTCGGGCGACATCGAACTGCCGAACGACTCCTCGATCTCCGCCAACCACGCCGAGATCCTGCGGACACCCTGGAAGGGCGGCTTCCAGTGGCATCTGCACGATCTCGACAGCGTCAACGGCACGTTTGTCAGGTGCCTGCGGGCCGTCTTGCACGAGAACGCGATCCTCATTCTCGGCTCGCGCCGGTTTCGGTTGCGGAACCCGCTGCGGCCGCGGTCGGTGCCGGCAGCGGGTCAGGAGACGAATCAACTCGACGGCCGCCACATCCCCGAGACCGTCTGGCCCGTGCTCGCCGAGGCCTCCACGAAGGCCGGGGCCCTGGAAGTACCCCTCCGGTCGGAGCGGCTCGTCATCGGCAGGGCGGGCGGCGGCGCCGATGTCGAACTCGACGACCCGCTGTTGGCCAACACGCACGCGACGCTCAAGCGGATGCGTGACGGCTCCTGGATGATCACGGCGGAGACGACACGTAACGGCATCTGGGTGTCGGTGTCGGCGGTGGCGTTGACGGCATACTGCTTCTTCCGCTGCGGTGAGCAGCGGTTTCGATTCATGATTCCCTGAGCGCTGATCCCCTGAGCGGCGCGGTCACCGCAGGTGATCCAGGATCGAACGCGGCATCCGCTCCACCGGCAATACGGCGCTCGCCGCGCCGATGTCGATCGCCGCCTTGGGCATGCTCCAGACCACGCTCGAGGCCTCGTCCTGCGCGATCGTGTGCCAGCCGCGGGACCGCAGCCGGAGCATGCCCCGGGCCCCGTCGCGGCCCATGCCGGTCAGCAGCACGGCGGTGCCGATGGCGGGCCAGTGGTCGGCGAGGCTCTCGAAGAAGACATCCACGCTCGGGCGGAAGAAGACGTCGCGCGGCTCGGGGCGATAGTCGAGCGCTCCCGCCGCCGTCAGCACCAGGTGGTCGTTCGTGCCCGCCAGGAGCACCGTGCCGGCGACCGGCCGTCGTCCCGGCTCCACCACGTCCACCGCGTGTCCCGTCCGCTCGCCGAGCCAGCGGGCCAGCCCCGACGCGAAGGCCACGTCGACGTGCTGCACGACCACCGTCGCGAGCGTGTCGTCGGGGGGGAGGAGCCGCAGCAGGTCCGCCACCGCCTTCGGCCCGCCCGTCGAGGCGCCGATGGCGAGCAACCGCGGCGCGGCCCCGGTCGTCGCCGGGGGCACCAGCGACGGGCGCCGAGTCTCGACGGCGGGGCCCAGAAGCTTGGCCAGCAGCTCGATCTTCCGGGCGAGCGCCGAACCTCCGGCCAGGCCGCCGTCGGGGCCGAGTGCCGGCGTGTCCACCGCGTCGAGCGCCCCGTGGCCCATCGCCTCGTAGACGAGCGAGATGTTGCCGCTCACCGTGGCCGTGACGATCAGGATCGCGCATGGGGCGGATGCCATGATCTGCCGGGTCGCCTGCGCGCCGTCGAGGTGCGGCATGAGCAGGTCCATGAGGATGAGGTCGGGCCGGTCCCGCTTGGCCAGCGCCACCGCCTCCACCCCATCCGCCGCGATCCAGGCGACCTCGTGTCCCGGCAGGCCGACGACGATGCGCCGCAACGCCTCGCTGGCCGCCCGCACGTCGTTGACGATCGCGATCCGCACGCCACCCGCTCCCGCCGTGGTCCGGCCGTGGACTCAGCCCAGCGGCTCGCCGATCAGGTCGATGATCGTACGCACGAAACTGTCGTCATGAAAACTGGTCTTCGTGAGGTAGCGGTTGGCCCCCGCCTCCAGGCCGCGCAGCCGGTCCTCCTCACGATCCTTGTACGACAGGATGACGACGGGCGTGGCCCGCCGTGCCGGGTCGGCCTTCACGAGCGACACCAGGCCGATGCCGTCGAGCCGCGGCATGTCCACGTCGGTCACCACGAGGTCGTAGGCGGTCGACCGCACCGCCTCCCACGCCTCCATGCCGTCGACCGCGACATCGACCCGGAAGCCCCGGGCGGCGAGCAACTGCCGCTCGAGCTCGCGCACGGTGATCGAGTCGTCCACCACGAGGATCCGCTTGCGGGGCCGCGGGGGCGGGCTCGGCAGCGCCGGCTCGAGCGGCACCGGTCGCGGCCGTCGGCCCGCCAGCAGGCCATCGACCGAGCGCGCCAGGTCGTCGACGTCGATGATCAGGACCGGGCTGCCGTCCTCGAGCAGCGCCGCCGCCGCGATGTCGGGAATCCTGCCGAGCCGCCGGTCGAGCGGCCGCACCTCGAGGTCGCGCTCGCCGAGGAAGGCGTCGACGATCAGCCCGTACGTCCGCCCGCGTTCGGAGATGACCACCACCGGCAGGGGTGCGGGCACCGGCCCGGCGGGGGACAGCTCCAGCACCTCGGACACGAGCACGAGGCCCACCGGAAGGCCGTCGTGATCGACGTACTGACGCCCCTCGACGGTGCGGATGTCGGCGGCATCGCAGTGCAGGATCCGCTCGATGCGGGGGAGCGGGAAGGCGTAGGCCGCGCCCGCGATCGCGACGATCAGCCCTCGCATCACCGACATGGTGATCGGCAACTGGAGCGTGAACGTGGTCTGTCGGCCCGGCACGCTCGTCACCCGCACGCTGCCACCGCATGTCTTGGCGAAGGTCTGCACGGCGTCGAGCCCGACGCCGCGGCCCGAGATGTCCGTGACGCTGCTCCGGGTGGAGAAGCCCGGGTGGAAGAGCAGGTCGAGCAGTTCGGGGCCGCTCAGGCCGGTGGCGGCCGGTGCCGCCACGAGTCCCCGGGCGATCGCCGCGGCCCGCAGGGCGGCGGGATCGATCCCCGCACCGTCGTCGGTGAGCGTGATGGCGAGCATGCCGGCGCGGTGCCGGGCTTCGAGGACGACGGTGCCGACGGCGGGCTTGCCGAGCGCCTCCCTGCGGTCGGGCGGCTCCAGGCCGTGATCGAGGGCGTTGCGGATCAGGTGTGCGAGCGCCGCCTCCAGCCGGTCGAGGATGTCCCGGTCGACTCCGGTCTGCTCGCCGCGGATCTCCAGCCGCGCCTGCTTGCCGAGTGAACGCGCCATGTCCCGCACCATCCGCGGCAGTCCGCGGACGCCGTCGGCGAAGGGCCGCATGCGGCTGGCCAGGACCTGATGCTGCATCCGTTCCGCGAGGTCGATGGTGCGGTGCGCGCAGGCGTCGAACTCCGTCGCGTGTCGCGCGAGGGCGGCGAGGATCGCTTCGGTCTGCGCGCGGACCGCGGCGAGACGGTCGTCGGCGGGGCGGGGGTCGAGCCGGGCGTCGGCGGCCGTGACGGCGGCGCGCAGTCGCTTCTGCACTTCCCGCAGTCCCGCGCCGAGCCCGCCGAGCCGGCGCGTCTCCACCAGGGCTTCGCCGGTGAGCGCGACCAGACGGCTCAGGTTGTCGGCCGAGACCCGGACGATCCGATCCACCGGGGCACCCGCCTGAGCCGCGGCCGGCGCGGGGGACTCGGTCGGCGGCGGCTGCCGAGGCGGCAGGGGGCCGCGCGACGGGGGCGTCGGGCCCGACTCGGCCAGCCGCGCGACGATCGCCACGGCCCGGGCCGCCCAGGGGCTGCCGGCGGTCAGGGCGTCGTCGGCGCGGGAGATCGTCGCGAGGAAGTCGACGCCCGCCAGCAGGGCATCGACCTGGTCGGGGGCCAGGCCGTGTGCCCCGGCGCCGACCGCCGCGAAGACCTCCTCCATCGCGTGCGCCACCCGTTCGGCGGGCTCGAGGCCGATGATACGGGCGGCGCCCTTGAGCGAATGTGCCGACCGCATCATCGCCTCGAGATCGGCGGACGAGCCGTGGCCGCCCTCGGCGGCCAGGATGGCGGCGGAGAGCGCCGCGGTCTGCGCGTCGGCCTCGAGCTGAAACAGCTCGAGCATCGAGAGCCCGCTCAGGTCGGTCATGGCGACGGCTCCTGCGCGGGGACGGGAGTCCCGGCGGCGAGCGACTCGAGCCCCCGGAGCAGCCGCTCCATGTCGAGCATGCCGACGCCGTTGCCACGCCAATCGAGGACCGCGTCGGTTGCCCGCCAGGACGCGGCCCGCACCGTGGCGGGCGACGGCCTGAGGGCATCCCGGCCGAACCGATGGATCCCGGCGACCTCGTCGACGACCATGGCCCAGCATCCGGCCGCCGGTGCGCCGGGCCGCGCGAGCAGCAGCAGCCGGCTCGCGTCCTGGCGGTCGGACGGCGACGGTGCGAGCCCGAGCAGAGCCTGCAGCCCGAAGGCCGGATGGAGCTGGCCGCGGATGTTGACGATGCCGAGCAGGGGCAGGCCCGTGCGATGCGGGAGCGGGTGGATCGGTCGCCGCGACGTGACTTCCACCAGCGCGGCCGTCTGCAGGCCGAGCCATTCGGCGCCGACCCGGAAGACGAGGACCGAAAGGTCCGCGGCGGTGGCGGACTCGAGAGGCTGCTCCAGGATGTCCTGCCACGACTCACGGTACCCGGCGGGAGACGCCCGCTCGAAGAAGCCGCGGGCCGCCGCCTCGATCACGGGACAGTTGCGGCAGTGGATGAAGCGGGTGAGTTCGTGGCAGGTTCGATCCCCGGACGTGCCGATGCGGCGCCAGCACTCGGGCACGGGCGGGTCGATGTGCGACGGTGCGGGCACGGGGCCGGACATCACGGCTCGTCCCTCCTGGCGACCACCCGTGCGGCCGACTGCCGATACCGGTCGGCCATGGTGCGATCACCGCGGGCGTCGGCGATGCGTGCCAGCTCCAGCAGGGCGTCGGCGCGCTCGGGATCGAGGTAGAGCGCCTTGTGCAGACAGGCTTCCGCCTGCTCGATCGCTCCGGTTCGCAACTCGAGCAGCGCCATCAGAAAGAAGCCCGGCGCCGTCGGGGCGACCGCCGCCGCATGGCGGCAGCATGCGATCGCCTCGGTGATCCTGCCGGAATCGCCCAGGGTCTGCGCCTCGTCCAGGATGGCCTGCGGATCGGGCGGGTTCTCCGCGGCCCCCGGGGCATCGCGGCCGTTGGCGGCGGCCGCGACCGCCCGGGGGGGGGCGGCAACCGCGCCGGCCGGCGGCGGCGTGGGGGCGACGCGGCGGAGGACGAACGAAGACGTGCCCCCGGCGGCGGTCCAGCGTCCCGCGAGCATGGCCGGCTCGGCGGCGCCGACGACGAGCAGGCCGTCGGTCGCGAGCAGCCTGTCGCAGGTTCGCTCGACCTGTCGTCGGGCATCGGCATCGAGATAGATGAGCAGATTGCGGCACAGAAAGACGTCGTACGGACCGCGGCCGGCGCAGAAGCCCGGATCGAGCAGATTGCCCCAGGCGAAGGCCACTCGGCTCCTGATCCGCTCGTCGAGCACCGCGACCGTGCCGTCGCGGCGGAACCACCTGTCCCTGAAGGCGAGGTCGGGCGTGCGAAAGGCATTGGCCGAGTAGCGGCCGGCCACCGCCCGGCCCAGCGCCTGCTGGCTCACGTCGAAGGCTTCGATCTGGAACCGTTCGGGCGCGAGGCCGGCGTCGAGGAGCGTCATCGCCACGGAGTAGGGCTCTTCGCCGGCGGCGCAGGGGGCGCACAAGATCGCGAGGGGCCGAAGGTGAGGGGTGGCGCGTCGGGCCGTCGCCAGCCGCCGCAGGTCGTCGAAGACCGGCTCGTCCCGGAAAAACCAGCTCTCCGGCACCACAACCTCGTCGATGAGCCGGTCACGCTCGTCCCGGTCGGCGGCGAGCCGCGCGAGATAGGCCTGCCGATCCGCGGCGGCCACCGCGGCCATCCGCAGCCGGACGGCGCGGTCGATGGCCGTCGTGCCGATCGTCGTCGCGTCGAGCCCGATCCAACGGCCGAGCAGCTGCTCGACGGTGGGCGACGTCGGCGGGATGGTCATGCCCGCCTCCCGTCGGCCGCCGACGGTCTAGTGTCGTTGGGCCCGGTGCTCACGGCCGCCAGGGCGCGCCACACGTCCGGGGGCAGGAGCCGATCGACGTCGAGGCACTGGATCGTCCGGCCCTCGATCCGGAGACATTCGCCGAGGCAGGGGGCGGCGAGGCCCGTGACGGGCGGCATGCGGTCTTCCGCGGCCGTGTCGTCGCAGAGGCCGAGTACGCCCTCGGCCGCGACGCCCACGCGAAGGGGCCGCTCAACGCGGCCGCCCGCCGGCTCCACGACGATCACTCGCGTGCTGAGCCTGTCGCGGAGCGGCGCGGTCCCCAACAGGCGGGCGAGGTCGATCAGCGGCGTCAGCCGTCCCCTGTGGACGAACAGGCCGCGCACGGCGGCCGGGGCGTCGGGCAGCGGGCGCGCCGTCGGAAGCGGCACGACCTCGACCACGCGCCGCGATGGGATCGCGTAGCTGTCGTCGCCGACGGTGAGGCAGAGCAGTTGCATGGTCGGGACGGACGGAGGAGCGGCGCGGCCGGTCAGATCGTGAACCGTGAGACCTCCTCCTTCAGGTCGCCGACGGCGGCCCGCAGGTGGTTCGTCGCGGTGTTGAACGCGTCGAGGGACGACGCGGTCCGCGTCGCGCCCTCCGAGAGTCGGATCATCGCCTCGCGGATCTGGGCGGCGCCCTGGGACTGGGCCCGCATGCCCTCGGTCACCTGGCCGAAGCGGTCGTTGATTCCGTGGACCGCGGAAATGATCTCGCCGAGCTTCGTCGAGATGCCGGCGATCTCGCGGACGCTGGACTGCACCTGTCCGGCGAACTTGTCCATCTCCATGACACCGCTCGCGACGCTGTGCTGCATCTCCTTGACCATCTGCTCGATGTCGAGCGAGGCCACCGCGGTCTGGTCGGCCAGCCGCCGGATCTCGCGGGCCACGACCAGGAATCCCGCGCCGTACTCGCCGGCCTTCTCCGCCTCGATGGCGGCGTTGATCGAGAGCAGGTTCGTCTGGTCGGCGACCTTCGTGATGGTGGTCACGGCCAGGTTGATGGTGGCGGCATGCTCGCTGATGAGCGAGAGCTTCGCTCCGAACGAGGACGTGCTCTCCGCGAGCTGCCGCATCGTCGCATCCATGTTCGCGAGACTCGAACGTCCGTCCGTCGCCATGAGGCCGGTGTGGGCGGCCATGTCGTTGACCTCCGTCATGGTCCGCAGCAGTTCCTGGCTCGTGACGGAGATCTCCTTGACCGCCGCCACGGCCTCGCTCGTCGAGGCGCCGTAATCGGCGATCACCTGCTGCTGCTCGGTCGATGTGGCCTGCATCGCCGTCGCGGTGGAGATCAACGCCACCGACGACTGCTGGATCCGGCCGATCAGGCTCCGCAGGTTGTCCGTCATGGTCCGGATGGCGACCAGGAGCGAACCGGTCTCGTCGTCACCGGCCCGCTCCGCGGCCGCGGAGCCGTCGGGCCGGAGGTCGCCGCCGGCGACCCGCCGGGCCACGTCCATCGCCGTGCGGATCGGACGGGAGAAACTGCGGGCCAGCGCCAGGGCGGCGAGCGTCACGCCGAGGATCGTCGCCAGCGACAGGCCCAGCAGGGCGTCGCGCTGCGTGCGCAGCGGCGCGTAGGCCTCGCTCGCATCCTGCTTTACGCAGAGGCCCCAGCCGAGGCGCGGGAGAGGCTGCCATGCCGCCAGCACGGACTGGCCTCGGTAATCGATCGCCGGGCCGTCGCCCTGCTCGCCGCTGGCGGCACGCTGCGTCCCGCTGCCGCGCGTCGAGCCCAGGGGCAGCCGACGGCGGAACGGCGCTTCGGGTTCGTGTCGCAACGGGGCCGTCACCAGGACCGTTTCCCCCTGGAGTTCACCGGTGACGATCTCGCCGCTCGTCCCCAGGCCGCGCAGGTCGGAAAGCGACTTCCAGATCCGGTCCGGCGTGATGCCGATGGCCAAGACGCCGACCAACCGGCCCTCGTCGAGGATCGGGCAGCAGGCGGAGGCGATCGGCTGCCCGCCCTGGCCGACATCCTCGAAGCGTCCGATGGAAGGCGGCTCGAGCGCCCGCGCGCGGTCGAAGCCGGCGGCGAGGGCCGTCGGGACGCGGGAGCCGTCGAGCATGGAACTGCCGATGGCGATTCCCGGCGCGGCGGCGAAGACGACGCGGCCGGCGGGGTCGATCACCAGCAACTGTGCCAGGCCGAAGCGATCGGCCGCCTGCCGCAGGAATCCAGCGTATGTGGACGCCGCCACGGACGTTTTGGCGCCGGAGGCGGCGGAGCCCGCCGTGGCCGCCAGTTCGGGAACGGCCTGCGCCAGGCCGGGATCGGCGGCGAGCACCCGGGCGTCGACGAGTTTCTCCGCGAGCCACGCATCGATCTCGTCGGCCTTGGAGGCGGCGATCTGCGACAGTCGCTCCCGCACCGACCGTTCGAGCGCCGAACTCGCGATCCGCGCGGCCGTCGCCGTGAGCACGGCGCAGGGCACCAGCGCGATCGCGAGGAACCAAAAGAGCAGCCGTTTGGCGATCGACCGGCCGGCCGCGTGCGGGGGCGGGAGCGGCTGCTCGGAAGGGGCGGTCTGCATGGCGACGCGCGGTCGGGGCGGAGGAGGAAACGCGGCCCGTCGGAATGCGGGGCGTCAGCCAGCAATCTTTGCCCATCTTTCGCACCGGGGCGATCCCCCGGGCGCGAAAAAGTCGGCCCCGGCCTGCAGAATCGTCGCGATCGGTGCCACTGGACGCGGGTGGCGGCGGCGGCCGCGGGGATGCGGCCCGACCTGGACGGGCCGAAACCGCCCGGTACCGCCACAAGGGGGGCGTGGCCGCGTCTTTGTCAGCCCGCCTTGACCCGGATCGGAGCGGGCTCCTCGTCGGGAACCCGGAGACGCAGCGTGGCGGCCGGCGGCGCCCGCCGCTCCTGGGCGAAGCCCCGGGTGCCGCTCGAGAGGAATTCGAGCAGATGCGTCGCCGGGCCGACCGGGCACTCGGCGCGAAGGGTGTCGAGCACGTCCTTCCACGGGAGCCCGCGGCGGTAGATCACGCGATAGGCCGCCTTCAAGGCCGCGACATCATCGGCCGTGTGGCCGCTGCGTCGCAGACCGACGACGTTGAGGCCGACGACGCAGCCGCTCTGCCCGTCGATCAGCATGAACGGGGGGACGTCCTGGACCACACGGGCGTGCCCGCCGACCATGGCGAGCCGCCCGATGCGGCAGAACTGGTGCACGGCCACCGCCCCCGACACGAACGCCCGGTCGCCCACGGTGACGTGACCGCCCAGCAGGGCACCGTTGGCGAAGATGGCGTTATTGCCGATGACGCAGTCGTGGCCGAAATGCACGCTGGCCATCACGTAGTTGCCGTCGCCCACGGTGGTCGCGATCTCCGGCTTGAGCGCCCGATGGATCGTGACGTACTCCCGAAAGACGTTGCCGGCCCCGATCACGACGCTGCCGATGTGCCGCGGCCGCCCGGCGTGCTGCGGCGCGCCGCCGATCACGGAGTGTTCGCAGAACTCGTTCCCGCATCCGGCCCGCACGCCGGACTTGATCACCGCGCCTGAAGCGACCACGCAGTGATCGCCGAGCTCGACGTCCGGCTCGACGGTGGCGAAGGCACCCACACTCACGCCGGCGCCCAGTCGGGCGTCGGGACTGACATTGGCCAGCGGATGAATGCTCACGGATCGTTCCACGCCGGGATGCGCGACCGCCGATGGCAGGCGGCCGCAGTCGACGGATTCCGCCGACCGTGCAGGTTTATCGGCTTGTGCCAACCGGCGATTCAATGGCAGTTTTGCGCCACCGGCAGGTCTGCCCCGACCTCCCCGGCTCGCCAGACCCCGGAAAGCCGCTACACTGCGTCGCACCCTGAGTTTCCGTCGCCAGCCCCCCGAAAGTCCCGATCATGACGTCCCGCGACGACCGCTACGCCGCCGCCGAAAGCCTGAAAAACGCGGGCCAACTTGCCGAAGCGGTGGTGGCGCTCGAGGCCCTGGTCGTCGACGAACCGGGGTTTGCGCTGGCGCATTCGGCCCTGGCCGCCTGGTGCACGCGGCTCGAACGCCATGACGAGGCGATCCGCCACGCCCGCAAGGTGTGCGAGCTTGAACCCAACGATCCCTTCAGCTTCACGGCGCTGAGCGTCGCCTGCATGCGGGGTGGTCGGATCCCCGAGGCGGAGGAAGCGCTCGCCCGATCGCGGATGCTGCAGGGCGGGCACTGATCCGGGCCGGAGGCCGAGCGACTCGTCGGGAATCACGGCGCGACCAGTGCCTCGACCGCCTCGAGACGCGCCTGATCGGCGGCGTCGAGCCGGCGTCGGTCGAGGCCGAGCCGCTTCGCCGCCTCCAGCGACCGCCGGGCTGTCTCGAGCCGCTTCTGCGCCGCGAGCGCGCAGGCCAGGTGCAGCTGCTTGTTTGCGCTCGGCGCGAGCACCGCCTCCTCGAGATCGGCCACCGCCTCGGCGGTCCGGCCGGCGGCCAGTCGCACCACGCCGCGCGTGTCGAGCACGTCGGGATGCGGGCCGAGCTCGGCGAGGGCCCGCTCCACGAGCTGTTCCGCCTCGGCGGCCGTCTCCGGGCGTGCGAGGAGAAACGCGAGATTGTTGGCGAGGACGGCGGCCTGGGCGGGAGGCAGATCGTCACGATCGAGCAGCCGACGGTAGCGGCTCTCGGTGGCGGCGGCATCGCCGCCGAGGGCGACGAACTCCGCTTCGAGAAGGGCGACGTTCGCCGAGTCCGGATCCTCGCGGCGGGCCTTGGCGAACAAGCGGTCGACACGGTCCCTCTGCTGCGCCGCCGTCGGCTCCGATCGCAGCACTCGGATCGCGGTCTGCAGAAGCTTTTCGAGTGGCAGTCGGGGCCACGCATCCTCCAGCAGGTCGAGGGCCTCGTCGCCACGGGCCGTCCGTCCCAGATAGGCCGCCCGCGCCAGGATGCCCTCGGCCGAGGCGGCGGCGAGCTGCGCGTAGGTGCGGTCGGCCACCTGATCGAACCCCAACTCCTCGGTGAGCGACGCGAGCGGACCGGCGAGCCCCGCCGGGATCGTCTGCGTGTCGCCCGACGCCGGCAGCAGCCGGCGGACCGCCGCCACCGCCGCCGGGCGGTCCTGCTGTGCCAAGGCGAGCCGTGCCTGGAGCAGGGAGACGATCGGCGCCTCCGGCGCCCGCTCCGCGAGGTTCTTCAGCCAGACCCCGGCCATGTCGAGCTCCCCGTGCCGCATGAGCTTCTCCACGAACAGCGCGATCGTGGCGGGCGCCGCGTCGCCGGCGGAGGCGAGCGCGGCGAGTTCGACACGGCTCTCGTCCCACCGTCCCAACCGCTCGTGGAGTTCGGCCCGCGTGAGTCGTTGTGCGAGGGTCAACGGTTGCCGCTTCGCCAACTGCTCCAGCAGCGCGGCGGCCTGCCGCCACGATTCAGGCTCCGGACGTGGGGCGAGCAGGCCGATCGCGAGCGCGAGGTCCTCGCCGCCGCCGCCGGCCGCGATGTTGGCCCGCAGCAGGACGAGCGCCCGCTCGATGTCGCGGTAGCCGCCCGCCTGGCCGAGAAGATCCGCGAGTGCCCGCCGCGCCCAGGCCTGCGAGGTGGGGTCGGCGGCGCCGTCGAGGATCGCCTGCAGCCTCTGCCGCGCCTCCAGCAGCCGGCCGCGGCGGATCAGGAATGCCGCCAGGCTGCGATTGACGGCCGGGTCGTCCGGCGCGGCTGCGGCCGCCGCCTGCAGGTGCCCCTCCGCTTCCGCGACCCGGCCGAGCATCTCCTCGCCCTGGGCGACCAGCAGGCTGCCCTCGGGCGGCGGGAACCGCCCGGCCAACGCCCGCAGGGTGGCTTCGGCCGCTTGCCTCTGTCCCGTCGCGATCTGGTGAAGCAACAAGGCCATCCATGCCTGACGGTTGTCGGGCTCCGTCTCCACCGCCCGTTCGAGCATCTCGCCGGCGCGCTCGGTCTTGCCGGCGCGGGCGAGGAGTTGCCCGAACCAGAGGAGGTCGCCGGCCGACTGCGTTCGCCTGGCGGCGAGGCTCCGTTCCGCGGAGGTGACGGCCTGTTCCAGTTGGCCGGTCTTGAGCTCGACTTCGGCCGTCAGGCGATCCATTCCCACGATCCCCTCGGAGCCGACCGACGCCAGGGCCTGCTGTGCCTCCGGAAAGCGATTCGCGAGATAGAGCAACGACACGAGTCGCCTCACGGTCGACGGCTCTGGCGGCCCGAGTGCGATGGCCTGCTTGAGGCGATCGATGGCCGTCGGGATGTCGCCCTGCAGCCCGGCGACCTCCGCGAAGAGCTGCTGCGTCTGGGGCCAGCCGGGCCGATCATTCTCCGCCTCGATGAGAAGGTTCTTCGCCGCGGTGAGCCGTTCCTTATCCTCGTCCGCCAGTGCCGCCACGGAGCTCGCATCCGGGACGGCGGACTTCTCGGCCTGGTGCCCGCGGACCCGCAGGATCAGCGTCGCCGCCGCCGCCACGCGACCCTGCGGGCTGGTCGGCCCGGCGAGGCGGGCGATGTCGGCGGCGAGCTCGTCAGCCGCCGCCAGGTCGCCGGACTCGCAGGCCAAGTCGAACCGGGCCGTCGTCAGCACCAGGCTGTCGGGATTCCTGTCGGCGGCCATCCGCAGCAGCCGGCCGGCAGCGGGGATGTCGCCAAGCCCCTTCCGGAGCGTGGCGAGGGTGGCCAGCAGCCTCGCGCCACGGTCCGCCGGCAGCGTCAGCGAACGCTCCTCGATGTCGGTGAGGATCCGCGTTGCCTGGTCCGGAGCCAGTTGCGCCGCAGCCTGCGCCCGGACTGCCAGCAGCTGCGGGTCATTCACTGCGGCCGCCGGCGCCCCATCAAGCACCTCGGCCGCAGCCTCGGGGCCTTGATGCCGCAGCACCAGGGCCGCCAACGCCGCCCGCGGCTGGATGGCGGCCGGCTCCCGCGCGACCTCGTCGTGGAGGAGCGCGGTGGCTGTCGCGGAGTCCCCCTGGCGCACGAGCAGGTCTGCCCGCAAGATCGCCAGCTGGCCGGCTGGCACCCTGCCGCTGGCCGCGAGCCCGCCGAGCAGGGCCTCGATACGGGACCAGTCGCGTTCCGCCGCCGGCTTCTTCATCTGGTCGGCCACCCGCAACTGGAGCAACGGGCCCCAGATCTGGGGCACGCCCGGCAGCCGGTCGGCGGGCACCGACACGGCGACGGCCTCCAACTCCGAGAGGGCCTCCGCCGTCTTGCCCGCGGCCGCGAGCGCCGTCGCGGCGCCGACACGGGCCGCCAGCGAACTGTCGTCCTCGTCGAGCACGCGGCGGTTCGCGGAGAGTTGTTCGTCGAACTCCCCGAGCTGCTCGTGGCACTGCCCCAGCAGCAGGTCGATCTGCTTGGTCATGGCGGCGCTCGACGCCACCAGTGGCCGCACCTCGTCGAGCTTTTGGCGGGCCGCCAACCACTGTCTGCGGGCCACGAGGAGACGGGCCTCGAGGAGACCGACAGCCGGGTTTTTGTCGCCCTGCTTGGCCAGGGTCGCGACCGCCTCGGCGGCCTCCGCCAGCCGCCCCGCCTGCAGCTCGATGTCGGCGAGAACCAGGAGGAGCCGTGGATTGCCCGGATTCTCGGCCAGACCCTCCTGGAGGACGCGCGCGGCCGTCGCGAAATCGCGTTCCTGCACGGCGACGGCCGCGAGGCCCCGATACCCGCGATCGTCGTGCGGGAAGGTATCGCGGGCCTTGCCGGCGAGTTGCTTCGCCACGTCGAGTCGCCCCTCGTCGACGGCGATCTGCAGATTGGTGAACAGCACCTCGCCCGCCTCGGGGGCGAGCCGCGCGGCGACGGCGGCGCTCTTCGCGGCGGCCGGAAGGTCGCCGTGTGTCCGCTGCCAGTCTGAGAGGATGATCCAGCCCCTGAACTCGTCGGGACGGGTGGCAGTGAGATGCTCGAGCACCCGCTTCGCCGCGGCGCCGTCGTCGAGTTTCTCGTCGAGGAGCGCGGCGAGGATGCCCGTAGCTTCGACCGCGCGGGTATCGGATGCGGGCAGCGGGATATCGCGAAACGACTTGGTCCCGAGATCGAAGCCGATGATGGCGGCGACCGACGCTGCGGCCTCCTGGTACTTGCCCAGCCCGGTCAGCGCTCTGGCTCGCATCGTGCCGATCGTCGCCTGATCGGTGGCGGTCGGGTCCGCCGCTGTCCGCCGCTCCTCGATGACCGTCAACTCCGCCGCGGCATCGCCATACCGACCGAACCGCAGCATCCATTCCGCCAGCCGCGTGCGGAGGGGGATGTCGTCCGGGTTCTTGCGGACCGCCACCTCGAGAACGTTGTAGGCGTAGCGGCGCTCGCGATCCTTGGCGCCGGGCCGCTCGGCCTTGTCGACCACGAGCCGGGCGAACTCGGCGTGGGTGGGGCCATCGTCGGGGCGGTAAGAAAGATAGCGGGCAAAAAGCCCGAGGGCTTCGTCCGTGCGTCCCTGCTCGAGTTTCTCGCGGGCCAGGCTCGCGAGCCCCCCGGCGTTGCGGTCGACCTGGAAACGGTGCACCGCGAAGACGGCGACCGCCATGACGACGGCACCGCCCAGCAGCCCCAGCAGGAGCCCGACGCGCAGCCGTTTACGGGGACGTGTCACGGGGAGGAGCGGTCAGGAAGGGGGCGGAGAACGATCGGGGCAGCCTGTCCAGCCATCCACGCCCACTCAGTTTATCAGCGCCCGGCGGCGGCAGCCCCGCACGGGGAAGGCCGGTCAAAGATTGGCGGGCGTGCGGGTCGATGAACTCGGTCGCGGTGACTTTGTCGGCTGGGGCGACCCTGCCGGTGGCAACGTCGGGAACGACCGATCGAGGAACGGGCGATGGCAGAGGGCACGGCCGGCAACGCGAACCGCGGCGAGCGGCCTCCCCCGTGCCACCCGGCCCGGGCGGTCTGCGGCGCCCTGCTGGCGGCCTGGGCCGGCATCGCCTCCGCCGGCGAACCTGCGGTGCTGCGGCCGGCGGCAGGGCGGCCACTGCCGATCGCTCGGCCGGCGGCCCGATTCGATTCCGCCGTGGTGCCCGCCGGGGGAGATCGGGCGCAGCGGTGCGGCCATTGCGGGCGGGCGGCGTGTCCAAAGTGCCGCCAGACCGGTGGTCACGCCCAGCCGCACTCCCACTGCCAGCATGGAATGTGTCCGGCGCACTGTCCGGTGCGGCCCGACGTGTTCGGCTTCTACGGCACGCAGTGGCGCCGGTGGCCCGGTTCGGGCGTCGTGCCGGCCTCCGCGTCGGATGCAGCGGCGCCCGCCCGCCCGGCACGATCGCAGGTACCGTCGGCCGCCGAGGAGTCGCTGCCCCGGACCGCTGCAGACGAACCGGCGGAGCCTCGTGAGCCGCCCGGGGAGACACCGGAGCCACCCGCAGACCCCTCCCAGCCATCTCCCGAGCCCTTCGGGGCGGCCGGACCTCAGGAAGATGGAAACGAGGCCATCGTTCCCGGGCGCGAAGATCGTGATGCCGCCGCGACGCTCCGCCGCACGGCGTGGCGGTCGTTCACGCAGGCCGCGCGGCTGGATGGCGGGCCATGACGAGCTAGGCAAGGGGCCATGCGAGAGGCGGGAGTCGAACCCGCACGCCTTGCGGCACTGGAACCTAAATCCAGCGCGTCTGCCAGTTTCGCCACTCTCGCGTTGCCGAGATTCGCTCGGATCTGCTCAGTCTACGCCCGCCGAGGGCCGCGGCTCCACCGCAGTGGACAGATCATCGGCGGCGTCGAGGGATTGGATCAGCCGCTCGAGGCCGCCGGCCCCCGCGGCGTCGCGCGGCGGCCATGCGGCCAGCAACAGATCGTGCAGCGTATCGTCTTCGGGCGTCCGGCCCAGCCGTGCACAATGCAGTTCGAGCCGCTCGACCCGCTCGCCGACGGGGTGCCGTCGATTCCAGTCGCGCGCAAGCGCCGCGGCCACCGGCGCCGCGAAGCAGCGATAGCGCGGCCGCGGCAAGACCCACATCAGCTTGTGCCAGCGATGATGCGGCAGCGACCAGAAGCCGCCGGCGGGCCGCTCCGCCTCGAGCGGCCGCCCGCCCCGCAGCAGATCGACGACCCTGCCGTCGGCCAGTTCCGCCCGCGCGTAGACCCACTGCTCCTGCGGCTGTACCGACCCGAACATCGCCCATTCCTGGTGCATGCAGAAGAGGTTGACGAGGCAGGCGACGGGGCGGGGAAGCGGCACGTCGCGCCGAGGGGTGTGGTCGTGGATCAGGCTCACGAGGGCGAGGCTTCCCGCCGTCATGCAGAGCCAGAGGTCTGTCCTCGAGCCGGTGCCGACGAGACTTGAACAGCCGGTCGTCCTGCCGAGCCCGAGCGCATCCCAGACGTCTGCGGGCAGGAGCGGCAGCCACGCCACGATGCCGACGTAGCCGAAGAGCCCGACGCTCATGGTGAGGCAACTGGCCGCATGAAAGAGCATGAAGATGAGGCAGAGCAACAGGCGAACACGCGCGGCCGGCCACGCCAGCAGGACGATGGGGCCGGCGAGTTCCAGGGTGAGCACGCTCCAGGCCACTGGCCGCGACAGCCAGCCGCCGGCGAAGAGCCATGCGCCCAACGGCGTGCCGTGGTCGTGGACCGAAAACGCGAACCGGACGGCGTCGCCCGTGCACCATGCCGGGTTCCACTTCGACAGCCCCGCCGCGCCGTAGACGACGGCCACCTGGAGGACGAGCAGCGCGCTCGCCGTCGATACGACCGTGCCGCGGCGCCCGCGACCGCGGGAATCGCAGGACCAAAGCGCGCCGAGCGGCAGGAACATGCCCCAGAACAGGAGGCACGCCAGCCAGGCGTCGCCGGCGTTGGTGGCCGGCGCGGTCCGGCGCAGCACGCTCACGACGGCCACCCATGCCGCCACGGTCGCGAACCGCGAGCCGCAGCCCGCGGCCAGGAGCAGGCCGGCGGCGGCCTCCACGGCGAGCACCGCGGCCCCCCACCAGTCGGCGTCGATCGCCAGGGCCAGCGACCAGGCGCATGGGTCGTCGTAAAAGCTGCGGATCACGGCCGGTGGCAGCATGCCTGCGGTGGTGAACATCAGCCCCAGGTCGCGGGTGCGGAGCAGCGCGTCGGCGGCGACGAGGAGGCCGAGGCCGATGCGAAACGCGGCCAGGCTGCGGAGATCGACCGCGAACGCCCGTTGCCACCAGGACGTCTGTTGGTTCACACCGCACTCCTCGGCGGAGCGTCCCGACCGGGCCGTCCGCGCCGGCGTTTCTTGAAGAACCGAGGCCCCGAAACTACAACATCGGCCGTCTTCTGATCGATCCCAGCTGCGAGGAGAACCCCGAGCGATGCACGTTCCACTGGTGGTGCTGGGCGGCGGCCCGGGCGGCTACGCCGCGGCCTTCATGGCGGCCGATCTGGGCATGACCGTGGCCCTGGTGGAGCGGGACGAGCGGCTCGGGGGCACGTGCCTCCTGCGGGGCTGCATCCCGTCGAAGGCGCTCCTGCACGTGGGGAGGGTGTTGGCCGAGTCACGCGAGATGGAGGAGTGGGGGGTGCACTTCAACCGCCCCACCATCGACCTCGACGCCCTGCGGGCCCGCAAGGACAAGGTCATCTCCGCCCTCACCGGAGGCCTGGCGACGCTGGCGCGACGGCGCAACGTGACGATCGTGCGCGGCCAGGCCCGATTCACGAACTCGTCGACGCTCGAGGTGGCCCCCGCAGCCCCCGGCGGCGCCAGCCAGACGATCACGTTCGACCACTGCATCCTCGCCAGCGGATCGCGGCCGGCACGGATTCCCGCCTTCGACATCGGTTCGCCCCGGGTGATGGACTCGACGGGCGCGCTCGAACTGGCGGAGATCCCCGAGTCGCTCCTCGTCGTCGGTGGCGGCTACATCGGCCTGGAGATGGGCACCGTCTACGCCGAGCTCGGCGCGAAGGTGTCGGTCGTGGAACTCACCGACACGCTCCTGCCCGGTGCCGACCGGGATCTCGTCAAGCCGCTCCAGCAGCGGCTCGAGAAGCTCTTCGAGAAGATCCACCTGCGGACGAAGGTCGCCCGGCTCGAGGACGCGGGCCATGCGGTGCGGGTGCACTTCGAAGGCCCCGACGGCCAGACCACGCGGGAGTTTTCCCGCGTGCTCGTGGCGGTGGGCCGTCGGCCGAACTCCGACGGGCTGGGCCTGGAAAACACCCGCGTCACGGTGAGCGCCAAGGGCTTCGTGGAGGTGGACGACCGGCAGCGGACGAGCGACCCGCACATCCTCGCGATCGGTGACGTCTGCGGCGAGCCGATGCTCGCCCATCGGGCAAGCCACCAGGGAAAGGTGGCGGTGGAGTCGCTGCACGGCGAGCCGGCCGTGTTCGCGCCGCGGGCCATTCCCGCGGTCGTGTTCACCGACCCGGAGATCGCGTGGGCCGGCCTCACGGAGAACGAGGCGGCGGCGGCGGGACGCACCGTCGAGGTCAGTCGCTACCCGTGGGCGGCGAGCGGCCGGGCGCACGCGCTCGGCCGGACCGACGGGCTCACCAAGATCCTCGTCGATCCTGAGACCGACGCCGTGCTTGGCGTGGGGATGGTCGGCCCCGGGGCGGGGGAACTCGTCGCCGAGGGCGTGCTGGCGATCGAGATGGGTTGCTCGGCCCGTGACCTGATGGAGACGATCCATCCGCATCCCACGCTCGGGGAGACGGTCGCGTTTTCGGCGGAGAACTACTTCGGGTTGGCGACCGAGATCTACCGGCCGCGGTCCGACGCGGCCAAGTAGGCTTTCGGTTCGCGAACGTGCCGGGCCCGGTGGGGGCAGAACCGCCAAACAGGCCATTCCGCGCCGCCGGGCATTCGGGCTTTACGCTGCCCGAAACCATCGGAATAATGCGGAAAGTCAGCCTACCTTTCCGGAGCACCCCGCATGGCCAGCCCCGACACCGACCAGACCGACAGCGAAGTTGTTGATGCGGCTGGTTTTGCGAACGGTCATGCCAGCGGCGAGTTGCCGCGGGGGGCGCATGCGCCGATGTCGATCGGTCAGGCAAGCGAAAGCGCGTCGGGCCAGCCGGTGCCCACCGATGGCGTCACGGCCCACGACTCGGACCCCACCGAAACGACCGAGTGGCTCGAATCGCTGCGGTATGTGATCAAGAGCCGGGGGGCCGACCGGGCCGCCTATCTGCTCCATGCCATCGAGCAGGAGGCCTACCGGCTGGGGGTCTCGATCCCGTTCTCGGCGACCACGCCCTACATCAACACGATCCCGGCCGACCGCCAGCCTCCCTATCCGGGAAACCGCGAGATCGAGCGGCGGATCAAGAGCATCATCCGGTGGAACGCGATGGCGATGGTCGTCCGTGCCAACCGCGAGGACAAGAGCATCGGCGGCCACATCTCGACGTTCGCCTCCTCGGCGACGCTCGTCGAAGTGGCCATGAACCACTTCATCCGCGGCCGTGGCGACGACTTCTCCGGCGACCAGGTCTACTTCCAGGGGCACGCGTCGCCCGGCATCTACTCGCGGGCCTTCCTCGAGGGCCGCATCAGCGAGAAGCAGTTGGAGAACTTCCGCCGCGAGCTCGCTCCCGGCGGCGGCCTGTCGAGCTACCCGCATCCCTGGCTGATGCCGGGCTTCTGGGAGTTTCCCACGGTGTCGATGGGGCTCGGGCCGCTGATGGCGATCTACCAGGCGCGGTTCAACAAGTACCTGCAGGATCGCGGCATCAAGGACACGAGCGGCCAGCATGTCTGGTGCTTCATCGGGGACGGCGAGACCGACGAGCCGGAGACGCTCGGGGCGATCTCGCTGGCGGCCCGGGAAAAGCTCGACAACCTCGTCTTCGTCATCAACTGCAACCTGCAGCGGCTCGACGGCCCGGTCCGCGGCAACGGCAAGATCATCCAGGAGTTGGAGGGCGTTTTCCGGGGTGCCGGCTGGAATGTCGTCAAGGTGATCTGGGGCGAGGACTGGGATCCGCTCCTGGCGAAGGACGACGACGGCCTGCTCGTGAAGCGTATGAACGAGGTGGTCGACGGCCAGTATCAGAAATACGTCGTCATGCCCGGTGGCTACATCCGCGAGCACTTCTTCGGCGCCGACCCGAAGCTCACGGAGATGGTCGCCCACCTCTCCGACGAGAAGCTCAAGAAGCTCAAGCGGGGCGGCCATGATCCCGAGAAGGTCTACGCCGCCTATGCGGCCGCGATGCAGTGCCACGGCAAGCCCACCGTGATCATCGCGAAGACGATCAAAGGCTACGGCCTCGGCGAGGTGGGGGAGGGCCGCAACGTCACCCACCAGCAGAAGAAGCTCAACGAGGACGAGCTGCGGGCCTTCCGGTCGCGGTTCGGCATCCCGATCTCGGACGACGAGGTGGCGAAGGCGCCCTTCTACCGGCCCGCGGAAGATTCCGAGGAGATGCGGTACCTCCGGGATCGTCGGGCGGCGCTCGGCGGCTACGTGCCGACGCGGCCGCAGGTGTCGCCCGTGCTCAAGACCCCGTCGCTCGACGACTACCGCGGCTTCATCGAGAAGAGCGCCGGCCGCGAGGTGTCGACGACCACCGGTGCGGTCACGCTCATGGCGTCGCTGCTCAAGGACAAGTCGGTGGGCCGCTATGTCGTGCCGATCGTGCCTGACGAGTCGCGGACCTTCGGCATGGATCCGCTCTTCAAGCAGTGCGGCATCTACGCCCACACCGGGCAGCTCTACGAGCCGGTCGACTCCGATCAACTGCTCTACTACCGGGAGGCGAAGGACGGGCAGATCCTGGAGGAGGGGATCACCGAGGCCGGCAGCATGTCGAGCTTCATCGCCGCGGGCACGTCGTACGCGTCCCACGGCGTGCCGATGATCCCGATCTTCATCTACTACTCGATGTTCGGGTTCCAGCGGATCGGCGACCTGATCTGGGCCGCCTGCGACTGCCGCGCCCGGGGCTTCATGCTCGGCGGCACGGCCGGCCGCACCACGCTCAATGGCGAGGGGCTGCAGCATCAGGACGGCCACAGCCACCTCTTCGCGATGGCCTATCCGACCGTGAAGGCCTACGACCCCGCCTTCGTCTACGAGTCGACGGTGATCATGCTCGACGGCCTCGACCGGATGTACGCCAAGGGCGAGGATTGGATCTACTACATCACGGTCTACAACGAGAACTACGAGATGCCCCCGATGCCGCCCGGTTGCGAGGCGGGGATTCTCAAGGGCATGTACCGGCTGCGGGAGGTTCCCGCCAAGGGGACGGCAGGGGGCGGCCTGCCGCACGTCAACCTGTTCGGCTCGGGAGCCATCCTGCGGGAGGTGATCCGGGCCGGCGAGCTGCTCGCCGAGCACTGGGGCGTGACGAGCACCGTCTGGAGCGTGACGAGCTGGAAGGAGCTGCGCCGCGAGGCTCAGGAGTGCCGCCGCTGGAGCATGCTGCACCCCGAGGCAACCCCGCGCCGCAGCTATCTCGAGGAGATGGTGGCGACCACGGACGGCGTCTTCGTGGCCGCGAGCGACCATGTCCGGGCGGTGCCGGAGCAGCTCGATCCGTGGATCCCGGGCGGGCTCTTCGTCCTCGGCACCGACGGGTTCGGCCGCAGCGAGACCCGCGGTCCGTTGCGACGGCACTTCGAGGTCGATGCGGAGTGCATCGCGATCGGCACCCTCTCACGTCTGGCTGCGGCCGGTGCGATCGGCGGCCATGTCGTCGCCGAGGCGATCCGGCGGCTGGGCGTGGACCCCGACAAGATCGACGCCGCGTCGGCCTGATGCCGCCCCGGGCGATCGCCACGGCCCACTCCTGAAACCCGTTTCGCTCTCTACCATTCCAGCTCGAGTCGTCATTCGTTTTCTTCGTCCGGCGTTTGCTCGGGCGGTCATCCACAGCAACGGAAGCCCATGGCCATCGAATTCAAGCTGCCCGATCTCGGCGAAAACATCGCCTCGGGGGACGTCGTCTCCGTGTTCGTGTCGCCGGGCGACGTCTTGAAGCCCGGCCAGACGTTGTTGGAGGTGGAAACCGACAAGGCGGTGATCGAGGTGCCCTGTCCGCCGGGAGGCGTGGTCGCGCAGGTGCTCGTGAAGAAGGGCGACACCGTCAAGGTGGGCCAGACGCTCGTGGTTCTCGATGCGGGCGGCGCGGCGACCAAGCCGGCGGTGGCGACCGCGCCCGCAACACCGGCTCCCGCCACGACGCCAAAACCGGTGCCTGCCACGGCGGCCCCGGCAGCCCCCGCCTCGGTGCCCGTCGTGGCGCCGGCCGCCCCCGCTCCCGTGGCGGTCGCGGCCGCCGCGGTGCCCGAGGTTGCTCCGGCTGCCGCGGCCGTCGCGGTCGATCCGGCGGGGCCGGCGGTCCGCCGGCTGGCCCGTGAGCTCGGCGTCGATCTGGCGCGGGTCCGCGGCAGCGGTCCGGCGGGCCGGATCGTGCGGGAGGACGTGATCGCCGCCGTGCGCCAGGCCGGCGGCCAGGCGACCACCGCGCATCCCCGTGCCGCCTCTGGGGCCACGGAGCGGGATGACTGGGGACCGATCCGCCGCGAGCAGCTCTCGCGGATGCGGAAGACGATCGCGGCCAACATGGTCCGCAGCGTCTCGACGATCCCCCATCTGACCAACTTCGACGACGCCGACGTGACGGAGCTCGAGCATCTCCGCAAGGCGAGCGCCCCCGAATATGCCAAGAGCAACGTCAAGCTCACGGCGCTGGGTTTCGTCATCAAGGCGGTGAGCCTTTCCCTCCGGCAGCATCCGGTGGTCAATGCCACCGTCGATATGGAGAAGGGCGAGCTCGTCTACAAGGACTACGTCAACATCGGCCTGGCCGTCGACACCCCCCGCGGGCTCGTCGTGCCGGTGCTCCGCGGCTGCGACGAGATGTCGATTCCGCAGATTGCCCAGGCCGTCGCCGACACCGCCGAGAAGGCGAAGAACGCGCAGTATGGCATCGAAGATCTCCGCGGCGGCACGTTCACGATCAGCAATCTTGGGGCCATCGGCGGCACCTATTCCACGCCGATCATCAACTGGCCGGAGGTGGCGATCCTGCTCGTGGGCCGGTCGCGGCGGCTGCCGGTCGTCCGCGATGACCGCATCGAGCCCCGGCTGATGATGCCGCTGTCGCTCTCCTACGACCATCGGGTGATCGACGGCGCGACCGCCGCGCGGTTCCTCAAGGAAGTCATCGGCTACCTCGAGAGCCCGGGCCGGCTGCTGCTGGCGATGTGACGGCCAGCCGGTCCGATTCGAAAGCGTGCAGAAGACTCCCGACCATCCTCCGCCACGACCTGCAGGGATCCACGTGAGCTCGACCGATCGCATCGACGCCGCCGGCGCGGCCAACCTCGCCTTCCTCGAAGAGCTGTTCGAGCAATACCAGCAGGATCCGACGAGCGTCGACCCGCAGTGGCGGGAATACTTCGAGTCGCTCGCCCATGGGGGGGCGACGGTAGCGCGTGCGAAGCCCGCGATGGCCGCGGCCAACGGCGCCGCGACGGCCAACGGTGCCGCGCATCCGGTCGAGCGGGGCGTTCTGCCGGCCAAGAAGCTCGTCGCGCCGGACGGCATCCCGACCGGCCATGCGGTCGCGATCGCCAACGGCGACATCCGGCTCCCCGCCGCACCCGCGGGCGAGGCGATGCCGTTGCCGCTGCCGGTGGCGACCGGCACGACGGGCGAGGAGCGGGTCGCCTTCCTCCAGGACCGCGTCGACCAGCTCGTCCGCGCGTATCGCGTCCGGGGCCACCTGATGGCCGAGATCGACCCGCTGGGCCGGCCCCGTCCCGGTCTGCCCGAGCTCGATCCGCAGTTCTATCACCTCACCGAGTCCGACATGGACCGGTCCTTCTCGACCGACACGATCGAGGGGCCGCAGTCGATGTCGCTGCGGCAGATCATCAAGCGGCTCCGCAACACGTACTGTCGGTCGATCGGCGTGCAGTTCATGCACATGGACGATCTGCGGGTGCGGCAGTGGCTCCAGGTCCGCATGGAGGGCTGCGAGAACCGCATCCAACTCGACCGCAAGCAGCAGCTCCGCATCTATCGGCAGATGACGACGGCGGCGGTGTTCGAGGAGTTCATCCAGAAGCGGTTCCTGGGGGCGAAGAGCTTCTCGCTCGAAGGCTCGGAGAGCCTGATCCCGCTGGTGGAGATGTCGATCGAACGGGCGGCGTCGCAGGACATCGGCGACGTTGTGCTGGCGATGGCCCATCGCGGCCGGCTCAACGTGCTGGCCAACATCATGGGCAAGAGCCCGCAGCGGATCTTCCGTGAGTTCGCCGACATGGATCCGCAGCTCCATGTCGGCCGTGGCGACGTCAAGTATCACCTCGGACACTCGACCGACTACGCCGCCGCGAACGGCCGGAGCGTGCATCTCACGCTCTGCTTCAACCCCAGCCATCTGGAGTTCGTGAATCCGGTGGCGATCGGGCGGATGCGGGCCCGGCAGGACCGTTCCGGCGACCAGGCGCGGCAAAACGGCATGACGATCCTCATCCACGGCGACGCCGCATTTGCCGGCGAAGGCATCATCCAGGAGACGCTCAATCTGAGCGAGTTGGAGGCCTACCGCACCGGTGGCACGCTGCATGTGGTCGTCAACAACCAGATCGGCTTCACGACCGGACCGCGGGAGTCGCGCTCGTGCATGTACGCCACCGACGTGGCGAAGATGCTGCAAATCCCGATCTTCCACGTCAACGGCGAGGATCCCGAGGCGGTGGCGCAGGTGGTCAACCTCGCCATGGACTTCCGTCGGGAGTTCCAGCGGGACGTGGTCATCGACATGTATTGCTTCCGCCGTCGGGGCCACAACGAGGCCGACGAGCCGGCGTTCACGCAGCCGGCGCTCTATCGTGTCATCGAGCGCCGGCCGAGCGTCCACGAGAGCTATCTGGAGAAGCTCTTGAAGCTCGGCGAGATCACCCGCGAGGAGGCGATGCAGATCGCCGACGAGCACCGGGCCAAGCTCGACGCGGAGCTCTCGGTCGCCAAGAGCGACGACTACGTCCACCGCAGCGACGTGGGGGGCGTGTGGGCGTTCTACGTGGGCGGCCGCGAGCGGGAGGCGGCCGACGTCGACACCGGCGTCCGCCGCGAGGTGCTCGAGCATCTTCTCGACCGTCTCGTCGCGCTGCCCGAGGGCTTCCAGCCGCACGCCAAGATCCAGAAGTTTCTCGAGGGTCGGCAGCAGATGGCACGTGGCGGGCAGCCGCTCGATTGGTCGGCCGCAGAGGCCCTGGCGCTGGCGACGCTGGCCACGCAGGGGCTTCGGGTGCGGCTTTCCGGGCAGGACAGCCAGCGCGGCACGTTCAGCCACCGGCACGCCGTGATCCACGACGCCGTGACCGACGAGACCTATTGCACGCTGGAGCATCTGTCGTCCGACCAGGCGCCGGTCGAGATCTACAACAGCCCGCTCTCGGAGGCGGGCGTGCTCGGCTTCGAATATGGCTACAGCCTCGATTGTCCGGACGGGCTGGTGATGTGGGAGGCTCAGTTCGGCGACTTCGTGAATGTCGCCCAGGTGGTGATCGACCAGTTCATCGTCAGCGCCGAGGACAAGTGGAACCGGCTCAGTGGCATCGTGATGCTCCTGCCGCACGGCTTCGAGGGGCAGGGCCCCGAGCACTCGAGTGCTCGGCTGGAGCGATTCTTGTCGCTGGCCGCCAAGGACAACATCCAGGTGGTCCAGCCCACCACGCCGGCGCAGATCTTCCACTGCCTCCGCCGGCAGGTGCTCCGCGTCTGGCGGAAGCCGCTGGTCGTGATGACTCCCAAGAGCCTGCTGCGGAACCCGGCTTGCGTGTCGAGCATGGACGAGCTGGTGAAGGGCTCCTTCCAGCGGGTCATCCCGGATGCTTCGGGTGTGCCGGCCCGCGACGTGCGGCGCATTCTGCTCTGCACCGGCAAGGTGGCCTACGAGCTCGAGAAGCGGCGCCAGGAGCTGGGACGCCGCGACGTGGCGATCGTGCGGGTGGAACAGCTCTATCCGCTGCCGCGCAGGGCGCTGGAGGCGGCGTTGGCCGATTACGCCCCCGGCACGCCCGCCGTCTGGGTGCAGGAGGAGCCGGAGAACATGGGCGCCTGGCGGTTCTTCAAGATCCACTTCGGCGAAAAGCTCCTCGAGCGGTTCCCGTTCTCCGGCGTCTGCCGCCAGAGTGCGGCGAGTCCCGCCACCGGATCGAAGAAGAGCCACGACCTCGAGCAGAACGAGCTGCTCTCAGCCGCCTTCCACAGCTGACGACATCCCCGCCGCTTGCCGCGTCCGGCACCGGTTTTCCCACCCCCCCCATCACCAACCAGGCCCCGCACACACAATGGCAATCGAACTGAAGGTTCCCGAGGTCGGCGAGTCGATCACCGAGGTCATGATCGGCACCTGGAAGAAGCGCGAGGGCGACGCCGTGACGATCGACGAGGCGATCGTCGAGATCGAGAGCGACAAGGCGACGGTGGAACTGCCCGCTCCGAAGGCCGGCACGGTCACCAAGGTGCTCAAGGGGAGCGGCGAGAAGGCGGTCGTAGGCGAGGTGATCGGCTACATGGAGCCGGCGGCCGCTGGTGCCTCGGCGGCGGCCCCGGTCGCGCCGGCACAGCCCGTGGTCGACGTGAAGCGCAAGGAGGGTCGGACCGACATCGGCTCCGTGCAGCCGCCTCGTGTGATGCCCTCGGCGGCCCGTGTGCTGGGCGAGGCCGGTGCTGCCGCATCGGCAGCCGCGGCGACCGGTCCCGGTGGACGCGTGACGAAGGCCGACGCCCTCGCTGCCGTGGCCAAGCCGGCCGCGCCGGCGGCCCCGGCTGTCCGATCGACGCCCACCGCCCCCGCTGTCGCTGCCGCGGGCGGCTCGCGCGACGAACGCTACGTCCTCATCAGCCCGATCCGGCAGCGGATCGCGGAGCGGCTTGTCGAGGCCCAGCATCAGGCGGCCTTGCTGACGACGTTCAACGAGGTCGACATGTCGGCGGTGATGGCGCTGCGGGCGAAGTTCAAGGACTCGTTCCAGGAGCGGCACGGCGTGAAGCTCGGCTTCATGTCGTTCTTCGTGCGGGCCGCGGTCGAGGCGCTGCGGGCGGTGCCGCAGGTCAACGCCGAGTACCGCGAGCCGCACATCGTCTACCGCGACTACTGCGACATCGGCATCGCGGTCGGCGGCGGCAAAGGGCTCGTCGTGCCGGTGCTCCGCAACGCCGAGACGATGTCGTTCGCGCAGATCGAGGTGGCGATCGCCGATTTCGCCCGCCGCGCGGCCGACAACAAGCTCAAGCTCGACGAACTGCAGGGTGGCACCTTCACGATCTCCAACGGCGGCGTCTACGGCTCGATGATGAGCACGCCGATCATCAACCCTCCGCAGAGCGGCATCCTCGGGCTGCACGCCATCCAGGATCGGCCCATGGCCGTGAACGGGCAGGTGGTGATCCGCCCGATGATGTACCTGGCGCTCACCTACGACCATCGGCTGGTCGACGGCCGTGAGGCGGTCACGTTCCTGCGACGGATCAAGGACACGATCGAGGATCCGAGTCGCCTCATGCTGGAAGTGTGACATTTGGTCGCGGGTCGGGCCGCACTTGCAACGCAGGAATGTGATTCATGGCATATGACGTGGTGGTGATCGGGGGCGGGCCGGGCGGGTATGTGGCGGCGATCCGAGCCGCGCAGCTCGGCATGAAGGTGGCCGTCGTCGAGCGCGAGGAGCGGCTCGGCGGCACCTGTCTGCGGGTGGGCTGCATTCCCTCCAAGGCGCTGCTCGAATCGAGCCACAAGTACGAGATCGCCTGCGGGGAACTGGCGCACCATGGCGTGCAGGTCTCAGGCGTGGCGCTCGACCTGGCGACGCTCATGAAGCGCAAGGAGGACGTCGTCGCGACGCTCGCGAAGGGGATCGACGCGCTGCTCGCCAAGAACAAGATCATCCGCCACCGCGGCACCGGACGGCTTGCGGGCCCGGGGCGGGTGGAGGTGACCGCCGCCGACGGCACGAAGACGACCGTCGAGGCCGAGAAGGTGATCCTGGCCGTGGGCAGCCAGCCGGTCGTGCTGCCGGGCATCGAGGTGGACGGGAAGTACGTCGGCACGAGCACCGAGGCGCTGGCCTTCGATGCGGTGCCCGGGCACCTCGTCGTGGTTGGTGGCGGCTACATCGGCCTCGAGTTGGGCACGGTCTGGCGCCGGCTCGGTGCGAAGGTGACGGTGCTCGAATATGCCGACCGCATCCTGACGGGCATCGATGCCGACATCGCGGCGGAGGCCTTGCCGCTCTTGCGGAAGCAAGGCCTCGACATCCGCCTGGGCGTGAAAGTGCGGTCGGCGAAGGTGGTCGGCGGGAAGTGCGTCGTGGAGTGCGAAGGACTCGCGCCGATCGAGTGTGATCGGGTGCTCGCGGCCACGGGCCGGAAGCCGGCGACGGCGGACCTCGGCCTCGAGTCGGTGGGCATCACCACGGACGCCCGCGGCTTTATCCCAGTCGATGAGCACTTCCGCACGTCGGCCGCCGGCGTCTTTGCCATCGGCGACTGCATCCCGGGGCCCATGCTCGCGCACAAGGCCGAGGAGGACGGTGTGGCCTGCGTCGAGGGGATGAAGACCGGCTGGTCGCACGTCGACTACGACCTCGTGCCGGCCGTGGTCTTCACGCATCCCGAGATCGCCGCCGTCGGACGCACCGAGGAGCAGTTGGCCGCCGCCGGCATCGCCTTCAAAAAGGGCGTGTTCCCGTTCCGCGCCAACGGCCGGGCCCGCACGATCAACGACACGACGGGCAAGGTGAAGGTGCTCGTGGATGCGACGACCGATCGCGTGCTCGGCGTACACATCATCGGCCCGTCGGCCGGCGATCTGATCGGTGAGGCCGCGGCAGCGATGGCGTTCGGGGCCACGGCCGAGGACATCGGCCGCGTCTGCCATGCCCATCCCACGCTGCCCGAGGCGCTCAAGGAGGCGGCGTTAGCCGCCGGCAGCGGCGCCATTCACGCCTGATGATGCCTCCGGGGCGGCCGCACGTGCCGCGTCGTTCGTTCACGCCGCTGCGTGAAGCATCCACGTCGCGAGGCAGGCGCGGGCCGTCCAGAGGACGGTGCGGATCCAATTGGTCCGCACGAGCCTGGCGACCGTGCCGGGCGCATGCCCGTCTTGGGCGAGCCGGGCATGCAGGGGCATTTGCACGGCTGCGGTCGAGATCCAGAGCGCGAGCACCAGGGCGAGGCCGACGATCGCCGGTGGCAGTCCGATGCCTGCCGGCGGCCGCACGGCGACGGTCGCGGCCGTGAGGCCTTCGACGAGCATGGGTGGAATGACGACCCGGCCGGTGCGTCGCTGGTTCTCGAGGGCGTGGGCCGACGTGTCCGCCTCGGGGACGCGATCGAAGAGTGGATAGTGCACCAACTGCACGAACCAGATCACGCCGCACATGATCCCCGAGGCGAGCGCCTGGGCTGCGAGCACACCGTCGATGACCGTCATCCTGCAACCCTTCGCGGCAGCGGCGGCAACGACGCACCTGCCGGGACCGCGGCGTCATGGGCTCCCTGGTGAGCCCGCCAGGCATGCACGAGAATGAGTCCGAAGGGCACCCACCAGATGAGATCGTTGGTGGGCAGGGTCACGCCGAAGGCCGGCGGCACTTCGCCCTTGACGACGCCCATCACATACCCGAGCGGTCCGAAAATCTTGCCGAGGAAGCCCACGAGGACGATGGGCCAGTGGCGGAGCGGATCGCTCGCCGCGGCGATGTACCCGATGCCGTAGACACCGACGATCATGCCGACACACTGCCAGATGAACGGGTAGTTGGGCCGCTCCATGCCGGTGAGTTCGAAGAGCCACTGCGGCGCGAGCACCGTCAGCGCACCCCAGAGCAGGTTGTAGATGCCCGCCGCGACGAGGCAGCGAGCCATCCAGCGCGGAACGGGCGGAGAAGCGGTGTCGGGTGAAGTAATCATACGAGGATGATAGGCGGGCCTCCGGAGGCGGCCAGGAGGCCCGCCTCGAGCGCACCCCCAAGGGGCAAGGCGACACGGCGCGCGAGGCCGCCGAGGAGCTGCTCAAAAAGACCAAGCAGACGGCCGAGAAGTGTTTTCAGACCGAGCCTAGTTGGGCAGGCCCTTCAGGTCGGCGGGAAGGGCCGGGTCGTCCTTTGCCTGCTCCGCGTCGAGCAGGCCGACCATCTCCCGAACCTTCTCGGGCCGCGCGGATGCGAGGTTCTCCCGCTCATACGGATCGTTGACGATGTCGAACAGCTGGGGGCTGTCGTCCTTGATGCGGATGATCTTCCAGTCCCCGCGCAGGAGTGCCTGACCCCGCGGATGCGCGATGTAGATCGTCCGGTGGGCGGGCGTCGCGTCCGCGCCACTGATGACCTGCCAGCGGTCGAGCCCGTCCCATTCGGGATCGACCTCCGGATCGAGACCCACGAGCCCGGCCACCGTGGGCAGCCAGTCGGCCGCATAGAGGGGCGCGGACACCTTTCCGGGGCTGAGCCGGCCGGGCCAGTTGGCGAAGGCGCAGACCCGGATGCCGCCCTCGTAGAGCATGTTTTTTTGGCCGCGTAGGGGGGCGTTCTCGCTGTTGAGCGGCGAGTCCGGGACCGTGCCGACGTAGGCGTTCTTGAGGCTCTCGGCGCCCCCGTTGTCGGCCGTGAAGATGATGAGCGTCCGTTCTCGCTGCCCGGAGCGTTCGAGTGCGGCCACGAACTCACCGATCTTGGCGTCAAGCTGCGACACCATGGCGGCCATGCGGAGTCGGGACTCGTGCTTCACCGGATCGTCGTGAAACTTCACGCCATCGTAGATTTTCTTGTACTCATCGGGAGCGTCGACCGGCGTATGCACGGCGTGGAAGGGAACGTACATGAACCATGGCTGGTCTCCGCCCTGGGTGATGCGTTTCAGGGCCTCGGCGGCGACGAGTTCGGTGGCGTTGCCCTCCTCGCTGAAAATCTTTCCGTCGCGGTGCCAGGTGTCCTCATAGGGGTTGCCCGCGCGGTACTTGTGCGTCCAAGGGTCGGCGGCGCCGGTGAGGGTGCCGTAGCTGGTGTCGAAGCCGTACCGGTTGGGGATCCATTCCGGGCGGGCGCCGAGGTGCCACTTCCCAGCGATGTGGGTGCGGTAGCCGACCGTCTTGAGCGCCGAGGCGAATGTGAGCGTGCCAAGCGGCATGGCCCGCAGGTTGCTCGGCACCAACGCCTGGCGGCCGAACCTTCCGGGGCATCGTCCACTCATCAGCGCCGTCCGCGTGGGCGTGCAGACGGGCTGCACGTAGTGTCGGTCGAGCTCTCGGCCCTCGCGCACCAGGCGGTCCATGTTCGGAGTCAGGCCGAAGCCCCCGTGCCAGCCGACGTCCGACCAGCCGAGGTCGTCCGCGACGATGAGGAGAACGTTGGGCCGCTCGGCGGCGAGGAGGGACGATGAGACCAGGGCGCAGAGCGTAGCGACGAGCAAGCGTTTCATGGAATCGACCGGGCGGCAACGGATGTCCTGAGAAAACCCTGGGTTGGGAATCGTACACCGTTCTCGGTGTGTCCGGGAACTGCGTGTGGCGACGGGGATGCGGTCACTCCTGGGGCGGCCTCTTGCACGGCTGTCCGCTCGCTCGGTGCGAGCCGGCACCGTCGCAGTCGCCGACATCGGTGCGGCGGGCTTGCCGCCGCTTGGGCAGCTCGCCGACCCGACCGGTGGACGTCGCCCTGCCGGGCCCGGACTGGGCCGGGTACGCTACTCCGGATCAGACACATGCTTCCCGAGGAGTGACGCCGATGTGGCTCGAAAGGTTCGTCGGAGCATGCGTGGCGGCGGGGGCGCTCCTTGCCACGGCCGGGGAACCGGTCGATGCGGAGACGGCCACCTTTTTCGCGTCGGCCGCGATCCCGGTGCTGCGTCTGGAACTGGCGCCGGCGGCCCGGCAGGGGCTGCGGGACGAGCCGCGCGAATACGCGCGGTGCACGCTCGTCGAGGACGGCCAGACCGTCGTCGCGAGGGCGGGCGTGAAGCTCAAGGGGGCCGCCGGCAGCTATCGCGACTTCGACGACCGACCGGCGTTGACGCTCAAGATCGACAAGTACGAGAAGGGTCGGCGCTGGCACGGGATGCAGAAGCTCCACCTCAACAACTCCGTCCAGGACGCGACCTACCTCTGCGAGTGGCTGGGCGCGCGGCTGTTTCGGGCGGCGGATTATCCGGCCCCGCTTGTGGGGCATGTGCGGCTTTGGATCGACGACCGCGATCTGGGGCTGTACGTGCTTCGCGAGGGCTTCGACGGGCCGTTTCTCGCCCGTGCGATCGGCGCCGGAAAGGGCGTCCTCTATGACGGCGGCTTCATCCAAGACATCGACGAGGACCTGGAGATGGACGTCGGCAAGGGCCCCGACGACCGCGCCGTTCTCGTCGACCTGGCCGCCGCCTGCCACGAGCCGGATCCGGGCGTCCGCCGGGACGCAATCGAGGCGCGGCTCGACATGGACCGGTTCCTGACGTTCATGGCGCTCGAGCGAATCTGCGGTCACTGGGACGGGTACTCGCTCAACCGCAACAACTATCGGCTCTGGTTTCCCGCCGCCGGCCGCGGCATGTTTCTGCCGCACGGGATGGATCAACTGTTCGGCGATCCGGAGGCGGGAGTCTTCGACCATGCCACGCCGCTCGTGGCGGCCGCGGTGATGCAAGATGACCACTGGCGGGAGCGATTTTCGGAGAGACTCGGTGAACTCCAGCGGCTCTTGCGGCCGATCGACCGCTGGCTCGACGACGTGGATGCCTGTCGAGACCGGATCCAGGCGGTTCTCCTCGACGTCGACGCCGAGGCGGCGTCTGCGCATCGGGAGCGGGTCGACGAGTTGAAAGAACGGCTCGTCCAACGGGCCGATGCCCTGGCACGGCTCATTGCCGCAGGACCGGACAAGCCGCTCTCGTTTGCGACGGAGCCTGTCCTCATGCTGGCCGACTGGCAGCCGGCCCCGGATGCCGAGGAAGTGCGACTCGAGGAACAAGATGTCGATGGCGTGCCCAGCTACGGCATCGTCCGGGATGCGTTCGGAGATCATGCGTCGTCCTGGCGCCGCCAGGTGCTCCTGCCGCGCGGACGGTACCGATTCACTGCCCGGGTGCGAACCGAGGGTGTGATCCCGATTTCCGACGATCAGGCCGGAGGAGCCGGTATCCGGCTCGCCGGAACGGGAAGGGCCGACGAAGTCGTGGGGACGACGCCCTGGCAGGCGTTGATCCAGGAGTTCGTCGTCCGTGAGGATGCACGACTCGTCGAACTGATCCTCGAACTGCGGGCTCGCCGCGGGCGGGCCTGGTTTGAACGGGATTCGCTTCGGCTGGAAAGGCTTGCCGAGCCGTGAGCCGTCGGCGCTCTCTCTCGCTACGCCCGGGTGGACTCGAACCACCGGGCTTTTTTACGCGAGCCTCGCCGTCCAGGCTCGGCATCGCTGGCCAGCCTCTGGCTGGGATCAATCCGGACATCCTGCCCTGTTCCAGTTCGAATACGCCCGGGTGGACTCGAACCACCGACCCTGGGATTAGAAATCCCATGCTCTATCCGGCTGAGCTACGGGCGCGAAAAGGGTTTTTCGGTTTGCGGTTGATGGTTTTGTTGATTTTCCTCCGTTGCGCCTCCAGGGCAAGCCGGGCCTTCATGCCCGGGGCTACGGCTTGCCAGCGGCCGCTCATCAGCCTCGCAGCAAGTGTCGTTCGTCCGGTCCGTATGTGCCCTTGCATGATACCGCAGCGTCGTCTCACTCGAATCGTGCGGGCGATCCTCCGCTGCCAGCTGTCCGGCGGGCCCGTAGGATTGGGCATGGAGACCGAACCATGGCGACTCCCCACCCCCTGATCCTGTGCAAGTCGGTCCACCACGGCAACACCGCCAAGGTCGCCGAGACCATGGCGGGCGTGCTGAGCGCCGAGCTAGCCGCTCCTGAGACAGTGCCCTACACGAGCCTCATGGACCGTCGTCTCGTCGGCTTCGGCTCCGGCGTCTACTACGGCCGGATGCACGAGGGGCTCTACGAGTGGCTCCAAGGCCTGCCTGACGCCCCGCAGCCTACGATGCCCACGTTCGTGTTTTCGACGTCCGGGCTTCCGTGGCTGTCCTGGGTCTGGCACCGGCCTCTGCGCCGCCTCTTGGCCCGGAAGGGGTTTCGTGTCCTGGGGGAGTTCTCGTGCGGCGGCTATGACACCTGGGGCCCGCTGTGGCTCGCCGGCGGCCTGAACAGAACGCATCCCGATTACCGCGATCTCGAGCGGGCTAGGACATTCGCAGCCGCCATGAGTCGCAAGCTCGGGCCAGCCGAGGCACCAGCCACATGTGCCCACTGCGGCTGATGCCCATGGTGGCTTTGGCGACTCGCGCTCGGCGTCTTTGCAGCTTGTGCGCGGCTGCAGGGGCTTGGCTGGTGCTACTGGCCGCTGCCAACGCCCAGGCCCCCGTCGCCGCCGTTCCTGACGACCGTGCCATTTCAGCAGGGCACTGGGCCGTGGTCTCGGTCGATTGGGACGGCAAACCCGTGGCCCCGGAGTTCCTGTCGCTGATCCAGGTCGCCTACCGGGCTGACGGATCGTGGTCCGTGCTGTTCAAGAGCGTCACTGTCGCAGAGGGCAAGAGCACGAACCACCAGGAAGCATCTCCGAAGACGTTCGAGATGGAAACCCTGGGGAGCGAAGGCATAAAGCCGACGCGATTCTGGGGAATCTACCGGCTCGAAGGCGATACCCGCGTGCTCTGCATCGCCCCGGCTGGAGCGCCCCGGCCGGAACGATTCGAAGCCCCGAAACGTAGCCAGCGAATGCTCGTGACGCTGAAGCGGGAACAAGACCCATGAAGCCCACCGCCCTGCCGCGAACCTCTCCAGGGCGGCGCACTTGTCGGCGTAGAGCCGCTCGATGCCCCTGTACGCCAAGACGCCCGGGCTTCTCCTGATCTGCTCCCTGCATGAAGGCAGGTCTGCCTTGCCCTGAGCCGACATCGTGTCGGCGTCTTGGGCACACATCGAGTCGCACCCCGTGAAGCCCCTTGACGCGCAGAAACCACCTGGCTCAATCGTCTGGGTGCGACTGCGCTCGGACTGATAGCGCCAGAAAGACAGCCAGCAGGGGAACGAGCATGAGGCTCGCGTAGTGCTCCGGAGGGTGGTGACCTGCCGGACTGGCCTTTGTCACCCAGGCGGCCACGGCCATCAGCACCCGTTCGGCAAGCGCGAGCGACAGGAACAGCGGCACCAATGGACGGTACCAAGCGGCTATCGCCAGAAGCGCGAGGCCGTGGGCGATCTGCAGGGCACCCATCCAGGCGAACGTGCCGATGACCACATGCTCGTTGTCCGTCAGCGCCAGTCCGGCGATCGTCTGAGCTCCGCCGTCGGGCAGAAGAAAGTGCATCAGGCCGGGCCCAAGCTCGAGCACGCCATAGAGGCTCAGAAACCACGCACTGGCCGGAGAGCCCCGGTAGAGATGGTTCATGCTTGGTGGGAGGAAACTCATTCGTGCTTCCCCTCGATGCGGGCCTCGCCGTCCGGGTCGATGTCCACATGCAGCGTCATGGGGTGGCAGCAGACCGGGCAGTCCTCGATGTAGTCCTGCTGCGAACCGGCTGAAATGTCCACGGGGACGACGATCTCCTCGCCGCAGGAGTCGCAGATATACGTGGCCTCAGGCTGGGAGGCTGGCCTTCTGCGTCGACGTTTCGATCGTTTCTTGGGCATGGCATCCAGAAGTGTAGCCCTCGCCGGCCGTGCTCATGAACTCGTCTCCTGGTCTTCGGCGTCACAGACTATGTCTCACGCGACATGACCCTCCACTACGGCGCTGTCTCGGCCAAGTTTCCCGGTGACGACCAGGCCAAGGCCGCCTACAGGTGCTTGGGCCGCAGGCTGGCCGAGTGGACGGCCACCCTCGT
>Ga0255182_1000128_pt1 | contig 73824 bp, 63 predicted proteins | sample Atl_UVDOM_RepA_8_FD_188420 | JGI IMG/M metagenome (GOLD analysis project Ga0255182, IMG submission 188420) | Freshwater microbial communities from Altamaha River, Georgia, United States - Atl_UVDOM_RepA_8d | ecosystem: Environmental > Aquatic > Freshwater > River | place: USA: Georgia...
CGACGGCCTGTCCTGGCGCATGGCCTTCGTCGCGGGCCTGGTGCTGGGTGCGGTGCTGTACCAGCTCTTCATCGGCCCGCTGCCGCTGGAGATGCAGGCCAGTGGCCCGCTGCTGATCGCGGCCGGCCTGCTGGTGGGGATCGGCACGCGGCTCGGCTCGGGCTGCACCTCCGGTCACGGGGTGTGCGGCATCGCACGCCGCTCGCCGCGCTCCTTCGCGTCCACGGCCACCTTCATGGTGGTTGCCGTCATCACCGTCTACGTCATGAGGCATGTCCTGTCATGAAATCAGCCATAGCAGCCTTGATATGCGGCATTCTCTTCGGACTCGGTCTCAGCATCTCCGAGATGATCAATCCCGCGCGCGTCATCGGCTTCCTCGATGTCGCGGGCAACTGGGATCTCACGCTCATGCTGGTCATGGGCAGCGCGCTGATCGTCACCGTGGTGGGCTTTCCGCTCATCACGCGCAAGGCGCACCCCCTGCTGGCCGAGAAGTTCTCCCTGCCCACCAAGACAGAGCTGGACATGCCGCTGATCAGTGGCGCGGTGCTGTTCGGCATCGGCTGGGGGCTTGCAGGCCTGTGTCCCGGGCCCGCCCTGGCAGGCATGGCCTCGCTGGAACCGGGCATCTTCCTGTTCGTGGCCGCGATGATTGCGGGTCAGTTCATCGGCATTCGCCTGGAGAAGGCGCTGCTGCGCTGAGCCGTCGCCGGCACTTGCGCATCGGGGCCTGCTGCTGGCAGGCTTCGCTGGCCGCATGCCAGACACAGGAATCCGCCGCATGATCGACAAGAACTCCACCTTTGTGCCCGTGGCCGACGCTGCCGTCCTGCAGGACTTCGCGCCGGTGCATCACGACCATCACCACTGCGTGGCCGATGCCGTGAAGGTTGCCGAGCAGGTCTGTGCCGCGCGCGGCGAGCGCTTCACTCCTCTGCGCCGCACCGTCTTCGAACTGCTGTGGTCCACCCACAAGCCCGTGAAGGCCTATGATCTGCTGGCGCAGCTGGCACTGACCCACGAACGGCCGGCACCACCGACGGTCTACCGTGCCCTGGACTTCCTGCAGGAAGCCGGTCTGGTGCACAGGCTGGAGTCGCTCAACGCCTATATCGGCTGCGGCGAGCCCGGCCGCCCGCACCAGGGGCAGTTCCTGATCTGCGAGGGCTGCGGGGTGGTGGCCGAGCTGGACGATGCCGAATTGACGGCCCGCATCAGCACCAGCGCTCAGCGCATCGGCTTCAAGGTGAACGACGAAACCATCGAGATCACCGGTCTGTGCAGGGAGTGTCAGGGCTGATCTGGCGTATCTTGCGCTGTATCAAGGTCTTTGACGGGACGCACCGACGTGGGTGGACACCCGCCCGCACTAGCGTTTATTCTTCGGGTGCAAGACGCGGTCTAGGCCGCAGAATTGCAGCCAAATCAATGTGCTATCAAAAAACGAGACCCTCACCATGAGTCTGTACAAGAACCTGTTCGTCGTGATTGATCCCACCCGCCCCGGTCAGCCAGCCCTGGAGCGCGCCATGGCCGTGTCCCTGAAGAACAAGGCCCGTGTCACTGCCTTCAGCGCCGTGTACAAACCTGTCGAACAGATGCTGGATGCCTCTTCCCGCAAGGCCGGCAAGCAGGCCGAGCTGAAGAACTGGGAGAAGCAGGTCAAGGAAATGGTGGCACCCTACAAGGCCAAGGGCTTGAAAGTGACACAGGACACCTACTGGACGGCCGACTGGTATGCCGCCGTGAGCCGCGCCGCTCTGCGCGCCGAGGCCGATCTGGTGATCAAGTCCACTTTCCGGCATGGCAAGCTGCAGCGTCTGCTGCACAGCACCTCCGATTTCACCATCATGCGTCACAGCCCGGCACCCGTGCTGCTGGTGCGTGAGCGCAAGAGCTTCAGTGGCAAGGTCATCCTGGCCGCCCTCGACCTGCAGTCCAAGGACGAAGGTCACATGGGTCTGAACAATGCCGTGATGAAGAACGCCCGTGAAATGTCCGAGTTCACCGGCCTGCCCCTGCACGTGATCGCGGCAGTCACCGCCAAGCCGGACTTCAGCCACCTGCTGGCCGGTGCCGAGGAACATCCGGGCGGCGAGGTCGCCACGCTGGCTCATGCCTTCGGCGTGCCGCTGAACCACTTCCACGTGCAGCGCGGCGACGCCAAGCGCGTGATTGTCGAGAAAGCCAATGCCCTGAAGGCCGACATCGTGGTGCTCGGCGTGTCCGCCCGCAGCGGCGTGCAGGGCGTGCTGGTGGGCACCACCGCCCAGAAGATCCTCGACAAGCTCGACTGCGACGTGCTGGCCGTCAACTGATTGCCGAATGCTTGATCCAGCACAAGTTGTCCGCGCGTCAATTCACTACACTGCAACGGAGCTCCGCACTCGCGGCGCTCCGTTGTGCTTTCTGCAGTCCGCTGCACGTCAAGGCACGAGGTTTCCATGATGCATCGACGACAATTCCTGCTCAGTCTGGGCGCGGCAGGCATGCTGGCCGGCTCCGGTCGCTCTGCGCTGGCCGCCGCCATGGACCATCGGCTGCCGCCCGCCGAGGCGACGCCGGGCTTTGATCCCCATGTCGAACTGTCCCTGCGGGCCGAGCCCGGCACGGCCGCGATGCTCGATGGCGCCCCCACGGCGGTGTGGCGCTACAGCGGCAGCGTGCTCAAGGGCCCGGCGGATGCGCTGAGCTTTCTCGATGGCGCCGGTCATATTCCGGTGATCCGTGTGCGCCGCGGGCAACGTCTGCGCGTGCACTTCGACAATGCTCTGCCCGAAGCCAGCATCGTGCACTGGCACGGCCTGAACATCGTGCAGCGCATGGACGGGCATCCGATGTATGCCATCGACCCCGGCCAGCGCCATGTCTACGAATTCGAGGTGGGCAACCGCGCCGGCTCCTACTGGTTCCATCCCCACCCGCACGAGCGCACCTCCTGGCAGGTCTATCAGGGCATGACCGGCATGCTGCTGATCAGCGACGAGGAAGAGGATGCCGCGCAGCTTCCCACCGGCGAGCAGGACCTGGCCCTGGTGATCCAGGACCGCAGCTTCGACGGCGGCAATCAGCTGGTGTACCTGAACAATGTGCGCCACAACTGGATGATGGGCTTCGCCGGCGAGCGCGTGCTGGTGAACGGCCGGGCCGATTATCGCCGTGAGGTGGCCCGAGGCGCGCACCGCGTGCGCCTGTTCAATGGCTCCAATGCCACGCTCTACCACCTGCGCTGGAGCAACGGCGCGCCCTTCACGGTGATCGGCACCGACGGCGGTCTGCTGGCGCAGCCGGTGGAGCAGGCGGCGCTCACGCTCGGCGTGGGCGAACGCGCCGATGTCTGGGTGGATTTCTCGGGGCTCGAGGCCGGTGCCAGCGTGCAGTTGCTGGCGGAATCGTGGACCCCGTCCCTGCAGCATTTCACGGGTGAGCAGCTCGGGCTGCCACTGGTGGACGGCGCGCGCCCCATCGCCAGTTTCGTGGCCACGGCGCAGCAGATTCCGGTGCAGCCCCTGCCGGCGCAGTTGAGCTCACCGCCGCTGCCCGTGCTGGAACAGGCGGTCAATGCCAGCGCGCCGCGCCGCATCGAGATCTCCATGATGATGGGCTCGCCGCGCTTGAACGGGCGCAGTTTCGGAGCCATGGACGAGGTGCATGACAGTGACCGGGTGAAGCTCGGCACCACCGAAGTCTGGGAATTCGTCAACGAAGGCGGCATGGGAATGGGCATGGGCGGCATGATGCAGATGGCGCATCCGATGCACGTGCACAACGTCAGCTTCCGCGTGCTCTCGCGCACACGCAGCGCGGCGGCCAGTGCCACCCACCAGCATCTGGCCACCGGCTTCACCGATCACGGCCTGAAGGACGTGGTGCTGGTGCTGCCCGGCGAACGCGTGCAGGTGCTGATGGCCTTCGAGAACCACGCGGGGCTCTATCTCTACCACTGCCACATCCTCGAGCACGAGGACCTGGGCATGATGCGCAATTACCTGATCGAAACCTGACAGTCCACAACTCAACTGCAATTAGGAGGCAATATGAAAGCGAACGTCGGTGGCTCGGACAAGATTCTGCGGGTGGCAGCGGGCGTGGCCCTGATTGCCTTCACCCTGCTGGGCATCATTGGGGCCTGGGGCTGGGTGGGGGTGGTGCCGCTGCTTACGGGCTTGTTCAATTTCTGTCCGCTGTATACCCTGCTCGGGGTCAATACCTGCAAGCTCAAGTAAGACCCTTCACCACAAGAACAAGGACAACTGATCATGAAACGACGTGCCTTCACCGGCGGCCTGCTCACCGGCATGGCTCTGACCGGCGTGACCCCCCTGAGCCTGGGCGCCAGCGAGCGCTTCAGCATGATCGCGGACCTGGCGGAATGCTGCAGCTGCGAGATTCCCTGCCCCTGCAATTTCGGCCTGCCCACGGAGCTGCGCTGTGACGGCAACCGCCTGATCGAGATCCGCTCCGGCCATTTCGAGGGTGCCGATCTGACCGGCATCCGCTTTCTGGTGACCTTCCTGATGGGCAACTGGACACGCATTCACATCGACGAGTCCATGACGCCCGCGCAGCAGGAGACCTTCGACAAGATGTTCCCGGTGATCTTCGCCGGCTTCGACCGTCTGGCGCGCAGCAAGCACCGCGTGCCGTTCACGGTGGAGCGGGGGGACGGCACGCTGCGTTTCTCGGTGCCCGAGTCCTCGGTGGACATGGCGCTCTTGCCCGGGCTTTCCGGCGAGCGCATCGAAGTGAACGGCCTGCCCAATCCGGCCTATCACGAGTATGTGCAGTACCGCGCCGTGGATCATCGCCACAGCAGTGCCGACGCCACCTGGGAGTATGTCGGCACCAATGGCTTCACGAGTGTGATGCGGGTGAGTGGCTGAGCGGCTGGCTCAATACACCTCGAACAGCCCCGCCGCGCCCATGCCGCCGCCCACGCACATGGTGCAGACCACGTACTTCGCGCCCCGGCGCCGCCCCTCGATGAGCGCATGGCCCACCATGCGCGCACCGCTCATGCCGTAGGGGTGGCCGATGGAAATGGCGCCGCCGTTCACGTTCAGCAGTTCATCGGGGATGCCCAGGCGGTCGCGGCAGTAGAGCACCTGCACGGCGAAGGCTTCGTTCAATTCCCACAGGCCGATGTCGTCCATGCGCAGGTCGAAGCGCTTGAGCAGCTTCGGGATCGCGAACACCGGGCCGATGCCCATCTCGTCCGGGTCGCAGCCCGCCACCACCATGCCCCGATAGGCGCCCAGCGGCTTCAGGCCGCGTTGCTCGGCCAGCTTGCTGCTCATCAGCACGCAGGCCGCGGCGCCGTCGGACAGCTGGCTGGCATTGCCTGCCGTGATGCAGCCGCCCTCAATGACGGGTTTGAGCGCCTGCAGGCCGGCCAGCGTGGTGTCGGCACGATTGCCTTCGTCCCGCGTCAGCAGTGTCTGCTCGAAACTGATCTGTTTCGTTTCCTTGTTCATCACGCCCTTCAGCGAGGCCAGCGGCACGATCTCGTCGTCAAACTTGCCGGCAGCCTGGGCGGCGGCGGTGCGCTGCTGGCTCTGCAGGCTGTAGGCGTCCTGCGCCTCGCGGCTGATGCCGTAGCGCTGGGCCACGATCTCGGCCGTCTGCAGCATCGGCATGTAGGCGTGGGGGGAGTGGGCCAGCACCGTCGGGTCCTGGGTGCGGTAGCTGTTGGCGTGCTCGTTCTGCACCAGGGAGATGGACTCCAGCCCGCCGCCGATCACCACCGGCATGTTGTCCACCAGGATCTGCTTGGCGGCCGTGGCGATGGCCATCATGCCCGAGGCGCACTGGCGGTCGAGGCTCATGCCCGAGACGCTGTTGGGCAGTCCCGCAGCCACGGCAGCCAGGCGCCCGATGTTGTAGCTGGTGGTGCCCTGCTGCATGGCACAGCCCATGATCACGTCATCGACTTCCGCCGGGTCGAGGCCCGAGCGCTGCAGCGCGGCACGGATGGCATGACCGCCGAGGGTGGGGGCGTCAGTGTTGTTGAAGGCCCCGCGATAGGCCTTGCCGATGGGGGTGCGGGCGGTGGCGACGATGACGGCTTCTTTCATGGGCTTTCCCTTGCGGGCTGCCACCAGGACAGCCCTCGGTCAGTGGTGGTCGGTGGACTGTCAGAGTGTGTAGCCGGCGCTGGCGCCCGGCCCCAGCGGCAGGCCCAGCGCCACCCAGAGGATGACCATCACCGTGCCCGCGCCCAGCATCCACAGCGAGTACGGAATCATGGTGGCCGCCAGGCTGCCGATGCCGAACTCCTTCTGCCAGCGCTGGCAGAAGGTGAGGATCAGCGGGAAGTAGGGCATCAGCGGCGTGATGATGTTGGTGGCGCCATCGCCGGCGCGATAGGCCGCCGTGGTCATCTCGGGGCTCACGCCCAGCAGCATCAGCATGGGCACCAGCACCGGGGCGAGCAGCGCCCACTTGGCGCTGGCCGAGCCGATGAAGAGGTTGATCAGGGTGGTCATCACCACCACCAGCACCAGCAGCACGGCCATGGGCAGCTCGGTGCCGCTGATCACGCCCGCGCCTTTCACGGCGAAGATCAGCCCCAGATTGGACCAGTTGAACATGGCCACGAAGTGTGCGGCGGCGAAGGCCAGCACCAAGTAGTAGGACAGGTCGGCCATGGCCTCGGACATCATGCGCACGATGTCGCGGTGGGTTTTCACGCTGCCGGTGGCCGAGCCATAGGCCCAGCCGGCGGCCAGGAACAGGATGAAGAAAGCGGCCACCAGGGACTGATAGAAGGGCTGCAGGCGACCCGCGCCGCCGTCTTCGTTGATGAGGGGCGTGCCCGGGATGAAGCACAGTGCGGCCCACACCAGCACCACGGCGAGTGCCGCCCAGCCGGCGCGGGCAAGGCCGCGACGCTCGTCTGCCGAGGCCGCTTCCGCCGGCTTGATCACCCCGGCGGTGCTGCTCACGGGCTGACCGGAGAGGGGGGCCAGGCGGGGCTCGATCACCTTGTCGGTCAGATACCAGATCACCGGCAGGAACAGGATCAGCATGGCGGCGATGAAGTACCAGTTGCCGGCGATGTTGGCCGTCCAGGCCGGGTCGATGGTCTGCGCGGCGGCCTGGGTGACGCCGAACAGCAGGGCGTCGAGCTGGCCGGGCATGAGGTTGGCCGAGAAGCCACCCGAAACACCGGCAAAGGCGGCGGCGATGCCCGCGATGGGGTGACGGCCGGCGGCGGCATAGAGCACCCCCGCCAGCGGAATCAGCACCACATAGGCCGCATCGGAGGCCAGATTGCCCATCATGGCCACGAAGGCCACCACCGGCGTCAGCCAGGCCTTGGGCGCGCGCTTCACGGCGGCGCTCATGGCGGTGGCGAACAGCCCGGTGCGCTCGGCCACGCCCGCGCCCAGCATCACCAACAGCACGAAGCCCAGCGGGTAGAAGCCGGCGAAGGTGGCCGGCATGTCCACCAGCAGGCGGCGGATATTGTCCGAGGACAGCAGGCTGGCCGCCTGGATCACCACCGGATTGCCATTGGCATCCACCTGGGTGGGATGCAGCGCGGAGACGCCCAGCAGGGACATCAGCACGCTCACCACGATCAGCACGCCGATCAGCGCGAAGAAGATGAAGACCGGGTCGGGGAGCTTGTTGCCGGTGCGTTCGATCCAGCCCAGCATGCCGGGCGTGCGAGTGACTGCGGGAGTTGTCATGGCCTTGTTCTTCTTGAGGGTTGCGGTGGGCGGGAGTGTTGCACGGAAGCCTGGAGGCGACAAGCCGGCTGCGACGGCCCGGCGGCACCTGCTTCAGGGCGAAGACAGGTGCCGCAGGACGGCTTCCGGACGAGCGTGCTTCCTTCGGATGTTGCGCGGGCGACCACCGGGCTGCAGGCCGCGAACGGCGCGGCGCGTGAACCCCATGTGGTTCTGTGCTTCCAGTATAAACCACATATGGTTCAACTGCGGCAGCGACTGGCAAGGTTCATCAGGGAGAAGCGGGGCGAGATGCCGCAGCGCGATTTCGCCCGCAAGATCGGGGTGGCGCAGTCCACCATCATGCGCATCGAGAATCTGGACCAGAACGTCACCATCGACACCCTGGAAAGCCTGTGCAAGGTGTTTCACGCCGATGTCGCCGACCTCTTTCCGCGGCTCGACACCCGCCTGGACTACCCCACGCGACCGTCGATCGGCTTGATTCGTCCGGGGCAGGGCAGTGCGGTGCCGGTGATTCATGAAGACGGCGCAGGCACCGGCAAGTCTCGCCGCCCGCCCGGCAGCAAGAGCTCGCCTTCCTCCGACGACACGCGCTGAATCCGCGGCACCCCCTCGTCGGCACCAACTCCGCAGCACCAACTTCGCAGCACTACACCGCCAGCCAGGCGACCACGATGTAGCGCGCCAGCTTGCCCGCCGCCACCAGCAGCAGGAATGTGCCGAATGGGACCCGCAGCAGCCCCGCGATCAGCGTCAGCGGATCGCCCACCACCGGCAGCCAGGAGAACAGCAGCGTCCAGCGCCCGTAGCGCTGAAACTGCGATTGCGCCCGGGCGATCTGCGCCGGCGTGAAGTAGAACCAGCGGCGGTCGGCGAAGCGCAGCAGACTGCGGCCCAGCCACCAGTTCACGCAGGCTCCCAGCACATTGCCGCTGCCGGCCACCAGCACGGGCGTCGCGATCTGGGCCAGGCCCTCGGCGTCCTGCAGCAGCAGATACAGCCAGGCCTCGGAATAGAAGGGCAGCACCGTGGCGGCGATGAAGGCACTCAGGAACAGCAGCAGGTAGTCAGTCACGAACAAGTCCGATGGCGTGGGCGAAGTGCCTCGCAGCGTGCCGCGAGGCGAGCGCCGACTATACCCGCCGCGCCCCCCGGCTGGATATTCTGATTGCAAAGCCGTCACGGGGTGGTAAGGTGCGCGCTCATTCGTCATGCGAGTTTTCCGCCGTGTTTGCCGATCTTTCCCTGGACCAGCGTCTGCTCAAGGCCGTCGACAAGATGGGCTTCGAGTCTCCCACCCCCGTGCAGCAGCAGGCCATTCCCCTGGCTCTGCAGGGCCGCGATCTGCTCGTCAATGCCGCCACCGGCAGCGGCAAGACCGCCGCCTTCCTGCTGCCCATCCTGCAGAGCCTGATCACCAAGAAGGGCGAGCGCACCGGCACCCGGGCCCTGGTCCTGGTGCCCACGCGCGAACTGGCGCGGCAGATCGGCAAGGAGTGCGAGAAGCTGGGCAGCTACTGCGGCCTCAAGGTCGGCGTGATCACCGGCGGGCAGGAGTTCAAGGTGCAGCGCGCGCTGCTGCGGCGCGACCCGGAGATCCTCATCGCCACTCCCGGCCGCACGCTGGAACTGGTCAAGGAAGGCAGCACGCTGTTCAGCAATCTGGAGCATCTGGTGCTGGACGAGGCCGACCGTCTGTTCGAGATGGGCTTCAGCGAGGACGTGCTCGCCATCATCGCCACCTGCAACGAGGCGCGGCAGACAATGCTGCTCTCCGCCACGCTGCCCGCCGGCGTGCGTCGTCTGCTGCAGGTGCTCAATGGCCCGGTGCGGGTGCAGATCAATTCGGCGCGCGAGCAGCACGAGTCCATCCGCCAGCAGTACATCCTGGCCGACGACGACAAGCACAAGGAGAAACTGCTGCTGTGGCTGCTGGAGCATGAAAGCTTCGAGCGTGCCCTGGTGTTCTGCAACACGCGCGATCAGGCCACGCATCTGTGCGGCGTGATGCGCTACCGCGACCAGCGCGCCGGCTATCTGCACGGCGAGGTGAAGCAGGATGTGCGCAATGCCACCATCACCGCCTTCCGCGAGGGCAAGCTCAAGGTGCTGATCGCCAGCGACGTGGCCTCGCGCGGGCTCGACGTCAAGGGCATCGACCTGGTGATCAACTTCGACATGGCGCGCAAGGGCGATGACTATGTGCATCGCATCGGCCGCACCGGCCGCGCCGGCGAAGAAGGCCTGGCGGTGGCGCTGATCGGGCCGCAGGAGTGGAATCTGAAGGCGTCCATCGAGCGCTATCTGAACGTGCAGCTGGAGTCGCGCAGGATCAAGGAGCTGCCCGGCACCTACAAGGGGCCGAAGAAGCTCAAGGCCTCGGGCAAGGCCGCCAGCACCGCCAAGCGCAAGAAGCCGGAGGGCGGCAAGAGCAAGTCCAGGCCGAAGTCCAAGTCGGGGAGCAGGCCCGCGCCCGGGGGCACTCCGGCATGAGTCCCGACACGCTGACAGCAGCCGAGCGCGACGAAGTGGAGCAGGGCATTCGCGGCTGGCTCGACGAGATCGTGATCGGCCTGAACCTGTGCCCCTTCGCGCGGCGTGAGGTGGATGCCGGCCGCGTGCGCGTGGCCGTTACGGGACACCGCGACCCCGAAGCCCTGCTGCACGTCTTCCATGACGAACTGCAGCGCCTGCAGCAGGAGCCGCAGATCGCCACCACGCTTGTGGTGTTCGCCCAGGGCGTGGCCGATTTCTTCGATTACCTCGACCTGCTCGACATGGCCCAGGCGTGGCTGGAAGAGCAGGAGCTCGACGCCGACTTCCAGCTGGCGAGTTTCCACCCCGATTATCTCTTCGCCGACAGCCCGGCCGACGATGCCTCCCACTACACCAACCGCGCCCCCTGGCCCGTGATTCATCTGCTGCGCGAGGACGACGTGGAACAGGCCATCGCCGCGCATCCGGACACCGGCCGCATCCCCGAGCGCAATATCCGGCTGGCGCGCGACAAGGGCGCCGACTGGTGGGACGCCGTGCTGCGCCGGTTGCGGCCGCGCTAGCGGCTCCCTTGGCCGCGTTCGCGCGCTCTGGCCACCCCTTGTCCGGTTGCCCGCACACTGGCCGAGTCGTTACACTCGGCGCCTTGTACTTCACGCATTGCAAGGATTCCCCCAGCATGGGCACCGACTCTTCCGCATCACCCTCCGCGTTCGCCCGGCTCATCAGCGGCCAGACCTTCGGCCTGGCGCAGACCTACTGGACCTTGTACCTGATCTGGGCTGCCCTGTTCTTCACGGTCGGCAGCGTGCTGGTGGCCGAGCGCGACTGGGTGCCCTACGTCGCGCTGCTGGGCCTCACCGTGGGCTGGTCCTTCGTGCTGCTCACTCTGGTGAAGCGCTATTACGTCGGCAATGACCCGGGCAAGGCGCTGGGGCGCATCGGCATGCTGTTCCTGCTGCTCAATCTCACCAACGCGCTGGCCACCTTCAGCTTCATCTGACACGAGCGTCCTGCATGATCCAGCGTCTGCAAAGCCACTTCTATGCCTACATCAGCAAGATCCGCTGGCTGCAGCGCTGGGGGCTCAAGCGCAACGTGATCACCGAGAACGTCATGGAGCACAGCTGGGAGGTGGCCACCATCACCCATGCGCTGGGCGTGATCCGCAATCAGCATTTCGGCGGCAGCCTGGACGTGAACGCCGTGGTGGTGGCGGCGCTTTACCACGACTGCGGCGAGGTGATCACGGGCGACATGCCCTCGCCGATCAAGTATCACTCCCCCGCCATCACCCAGGCCTACAAGGCCGTGGAGAAGCAGGCCGAATTCGAGCTGCTGCGCCTGTTGCCGGAATCCCTGCAGGGCGTCTACCGCGGTGTGCTGCTGCACGAGGAGATCCCGCCGGAACACCTGCAGCTGATCAAGGCCGCCGACACCCTGTGCGCCTACATCAAGTGCCGCTCGGAAGTGCTGGCGGGCAACTTCGAGTTCTCGCAGGCCGAGAAGGACGTCAAGGCGCGGCTGGACCGCATCGAGATGCCGGAAGTGCAGTATTTTCTGGAGACCTTCGTGCCCAGCTACGGTCTCACCCTGGACGAACTGCTGAAGTGAGCCGCCCGCCCATTCGGGAATCCCAAGGACACCCCCATGACTGATCATGTCGCCAAGACTTTCGCCGAGCTGGTGGAGCTGAATTTCCAGCTCTACAACAGCCTGTTCCTGACCCTGCCGCTGGACGCCGTGGAGCAGACCGGCACGCTGCTGCCCCTGCTCAGCGAGGCCTGTGCCCGGGGCCTGGAAGAGGGGCAGAGCCCCACCGACATCGTGCGCGGCTTCTTCGAGGTACACCGGCCGCATTTCACGGAAGAGGAGCAGATCCACTTCCTCTTCAAGATCATCCAGTACGTCGAGCGCCAGGTGGTGCTGGTGGACGCGCTGGAAGATGCCTCCTACAGCCGGATTCACCGAATCGAGGGCAAGAGCCCGGTGCTGCAGCTGATGGAGCGGGCACGCGATGACGATCGCGGCCCCGACCTGCAGCAGCTGCTGGAGCATTTCGGTGTGCGCGTGGTGCTCACGGCCCACCCGACGCAGTTCTACACCGGCCCCGTGCTGGCCATCATCTCGGACCTGACCGAAGCCATCTCCCGCAACGAGATCGGCATGGCGCGCGACCTGCTGCAGCAGCTGGGCAACACGCCCTTCTTCCAGAAGGCCAAGCCCACGCCCTATGACGAGGCGGTGCTGCTGTCCTGGTATCTGGGCAACATCTTCTATCCGGGCATCGGCGAGATCGTCGACCAGCTGGCCGATTTCCACCCCGAGGCCGTGGCCGCGAACACCGAGCTGATCACCGTGGGCTTCTGGCCTGGCGGCGACCGTGACGGCAATCCCTTCGTCACCACCGACACCACGCTCAAGGTGGCGGCCAAGCTGCGCTACACCATCCTGTCCTGCTATCACCAGAACATCCGCGCGCTCAAGCGGCGCCTGAGTTTCCGCGGCACCTACAAGCGCCTGGAGGCGCTGGAGCAGCAGCTGCACGAGGAACTGAGCGAGGCCGTGGTGGAAACGCCGCTGAGCCTGGACCACTTCCTGGAAGAGCTCGACGCCATCGAGCAGGTGCTGGTGGCGGAACATCAGGGGCTCTATCAGGACCTGCTGCGCTCCTTCCGCCGCAAGGTGCAACTGTTCGGATTCCACTTCGCCAGCCTCGACATCCGCCAGGACAGCCGCGTGATCAGCGCCGCGCTGGAGGCCGTGATCGGTCAGCGCCGCGACCTGCTGCCCCCGCACATCCTGCAGATGGGCTGGCAGCAGCAGATCGACTGTCTGCTCAACTGCAAGGGCCATGTGGACGGCGCCGGCTTCGAAGACCCGGTGATCCGCGACACCCTGGCTTCCTTCGGCGTGATGCGCAGCGTGCAGCGCCTGAACGGCCCGCGCGCCTGTCACCGCTACATCATCAGCAACTGCCGCGGGGCCTCGGACATCGCCCGCAGCTTCGCGCTGTTCAAGCTCTGCGGCTGGGCCGACGTGCCGCTGGCGGTGGACATCGTGCCGCTGTTCGAGACGGTGGATGACCTGCAGCACGCCGGCGAGACCATGCGCTACATCTACGCCAACAAGCAGTACAAGGCGCATCTGGCGCAGCGGCGCAATCGCCAGACGGTGATGCTGGGCTTCTCCGACGGCACCAAGGACGGCGGCTATCTGATGGCGAACTGGGCCATCTACCGCGCCAAGGAAGACCTCACCGCCGTCTCCCGCGCCGCCGGCATCGAGGTGATCTTCTTCGATGGTCGCGGCGGCCCGCCCGCGCGTGGCGGCGGCGACACCTATCTGTTCTACGCGGCACTGGGCAAGAAGATCGAGAGCAACCAGATCCAGCTCACCATCCAGGGCCAGACGGTCAGCACGCTCTACGGCATCCGCGCGGCGGCAGTGAACAACATGTCCCAGCTGCTGATCGCCGGGCTGGAGAACAATCTCTACGACCGCCCGGAACGCGAGCTGGACGACGAGCAGCGCGCGCTGCTGGAGGCGCTGGCTCTGTCGAGCTACCGCAGCTACGAAGCGTTCAAGAAACACCCGCTGTTCCTGCCGTATCTGGAAGAGATGAGCACGCTGAACTACTACGCCATGACCAACATCGGCAGCCGGCCCTCGAAGCGCGGCGGTGCGAAGAAGCTGGCCTTCGGCGATCTGCGGGCGATTCCCTTCGTGGGCGCCTGGAGCCAGCTCAAGCAGAACGTGCCCGGCTTCTATGGCCTGGGCAGCGCGCTCAAGGAACAGGAAGACGCCGGCAATCTCGAGGCCTGCGTGCGGCTGTACCAGCGTTCGCGCTTCTTCCGTGCCCTCATCGCCAACAGCATGCAGAGCATGAGCAAGACCAATTTCCAGCTCACGCGCTACATGGAAAAGGACCCGCGCTTCGGCGCGTTCTGGACCATCCTGCACGAGGAGTTCGAACGCAGCCGCGCCATGGTGCTGAAGATCTCCGGGCAGGCCATGCTGCTGGAGGACAATCCGCGCAGCCGCATGAGCATCCAGCTGCGCGAGCGCGTGGTGCTGCCGCTGCTGACGGTGCAGCAGTACGCCCTGATGCGTATCCAGGAAGCGCGCCAGAGCGATGAGGCGGGGCATCTGGAGGTGTACGAGAAAATGGTGATGCGCTCGCTGTTCGGCAACATCAACGCGAGCCGCAATTCCGCCTGAGCCCGCTCCCCCACAACAACAATCAATGACCAGCAGGCCCCCTGTGAGCGACAACCACACGATCACGCTTGACCCGACCGATTCCCAGCCGCAGGCCGGCGGCAACAGCCCCCGGCGCGTGCTCTTCGCCAGCCTGATCGGCACCACCATCGAGTTCTTCGATTTCTACATCTACGGCACCGCCGCCGTGCTGGTGTTTCCGCAGCTGTTCTTCCCCGGTGACAACGCCGCCACGGCCACGCTGCAGTCGCTGGCCACCTTCGCTCTGGCCTTCTTCGCCCGGCCGCTGGGCTCGGCGCTGTTCGGGCACTACGGCGACCGCATCGGCCGCAAGGCCACCCTGGTGGCGGCGCTGCTGACCATGGGACTGTCCACGGTCATCATCGGTCTGCTGCCCACCTATGCCAGCATCGGCATTCTGGCGCCCGCGCTGCTGGCGCTGTGCCGTTTCGGTCAGGGCATCGGCCTCGGAGGCGAATGGGGCGGTGCGGTGCTGCTGGCCACCGAGAACGCACCGCCCGGCAAGGCGGCCTGGTACGGCATGTTCCCGCAACTCGGGGCGCCCATCGGTTTCATTCTCTCGACCCTGGTGTTCGTGATCCTGACGGCAGTGCTGAGCGAGGAGCAGTTCTTCGCCTGGGGCTGGCGCGTGCCCTTCCTGGCCAGCGCGCTGCTGGTGTTCGTGGGACTGTATGTGCGGCTGCAGATCACCGAGACGCCGGCCTTCCAGGCGGCCATCGACAAGGAGGAGCGGGTGAAGGTGCCATTGGTCACCGTGTTCCGCGAGCATGGGCGCACGCTGCTGCTGGCCACGCTGATGGCGACAACGACCTTCGTGGTCTTCTACCTGATGACGGTGTTCACGCTGAGCTGGGGCACCAGTCAGCTGGGCTTCGAGCGGCAGCAGTTCCTGATCATGCAGATCATCGGCGTGCTGTTCTTCGCGGCGATGATTCCCTTCTCGGCGGTGGTGGCCGACCGGCTGGGCCGCATCCGCATGCTGATCTACGCCACGCTGGCGATCATGCTGTTCGGACTGGCCTTCGGACCGCTGTTCGCGGGCGGGGGCACGTTCATGGTGACGCTGCTGCTGTGTCTGGGGCTGGCCTGCATGGGCCTGACCTACGGCCCGCTGGGCACGGCGCTGTCGGAGCAGTTCCCGACTGCGGTGCGCTACACGGGGGCGTCGATGGCCTTCAATCTGGCGGGCATTCTGGGGGGCTCGCTGGCGCCCTACATCGCGACGTGGCTGGCGGTGAACTTCGGCATCGCGGCGGTGGGCTACTACCTGGTGGTGGCGGGCGCGCTGACGTTGGGAGCCTTGCTGATCATCGGGAGGCGGTAGCAGCAAACGCACTCCGGTTCCGGGTCTGGCGGCGGCCTGCGCGTCTGCGGACACGCCGTGAACCCATCCATGGCCCCCGTCCCGAGGGTAAAGGGCTCGATTCGCCGCCGTCCAGGCGGCTCACGGTCCGCCGACGCACAGCCCGCCGCCAAACCCTTGGTTCGGTAGCGGGTCGCGAGGTTTTTCTCTGCATTCGCTGGCACTGCGAGAGGTGTCGGGGGCCGGCGGGCCGTTCAGCGGCATAAAAGACCCGCACCGAGTGAGCCAGGAGACCGAGGCTCCTGGCGATGCGAGGGCACCCGGGAGGGGTGCGGGTCAGCCGCAGAACGGGCTGCCGGCCCCCGGCGCCGGCTCAGTACCACACACCACACCCAACACTCTCAGCGCGTCGCGCTCATCAGCGGGATCACCCGCACTTCCACTTCCCCGCGCTCCGACGACAGATACACCGCATCGTCCTGGATCGTGCAGGTGAGCGACATGTTGCGGTCGCACAGCTCGGCCAGCGTGGTGGCGGACACCGTTTCCAGCGAAGCCACCGTCAGCTTGTCGAAACGCGCCAGGGTTTCCTGCGACTTCGCCCACCACGGGCCCGCATTGCGCGGCTGATAGGTGTAGATGAACACCGCGTCGGCCCGGCCGCAGGCCTTGCGGATGCGCTTCTCGTCGGGCTGGCCCAGGTCGATCCACGTGGTGATGTGTTCCGTCAGGTCCTTGTCCCAGATGTCCGGCTCGTCCTCGGTGCTGATGCCCCGCGTGAAGGCCAGACTCTCGCTGGCATGCAGGGCGAAGGCCAGCACGCGCACCATCATGCGCTCCTCGGTTTCCGAGGGGTGCTGGGCCAGGGTCAGCGCGTGGGTCTGGTAGTAATGCCGGTTCATGTCGCTGATCTGCAGCTCGGCTTTCAGCACGGTCGATTTCATGGCCATGAGGTCAGTCCTGCCGGCGGCGATTGTCGAGGCTGAACGGCCCGGCACCCAGACCGGCGATGGCCAGCAGGCCGGCCATGATGCCCATGTTCTTCACGAAGTTCTGGGTCTCGTGGCCGCGCTGCACCGCCTCGGTGACGTCCCAGAAATCATGCATGACGATGCTGATCACCAGGGTGAGGCCCGCCAGCAGGAAGGCCGCGATCTTGGTCTGCCAGCCGGTCAGCAGCGCCAGGCCGCCGCCCGCCTGCAGGGCAATGGTCAGCCACAGGAACAGTGGAATGAGCACCATGCCCTTGCTGGCCATGTAGTCCGAGGTGCCCTGCAGGTCGGCGAGCTTGAGCACGGCGCCGGGCAGCAGGAAATACAGGCCGAGGATGATGCGGCCGGCGAGCGGGCAGAGCGATTCGATACGGGCAAGCATGGGCGGGCTCCTTGTGGCTTACCACATCAGGTCGTCGGGGACTTTGTAATCGGCATAGGGGTCGTCTTCCACAGTGCCGTCGGCGGCCTTGTGCTGTTCGTTGCAGACGATCACCACGGCCGGGTCGCGCAGCTGGATCTTCAGGGCTGCCGCCTGGGGCACGATCTCGTAGCGTTCGTCGAGCGTGACGATGGCGAGGCGACCGTGCACCAGATGCTCCTGGGTGGTCTTGTCGACGTGCAGCGTCTTGATCTTCTTGTCGTGCACGAAGTTGTAGGCGATGTCGCCGGTGTTCTTCGGCTGGCGGTTCATGGTGATGATCTGGCGGATCTGCGCGGCGATGGCCTTGCGCTCGGCGGCCAGGTTCTGTTCGCGGGCCAGGGCGCGGTCGCGCTCGGCCTTCTCGGCCAGGGCCTGCAGCGCGGCGTCGCGCGCTTCGTCGATCACGCCTTCCTTGCTGTGCAGCTGGGCCCGCGTCTGCTTGCGCTTCTCGCTGTTGGCCTTCTTGAGCTGCTTTTCCTTGACCAGTCCGGCCTTGAGCAATTGTTCCTGCAGTGAATTTGCCACGGGGAGCCTCGTGTGGATTGGGCGATGTGCAAGGGCGGGCAGATTACCGTGGCGTGGGGGCGGTCTGCCAGTGGATTGTGGCAGTCTGCTCGTGAACTGACTTGTCCCGGCCTCGGCCGCCGGGCCTGCCGTTCTGCGACTGACCCGCACCCCTCCCGGGTGCCCTCGCATCGCCAGGAGCCTCGGTCTCCTGGCTCACTCGGTGCGGGTCTCTTATGTCGCTGAACAGCAGGCCCGGCGGCCGAGGCCTGATTCGGTGCCAACCGACAGGCTGTCTGCTGCTCAGCGTCTGGCAGGCCGGCTGAACTGGAAGGCGAGGCGCACGTCGGAGGTGGCGGCGGCCGCGCCATTGTTGTGGCGGGGCGCATAGCGCAGGGCGGTCACGGCTTCGCGCACGGCGGTGGCGAATTCCGGCGCGGTGCCTTCGGGCACCCGCACGTTCTGCACGAAGCCCTCGGCGTCCACATCGAACTGCAGGTCCACGGCGCCTTGTTCCCACAGCGCATGGGACTGCTGCGGGCGGTAGACCAGTGTCGGTGCGCTGGTGCCAGTGCCGAGATTCTGCACATGGGGCGTGGCTTCGGTGCGCTGTCCCAGCGTCTCGTGGGCTTCCACCAGGGCCATCAGGCTGTTGACGGAAAGCTGGCGCGCCTCGGGGAAACGCTCGAACACGGCGAGGGCTTCCTGCAGCGGCGCGATGGCCTCGGCGGGGGCCTCCTGCTGGATATGGTAACGACCGATCCAGAAATTGGCGGTGGCAAGTCGCACGCGGGCGATGTCATTGTCGATGGCGGCAAGGGCATCACGAGCCATGCTCAGATGCTGGATGGTCTCGCGCGGGCGATCCAGGCTGAAGGCGGTGGTGCCGAGCTGGATGGCGATGATGGCGTTGAGAAAGCTGTCCGGTTCGGGCTGGCGCTGGGCGATCTCCAGGGCCCGCGCATAGTGACCGCGCGCGTCGGCGAACTCGCTGTGGGCGGTGGCCGAATCGCCCAGCGCCATGAGCGGGTCGATCAGTTCCAGAGCGTCGTCGCCGTGCAGGTTCTCGGTGATCTCCAGCGCCTGCTCCAGCACGCGTGCCGCGGCGTCGCCATCGGCCAGCACATTGCCGTAGTTCATGGCCAGGGCGGCCGTGGTGGCGTGGGCATCGCCCAGCACCTCCAGCGCCAGTTCATAGGCCTCGCGCGCGGGGGCTTCGGCCTGGGCGCGCATCTGCGGCCCCTGGGCAATCAGCTCCTGGTACTGGCGATAGGCGGCGTTCATGGCGGCGCGCTTTTCCTCGTCGGTCTGCGCCGTGACAGCGGCGGGCAGCAGGGCAAGGCTGAGCAGCAGGCAGAACAGGGGGCGACGCGACGTGGCGGTGGTACGCATGACATGGTCCCTCGATGCAAGACTCTGGTTGTTGTGTCGGGCCGCCTGAGCCACGACTTGCGGCTGACGGTTTTTTGTACCGAGCAGGATTACTACAAGTGTCGCCTCGGGGCAATCGACTTCCGGCCAAGACAAGTCCGGGGCAGTTGGCTTACACTGCGCGCCAGTGTTTCCGCGCGTATCCCCGTGCTCTTCCAATCTGCTCCACTGACAACAACAACGAGGTTTTCCATGTCCCGATTCCCCCTCGCCGGCCTTGTGGCCGCCCTCAGTCTCGGCCTGCTGGCCGGCAATTCCCAGGCCGCTGAACTCTCGCTGGTGCGCTATGGCCCGGCCGGTCAGGAGAAGCCCGGTCTGGTCGATGCCCAAGGGCAGGTGCGCGACTTGTCCGCCCACATCACCGACATCACGCCGGACGTGCTGTCCGACGCCTCCCTGGACGCCATCGCCGCCATCCCGCTGGCCGATCTGCCGGTGGTGCAGGGCAATCCGCGCCTGGGCGTGCCGCTCACCGGCATCGGCAAGATCATCGCCGTGGGCTTCAACTACGTGAACCATGCCGCCGAGATGCAGGTGGAACTGCCCACCGAGCCGCTGATCTTCATGAAGGCCACCTCGGCGCTGACCGGCCCCTTCGATGACGTGATCCAGCCGCGCAACGGCAACAAGCTCGACTACGAATCCGAACTGGTGGTGGTGATCGGCAAGCGCGCCCAGTACGTGGCCGAGGCCGATGTCTGGGAGTACATCGCCGGCTACACCGTCGGTCACGATGTCTCCGAGCGTGCCTTCCAGCGCGAGCGCGGGGGCCAGTTCACCAAGGGCAAGAGCGCCGACACCTTCGCCCCGGTCGGTCCCCACCTGGTGACGCGCGACAGCATCGAGGACGTGCAGAACCTGGCCGTGTGGTCCGAGGTCAACGGTGAGATGCGGCAGCAGGGCAACACCGCCGACATGGTGTTCGGCGTCGCGAAGATCGTCAGCCATCTCAGCGAGTTCATGACGCTCTATCCGGGCGACATCATCTTCACCGGCACGCCTGCCGGCGTGGGCGATGGCATGGTGCCACCGGTGTACCTGAAGCCGGGTGATGTGGTGCGTCTGGGCATCGAGGGGCTGGACGAGCAGCGGCAGACCATTGTGGCGCCGCGCTGAGGCCAGAATTGATCAGCAGCTGATTACAAAAAGTCACACAAACACGGGCGCCGCGGGTTCTGGCCAGAGCAGATTCTGTGCATACTCCGGCGTCGTCAATACCCACAATGTCACAATAATCGAGCGCTGCAGCCTTGCAGCGCCAATCGAAAGACAAAGGCCTGGAGTTTTCCTATGAGTTTGCGTTTCATCCCTGCGGGGCTGCGCGCCCTGCGTTCGCGTTCTTCCCTGATGACCCTGGCAGCGGCAGCGCTGCTTCTCTCCGCCAGTGCTTCCGCCCAGGACACGGCGGCCGGCAATGAATCCACCGTCACCTATCCCGCCGAGTTCTTCGCGCAGTACGAGCCCTATTCCGTCAACGACATGCTCAACCGCATCCCGGGCATCAACCTGGCCCTGGGCGGTGGCGGCAACAACGGTGGCCCTGGCAGCTCCGGGGGTTCCGGCCGTCGTGGCCTGGGCGCCGGCGGCGACCAGATCCTGATCAATGGCCGTCGCATCGCCGGCAAGGAAAACGAAGGCAACGCCCAGTTGGCGCGCATTCCCGCCAACCAGGTGCAGTACATCGAGATCATCCGCGGCACCTCTGGCGATCTGGACGTGCGTGGTGGCGCACAGGTCATCAACATCGTGCTGCTGGCCGCCGAGACCCGCTCCAGCATCGCGGCGGAAGTGAATATGGACCGTTATTTCGACGGCACCCTGGACCCGGGCGGTTCCATCTCCTGGACCGGCCAGAGCGGTGCCCTGAGCTATCTGCTGAGCGCCTCGGCCGAGCCGCGTTATGAATTCCGCGACGGCAACGAGACCAGCATCCTGCCGGACGGCCGTCCGAACGACATCGTGGAACGTCTGGAGTATCGCGATCAGACCACCAAGGTCATCACTTCCAACATCGGCTACGACGTGACGCTGAATGATCGCGTCAACTTCAACGTGCAGCTGACTGAGGCGGACCCGCCCGGCACCGCCGAGCGCACCATCGTGGACTACACCGCGCGTCCGAACCCGATCGTGGACACCGAGTACGACCGCATTCCGGCCACCAACGACACCTGGGAAGTCGGCGGCGACTACGAACATACCTTCCTGAACGGCAGCCGCTTCAAGACGCTGTTCATCGTCAACGAGAACGACTCCGAGAGCACCCGTGAGGCCTATGACATCGTGGGCGGCAAGGCGGACAAGTTCCTGTATCTGGCCAACCAGGCAGTCAAGCAGGAGCGCATCGTCCGCTCCAGTTACTCCCTGGATCTGAGCGATGCTCATGCCCTGGAAGTCGGCGTCGAGCGCGCCCAGACCATCCTCGACGCCCAGCTGCAGCTCGGCGTGAAGCGTGCCGGCGTGACCTCCCCGGCCTTCGGCGGTCTGGTGCCCAGCACCAATACCGACGCGCTGGTGGAAGAAATGCGCTACGAGTACTTCGTGGTGAACAACTGGCAGATCAACGACAGAATGTCGCTGGAAAGCACCCTTCTGTACGAGACTTCCACCATCGAGCAGAGCGGGGACGTGCGCCGCAAGCGTGACTTCGACTTCGTGCGGCCCAAGATCGACTACCGCTTCGATATCACCCCATCCGTGCAGTTCCGCGCCTCCATCGAGAAGGACGTGGCTCAGCTGAGCTTCGGCGACTTCACCGCCAGCGTGGCCGGTGGCGACGATGACCAGACCGCCCTGGCCGGCAACCCGGAGCTGGTGCAGGAAAAGTCCATCCGCTACGAAGCCAACCTGGAATACCGTCTGCCCAATGACGCCGGCGTACTGAGCTCGCGCGTGTTCTACCACGACCTGCAGGACGTGATCGACAAGGTGGACGTGTCCACCCGCACCACGATCCAGTCCGCCAACGGCAACATCGGCGACGGCGAGCGTTACGGTGCCAACCTGGATGCGAGTCTGCGTCTGGGCTTCCTCGGCGCGCCGCAGATGCTGCTGACCTCGGGCCTGCAGCTGGAAGACTCCAGCGTGACCGACCCGTTCCTGGGCATCGACCGTCGTCTGCGTCAGGCCGGTCGCGGCAGCATCCGTCTGGGCTTCCGCCATGACATCCCGGCGCGCAGCCTGAACTATGGCTTCAACTTCAACCATGGCTTCTACGGCAACCGCAAGGCGTATGACATCGACAAGATCGAGAACTACAACAGCGGTGACCAGTTGACGGTGTTCGTGGAGACCATCGGGTTCGCGGGTCTGACCTACCGCTTCGAGTCGATGAACACGCTGGAAGGCGAGCGCTGCCGTGACCGCTACCGTTATGTGGGTGGCACGATCGCGACGGGCACGCTGGCGGAGATCGAGGATTCCTGCAGCAACACGGGCATCAAGCTGGCGCTGAAGATCCGCGGGACGTTCTGATCCCCCCCCGGCTCTGCCATCCGCTGGCAGTATTTCGGACACGCCGTGAACCCCTCCATGGGGGCTCGGTGGCCGCCATCCAGGCGGCCAACGGTCCGCAATACTGCCAGCGGATGGCAGAGTCCACTTTCAGTGGTACGCCTTCCCATGCCCACCGTCGGCAACATGAACACGCTCACCATCACCCGCCAGGTGCCTTTCGGGGTCTACCTGGACGGGGGTGTGCTGGGCGAGATATTGCTGCCCCGCCTGGAGGTGCCAGCCGGTGCCGAGGTGGGCAGTGCGCTCGAGGTCTTTGTCTATCACGATTCGGACGATCGCCTGATCGCCACCACGCGCACGCCGCGTGCACGGGTGGGGCAGTGCGTGTCGCTGCGCTGCGTGCAGGTCAACCATGCCGGGGCCTTCCTGGACTGGGGGCTGCCCAAGGACTTGCTGGTGCCCTTCGGGGAGCAGCGGGTGCCGATGCGGGAAGACAACAGCTACGTGGTGTATGTCTATCTCGACAAGCCGAGCGGGCGCATCGCGGCCTCGTCCAAGCTCGACCACTGGCTGAGCGAGGACGGTCGCGGCTTCGCGCCCATGCAGCCGGTGAATCTGCTGGTGTGCGGGCGCACCGATCTGGGCTACAAGGCCGTGGTCGATGGCACGCACCTGGGCCTGATCTTCAAGACGGAAGTGCTGCAGCCGCTGCGCATGGGGCAGAAGCTCAAGGGCTTCGTGCGCCGGGTGCGCGAGGACGGTCGGCTCGATCTGTGTCTGCAGAAGCAGGGGCAGGAGGTGCGGGACGAACTCGCCGAGCTGATCCTGGCGCATCTGGCCGCCAATGGGGGCGTCTCGCCGCTGTGCGATCACAGTACCCCGGAAGCCATCCACGCTGTTTACAAAGTGAGCAAAGGCAATTACAAGAAGGCCATTGGCGGGCTGCTCAAGAAGGGCCTGATCGTGGTGCACCCGGACCACATCGCGCTGGCGCCGGCCTCGCCGTGGAATCGTGGAGGGCGGACAAAGGCTTGACTGCGGGGCCGCCTGCAAGCAGGCTCCCACATCGCCTCACAGCAGGCTCCCACATTGGTTCAACTCAGGAGAACATCCGTTTTGTCTCAGCAAGACATCCTCCCCCTCGACTTCGACGACTGCTGCAACCAGATGCTGGAATTCGGCTACGAAGTCTCGCCCTCGGAACTGCATGGCCTGCTCTCGGGCGTGGTCAGCACCGGCTTGAAGATCCGTCCCGACAGCGTCATCGCCCTGGTGCTCAAGCACGTGGATGCCGAGACCTGCTCCGAGCGCAATCGCACCACCATCCTCGCCATGCACACGTTCATCGAACGCGAGATGTTCAGCGAGGACTCGCGCTACACCCTGTTCCTGCCCGATGACGAGCTGGACTTGAGTCAGCGCCTGCGCTGCCTGGCCGCCTGGTGTCAGGGCTTTCTGGTAGGCTTCGGCACGGCCAGCGCACAGAAGCAGATCGCGCACTTCAGCGCCGAAACCGAAGAGGCGCTCAAGGACATCGTCAACATCGCGAATCTGTCGGAAGACTTCGATGCGGCGGAAGACGAAGTGAACGAGTCGGCCTATGCCGAGCTGGTGGAATATCTGAAGGTGGCCGTGCTGCTGATGAGCAGTGAACTGCTGCAGGGCACGTCGCGCGATGGTTGAATGAACGGAGACCCGTTGGATGAAGAACGCCTTGTTGCCTCCTGCCCGCCCCTCGCTGCCCCGGCGCCTGCGTGCGCTGGCCCTGGGCGTGGCACTCGCCGGTGCCTGCAGTGAGCTCGCGCTGGCACAAGCCCCTTTCGATGTCACCGAGGCCTCGCTGCGCGAACTGCAGCTGGCACTGACCGCGAAGCGCGTCAGCTCGGTGGCGCTGGTCGATGCCTATCTGGCGCGCATCGCTGCCTATGACGATCAGGGCCCGGGCCTCAATGCCCTGATCCACCTCAACCCCGAGGCGCGCGCTCAGGCCGCCGCGCTCGACGCGGAGCGGCGTCGGTCCGGCCCGCGCAGTCCGCTGCACGGCATTCCCATCGTGCTCAAGGACAATTACGCCACCGTGGACATGCCCACCACCGGCGCCTCCCAGGCCCTGCAGGACTTCGAGCCTGCCGCCAATGCCACGGCGGTGCAGCGACTGCTCGATGCCGGCGCCATCCTTCTGGGCAAGACCAATCTGCACGAGTTCGCCTACGGCATCACCACCATCAGCTCGCTGGGCGGGCAGACCCGCAATCCCTATGACCCGACGCGCGTCCCCGGGGGCTCCAGTGGCGGCACCGCAGCGGCAGTGGCCGCGAGCCTGGCCGCCGTCGGCATGGGCTCGGACACCTGCGGCTCCATCCGCATCCCGGCCGCCTTCAACAATCTGGTGGGCCTGCGTCCGACCAAGGGGCTGGGCAGCATTCACGGCATCATGCCGCTGTCCTCCACGCAGGACGTCATCGGCCCGCTGGCGCGCACCACCGAGGACCTGGCCATCGTGCTGGACATCGTCGCCGGCCATGACCCGCAGGATGCCGCCACGGCCCCCATGCGCGAGCGCCCCCGTCCGGCATTCTGGAATGCCTTGCACGACGCGAGTTTCGTCGGCGTGCGCATCGGCCGCCTGCGGCACTACCACGACAGCGCCGAGCCCGAGGTGAAGGCCGCCGTGGATGCCGCGCTGGCGCGCATGCAGGCGCTGGGGGCCGAGGTGGTGGATGTGGAGATGCCGGCGCTGGCCGATCTGCTGGCGCGCTCCGGGCTGATCGCCCACGAGTTCGAGAGCGACCTCGATGCCTGGCTCGCCGCCTTCACGCCGGCAGGGCAGACGCCCACCACGCTGGAAGCCATCGTGGCCGGTGGCGAATTCCACGAGGCCGTGAGCCCCGTGCTCACGCGCAGCGCCGAGGCCGAGCAGGACCCGGCGCGCTATCAGGCCGCCCTCGCCGCACGCGAGGAACTGCGTGCCGCGCTGGCTGCCGCGATGACGGCCGCCACTGTCGAGGTGCTGGCCTATCCGCCGGCGGGCGCACTGCCTGTCACCATCGGGGAACCGCAGCCCGGCAATAATTGCAGCCTGAGCGCCAATTCGGGCTTTCCCGCACTCTCGGTGCCGGCGGGCTTCACCGCCCAGGGCCTGCCCGTGGGCATCGAGCTGCTGGGCGCCGAGTTCGCCGACGAGCGCCTGGTCGCGCTGGGCCATGCCTGGGAGCAGTCAAATGCCCTGCGCCGCATGCCGGCCAGCACGCCGCCCCTGACACGCCACCACGAGGAGACACCATGAGCAGTTGGGACAATGCCTTCAAGGGCAGCGCGAAGACCGGCATGGTCGGTTCGCACAGTTTCGGCGGGGCGGGCAGCTTCTTCCGCACGCCCTATGCGCGCGAGCTGGCCGGCGTCGATGTCGCCGTCAGCGGCGTGCCGCTGGACATCGCCACCACCAATCGCTCGGGCGCACGGCTGGGGCCGCGAGCCATCCGCCAGGCCTCGCTGTCCCTGGCCTGGGAACGCCCGTGGCCGTGGCGGACCGACCCGTTCAGCGCGCTGGCGGTGGTCGATCACGGCGACTGCGAGAACAACAGCGGCGGCGGGCTGCTGAGCGTGGCGCACATCGAATCCCACGTGCACGGCATTCTGGAGGCGGGCGCGGCCTCGCTGCTGCTGGGCGGCGACCACTTCATCAGCTACCCGAGCCTGTGCGCCCACGCGAAGTTCCACGGTCCGCTCAGCCTGATCCATTTCGATGCCCACACCGACACCTGGCCCTCGTCAGGCCATGGCATCAACCACGGCACCATGTTCTACAAGGCGGCGAAGGAAGGCATCGTGCGCCCGGAGTCCTCGGTGCAGATCGGCATCCGCACCACCAACGACGACACTCTGGGTTATCAGATTCTCTCGGCCGCCGATGTGCACCGCCAGGGCACGGCCGACATCGTGCGGCAGATTCGGGAACGGGTGGGTCAGAATCCCGTCTACCTGACCTTCGACATCGACTGCCTCGACCCGGCCTTCGCGCCCGGCACGGGCACGCCGGTGCCGGGCGGGCTGTCGTCCTTTCAGGCGCTGGACATCATCCGGGGACTGGTGGGCATCAATCTCGTGGGCATGGACGTGGTGGAAGTGGCACCGGCCTATGACCACGCGGAAATCACCGCACTGGCGGCCGCCCAGATCGCCATCGAACTGCTCTGCCTCTATGCGGAGTCCCCCGGCAGCCGCAACAAGGAGCGGGCGCCGCAGCGCCCCTGACAGGAGATCAGCGTGACTGACAAGCCCCAGCCCCCGACCCAGAACACGCACAGCGCCTGGACCCCGGGCGACGCCGAAGAACTCTATGCCGTGAAGACCTGGAGCGCCGGCTTCTTCGGCGTGAACGCCAAGGGCCATGTCAGCGTGCATCCGCTGCCGGGGGAGGACTTGGCGATCGACATCCCCGAGGTGATCGACGCCGCGGTGAAGGAAGGCTGCAGTTTCCCCCTGATCCTGCGTTTCCAGAACATCATCAGTGCCCGTGTGCGCCGTTTGAATCTCACTTTCCGCGAAGCGATCGAAGAAGCCGGCTATCAGGGCGAATACCGCAGCATCTACCCGATCAAGGTGAATCAGCTGCACGAGGTGGTGGCCGAGGTCATGGAGGCGGGCAAGCCTTTCAACATCGGTCTGGAGTGTGGCTCGCGTGCCGAACTCATGGCAGCGCTGGCGCTGGTGAGCGACGACACGCTGCTGCTGTGCAATGGCGTCAAGGATCACTCGATGCTGACGCTGATGCTCAATGCCCAGCAGCTTGGCCAGCAGGTGCTGCCGGTCATCGAGAAATACAGCGAATTCGAGCAGCTGATGGTGCTCGCCGATCAGCGCGGCCTGGTGGGCGACAAGGCCCCTCGGCTGGGCGTGCGGGTCAAGCTTTCCACGCGCGGTGCGGGCCGCTGGTTCGAGTCAGGCGGCTCCGGTTCCAAGTTCGGCCTCACCGTGCCCGAGCTGGTGCAGCTGGTGCACGAGCTGGAGAAGCGCGGCCTGCGCGAGCATCTGGCCCTGCTGCATTTCCATCTGGGCAGCCAGATCAGCGACACCCAGGTGCTGCGCACGGCAGTGCGCGAGATCGCCCAGTTCTATGCCGATCTGCAGGAGCGCGGCGTGCCGGTGCAGTACCTCGACGTGGGCGGCGGCCTGGGCGTGAACTATGGCGGCAGCTACGGGGGCGAGTATGAGGATGTGGAATCCTCCATCAATTACGGGCTGAAGGAATACGCCAACGTGGTGGTGTTCGCGGTGAAGGAGATCTGCGAGGAACGCAGCGTGCCGATGCCGACGCTGCTTTCTGAAAGCGGCCGTGCGCTCACTGCCCATCACTCCGTGCTGGTGGTGCCGGTGCTGGGCGTGCATCGCCCCGACGCCCCGCCGATGACCGCGCCGCTGGCCGAGCAGCCCGCGGTGGTCAAGCGCATGCAGGCCGCTGCGAAGGAGGCGAGCCATGTGCACACGCGGGGCAAGCTCACCGAAGTGATCCACGATGCCCAGGATGCGCGCCTGGAGGCCGAGCAACTGGCGCGCCTGGGCTATCTGAACATCGAGCACCTGGCCTTCGTCGAAAGCCTCTACTGGCGCACGGCGCGCGAGGTGCTGCAACGTTTCACGGCGCTGGACATCGAGCCGCGACCCGTCGAGCAGCTGGAGCTGGAGAAGCAGCTCACCGATCTCTACCTGTGCGACTTCTCGGTGTTCCAGTCCATTCTCGATCACTGGGCCATCGGCCAGGTGTTCCCGGTGATGCCGCTGGACCGTCTGGACGAGGAGCCCCGGCGGCGCGGCCAGGTCGTCGACCTGACCTGCGATTCCGACGGCAAGATCGCCCAGTACGTCAGCAGCAACGCCAACAAGGCGTGGCTGCCTCTGCACGACTATCGCCCGGGCGAGCCCTATTACCTGGGCGTGTTCCTGGTGGGGGCCTATCAGGAGATCCTGGGCGATGCCCACAATCTGCTGGGCCGGGTGGGCGAGGCCCACGTCTATGCCAGTGCCGACGAGCCCGGCAACTTCTGGATCGAGGAGACCATCAAGGCCATCAGCATCAAGGACATGCTCTCGACGGTGCAGTACTTCCCCAGCGATCTGGACCGCCGCATGACAGAGCTGATCCGGCGCAAGATCGAGGCCGGCGTGGTGAAGCCGGCCGAGGGCATGCGCATTCTCAACAACTACACGAAGCGGCTGGACGACAGCACTTACTGCGATACCGACAGCGTGCGCGCGCCCCAGGGCTGAGTGCCCAGGCGCGGGGCCCGGGCCGCAGAGGGGGCAGGGTGCCGCGCCGGCTCACTCATTGAGCGTGTAGATGTGGTCGAAACGCTGGTTCGCGATCATGTCCTGATTGTCGCGGCCATAGCCCACATAGAGTCGGGCCCGGCCCACGGCGCTGGTGTTCACGCCGCTGAGCAGCGTCAGGCGGTGGGTGGCGCCCAGCGTGCCTCGGTAGAACGCCGGGAACCCCGTCGCCGCCGGATTCGCCACGGCCACCCAGTCGCTGCCATTGTTGAAGTACACCGTGTTGCCGATCTCGGCCGCCACATAGATCTCGCCCACCACTCCCGTGTCATTGCTGGCCACCACCACGTCGCAGCGCAGCTCCGGCACCGTGGCGCTGCCGTTGTTCGTGGCCGTGACCGAGAAATTGCGGAAAGTCGCTTCCGAGGGCAGGCCGGAAAGGCCGATGGCCAGCTCCGCCTGGATGCTGCCGTCACTGCGCTGGGCCAGCAGCAGTTCCAGCGGCGTGCTCGCGCTGCGGTAGATGTTGTCGTTGCTGTTGCGGGTGTTGCGCGTGCCCCGGCTGTTGTAGGGCGAGCGCGTGTAGAGGCTGTCTGTGAAGGTGTCGCTGAAGAACAGCTGCGAGACGAAGTTGTAGGTGGTGTTGCCGGCGGCGCTGTAGAGCCGGGCGCGCAGATGGATGTGTGTGGCGCGGCCGCTGTACCAGCCCGGGTAGATCGTCTTGAAGCTGACCCGCCCGCTGGCGTCCGTCACCTGATACCCGCGCAGGAAGGTCTGCCCCACGGTGTTCGACTGGCCATTGCCACTGGCATCGGAATACTCGCCGGCCGCGTCGCAGTGCCAGATGTCCACCTGCACGCCCTTGGCTGGATTGCTGCCGCAGGCCTGGCCGTTGCTGTCGTAGAACTGCAGATCCAGCGTCATCGGCGTGGCATTGAGCACCGAGCTGCGCGTGGTGTTGGTGGTGATGTCGGCGCGGTTGAGCTTCTCGTCCACCCAGTAAGGCCCCTCCGTCATCTGCGAGGCCAGCGTGCAGCCCAGCTCGGCGGCTTGCGCGCGCGGCAGGGGCAAGGCCCAGGCCAGGGGCAGCAGGCCGAGCACCTTCAGGTGCTGACGGCGGGAGAGCGTGGGGCTGGTGGGTGCTGCGTGGCTGAAAGAGGGCGTCTGGCTGGCGTGCGGGGTCTTGGTGAACATGCGGGCTCCTGAGCGGCGTGATGCCCCGCGATTGACGGGGCGTGTTGCTCAGAACGGCCGGGGCGCCGGCTGGTTTACCGGCGTGGCGTAGAGTGAGGCTGCGTGCAGCGAGATGGCCGCGCGACTGGCTCCCGTGGCCGGTTGCGCACTTGGTGCTTATGGAGCGGGCGTGGCGCTCGGTGCCGGGTCGTCCCGATTGAACAGGCCGCGCAGCCCACTGCCCAGGGACTGCACCGCGCCACCCACGGCATCGCCCACTGCACTGGCGCCATCGCGCAGCTGCTGCCCGGTGCTGTCGAGCACGGTGCGCATGTCGGGAATTCCCGCCGTGAGAATGGCGTTGCTGAGTGCCGCCAGGATATCGCGTGCCGCTTCGGGCACCGTGGCGGCTTCCTGCTCCTGGCCGATGTCCTGCAGGCGCAGGTCGGGCAGCGGAATGGGCGCCCGTGCCAGCTGGGTGTAGAGCGTGACCTGCGGGTCGTGAATCAGCAGCTCGCGAATGATCACGCGCTTGCCCGGCGTGGCATCCGGCGAGGCCTCCACCACCGGCGCCGCCGTGGCGCTGGGCAGCTTGTCGAGCAGGGCGCGGATATTGTCGGTGACGATGCGGGTTTCGTAGTTCACGCTTGCATCGCTGACCTCGATGCGGGTGATCTCGATGACATCGCCGAGCAGCGAGGGCAGGGAGATCTCGAAGTCGAGCGAGCCCAGCGCGATGGCGTAGGGCGACTCGTAGCCTTCGACGTTGGCGATGCTGAGGCCCTGGATGGAGCCGCGGCCAGTGAGTGGGGAGAGGCTTGCGCTTTCAACGGTGACGCTGGTGCCCAGTGCACTTGAGCCCGCCATCTCCACGCCGCGGCGGATCAGCTGATCGAAATAGACATAGGTCAGCAGCGCGAAGCCGATGGCGAGGATCAGGGTGATGAGCAGGAGCTTCTTGAACATGGGTGGGCGCGGTGCTCTGAAGGGATTGATTAGAATTTGTTCAATTGTGCAGGCTTGGGGGGTGGGTGTCGAGGGTGTTGCCGTACATGGCGGTAGCGGCCCTCGCAAGCAAAGGCAGCGTGATCAGAATGATGACGCTGTTGGCCAGACCGTATTGGATGAAAGTGTCACTCGATAAATAGGCGAACGGTATCAAGAGCAGTGACATTGGCGTGCTGTGGCCGAAAACCGCCATCAAATTGCTGGAGACCACCAACAAGAGCATGGACAGATAGTAGAGCGGGAAAAGAAAGATCGCTGCCTTCCAGCTTCTTGCTGCAAGGTATTCGCCGAGCCGATTCCGGCGGCGCTCGGCCAGGAAAACACACACCAGAAACACGGCATCCACCAGATTCGGGACTGGGGAAAGGATGATGGCCCAGAGGGTCTTCGTGTTGACGAAAGGGTTGATTTCCTCTCCCGACGTATTGTTCAGGAGGTGCCAGGTGCTGGCGATGTCCATAGTGCTGAGGAGGATCAGGAGCGTGACGAGGATTGCGGGTCGCATGTGCGCTCCTTCACTTCCCAACAGCTGTGACTGGGCTGGAGGGCTTCTCGCCGGTGATTGGCGGTCTGTCGGGTGCATAGATGTGCATTCCAAGCTTGTAAAGGAAAGGCAGGGCGGCCAGATTGAGCACGCTGAAGGCAATCATGATCAATTCATGTCTGTCCTTGGTGATGAAATCGAATTTCGAGGCAAACCACGCCAGCGGGGTCCCAAAGCCTAGTGCTCCCATGAGATTGCTGGCACATACGATTGACATCATCCAGATGAACATCAGCGGCAACAAACACATGTACGACAGCGGGTGCCTGCTAGCGAGCAGCGCATGAACCCGATTGGGGTAGCTCTCGCAAAGCACCAAACAGACAAGAAAGAACAAAGCCGACTGCAGTGGCACCGGAGAGAGGAACAAACTCAGCAGACTCTCAGTGTTCACGTGGGGGTTGGATTCTTCTCCAAGTTTTTCCTCAAGCGCTATCCATGTCGTCGATCGATCGAGAACTACAAGCAATAAGGAGATGTAGAAAAGCAAAAAAGCTCTCATTGTTTCCGTCTCAAGAAGGGGGAGGAGCCAGCGGCCCAATCTCCCCCTGATGTGCATGTTGCTCGCCTCTATCTGCAGGCTTGCTCTTCTTCGCCCCAGACTGAGCTGACACCACTCCATACTGCTTCGGCGGCTTTCGCACCCAGCGTGGCGCCGAATGTGGTGACGAAAGCAGCTCCTGCGATTCGCACGCCGGTGACGACAATCGGCGCAATCACAAACGGCAGCCCTCCACTCACCATGTCCATTTCCTCTTCGGAAAGTTCACGGGGTGCAGGGAGAGCCAGGCAGGGGTGGAATTGGCCGCAGGACACCGCGGGTTGCAACGGGTTGATGGTCATTGGGTACATGTTCATACACTCCTTGTACTGATTGGTTGTGAATATTCGCGTCACGAAGCAGGAGGCGGATGGCTTCGCCCTTGCCTGCTCCGACACAGAGCCGCATGTCTGTGTACTTCGAGTTAAGACCAGCATCGCGATTCCTGCAAATCGTCTTGTGCTGGCTCAGCCGAGCAGGTTGAGCGAGTCGAACTGCGCCTTGCAGGCAGGCGTCAGCAAGCCGACGGCCTGCATGTTCAGTGCGAGCTGGCGAAAACGATTGCGGTTGATGTCTGGATGGCGCAGGCGGAATTCGCGCAAGTGGCGGCGCATGGCGGGCAGCGGCCAGTCCTGTGCGGCAGCGATGCGCGCGTAGATGTTGAGTGAGCCGGCAAGCGCGATCGTGGCGTCCAGCAGGCGGAGACTGCAGTCGTCGCGGGTCTGCTGATCCATCTGTGCGATGTGGGTGTGCAGGTATTCGGTGCCGAAGTGCACGTGCCGGGCCTCGTCCTTCAGGATGTAGTCCACGGCATGACGAAGAGCCGGCGCACGGCAGTGCCGGCGCAATTCCTGCAGTCGGGCCAGGGCGAGGCTCTCGATCAGCACCTGGCAATAGAGCAGCTTGCGCTCCCACGCCGGCTCCTGCAGGGCCTGATGGATGAGTCCACGCATGGCGTCGCTGGGAGGATGGATGATGCCCACGGTGTCACGCAGATAGCGCGCGAAGAACTCGACATGTCGCGCTTCGTCGTGCACTTGAGCGCTGCACAGCAGCTTGGCCTGCATGTCCGGCAGCAGTTGCACGAGCTGGGCGCTGATTTGCAGGGCGGCCTGTTCGCCATGCAGGATCTCGCTGATCTCCAGGCCATGCTGCCACCAGCTCAACTCGCGCTGCCTGTCCTCTGGAAGCGCCTCATAGGGAGCGAAGCCACACAGCGGATTGCTGCTGCGCGAGCAGGGAAACTCGCGATGCCGCGGCCATGCCACCCAAGGGACGTCCGAGCTGGCATTCCAGTTGCCCGCCTTGGCAAGTTCGTGAAGCCGGGTCAGCTGCGTGTTCTCGTGCTCGTACTGCCATGACAGCGTGCAGAGCATCGCCGTGGCGACGCTGCTCGCAGCGCATGGCTGCATGGATTGATTCATGGTCACTCTCCCTGTGCATCCTGATTCAAGCGTAGTCCGACTTTGACGCCCTGCAAACCGCTGCCTATAGTCGAAGGCGACAGGATGCAAGGAGTGCATGTCATGAGTGCAGTGAATCGTTCCAGTGGATGGAACCTGTTGTCCCTTTTTGAGGAGCGGCTGGCAGCCCACGCGCAGAAGCCGCTTTTTTCCTACCTCGGCCGCAATGGCGGCGCGCGTGATGTCTTCAGCATGCAGCGCCTTCACGACGAGTCCGCCGCGCTGGCGGCGGTATTGCAGGCGCACGGTCTGAAGGGCTCGATCGTGGCGCTGATCTATCCGCCGGGCAGCGGCTTCGTGACCGCCTTCCTCGCGTCGATCATGGCCGGCGCGCGGCCTGCTCCTCTGTGCAGGGCACGCAGCCGCGACTGGCAGAGCATTGCCCTCACGCTGAAGCACTGCGGTGCCGCTGCCTTGCTGCTGCCCTCTGGCGTGGCGGAATCCGTGCCTGCCGAGATCCGCGCGCTGCCGGGGCTGCAGATCCTGTGCACCGACGCGCTTGCCGGCGACGCCAGAGAGTGGCGACGGCCCGAACTGTCCGCGTCAGGCACCTGCTTCATCCAGTTCACCTCGGGCTCCACGCGCACGCCGCGCGGCGTGGCGATCAGTCACGACAACATCCTGCACAACTGTGCGCTGATCGCTCGCGCATTCGCCATCGAGGAGCAGGATGTCGGCGTGAGCTGGCTGCCCTTTCATCACGACATGGGACTGATCGGTCATGTTCTCGTGCCGCTCTACTGCGGTGTTCACAACATTGTGCTGTCGCCACGGGATTTCGCGGCCAGGCCGGCGGCGTGGCTGGAAGCGATCGCGCGCAACGGTGGCAGCATCAGCGGAGCGCCGGATTTCGCCTATGCGCTGTGTGCAGAGCGCATCGGTGAGGAGCAAGCTGCGCAGCTTGATCTCAGCCGCTGGCGGGTGGCGTACTGCGGTTCCGAGCGGGTCAATGCCAGCACCATGGCGCGCTTCACGCAGCGATTCGCTGCCAGTGGATTTCTCCCCGAGGCTGTGACGCCGTGCTATGGCATGGCCGAGGCCACCCTGTTCGTGAGTGCCTGCCGGGGCTTGAAGATGCATGCCCGGGAGGATGGCCGCTGCGACGTCAGTGTCGGTCATCTCGACGAGCGGCGCGACGATCCCCGCATCCGCATCGTCAGTCCCGAGGCCGAGGAAGAGTGTGCCGAAGGAGAGGTGGGCGAGATCTGGGTGCACTCTCGTTCGGTGGCGCAGGGCTATCTGCAAGCCACACCCTCCGTGGACGATGGCGAGACCAGCGTGTTCAACGCCACGCTCGAGCGCGAGTGCGGCTACCTGCGCACCGGCGATCTGGGTTATGTGCTGGATGAGAATCTCTACGTCACCGGACGCCTGAAGAATCTCATCAAGCGGCGGGGCCGCAGCTTCCATGCCGAGGACATCGAAGGGGAAGCCATGGCCTTGCTGCAGGGGCAGGGCGTTGCGCGCGCTGTCGCATTTGATGTCGAGTCGCAGGACGGCGCGGCCCTGGTGCTGCTGCTGGAACTCGATGGGTCCGTGGCGGCTGCGCAGGTTCAGGCGCGTCTGCCCGAACTGCAGACCCGGCTGTGGTACACGCCGGGCATTCTGGTCTCCCGCATCCGGCTGCTGCCGGAGCGTGCGCTGCCGCTGACCACCAGCGGCAAGCTGCAGCGTGCCCGCTGTCGCGAGCGCTTCCTGGCAGGGGAGTTCGCCCATGTCTGAGCCCATTGCCACTCTGGTCCTGCAACTTCTTCAGACTGCGTGCGATCCCGTGCCGGTGCCCGAAGGCCTGCAGGCCCACACCCCTCTCGCCACACTGGGCATTCACTCGCTGCGTCTGATCGAACTGGTCTACGAGCTGGAAGTGCGCTTGGAGGTCCAGGTGGATGAAGAGCACCTGGCTCGTCTGCAAACTGTCGGCGATGTGCAGCACATGTTTGCGGCTGCAGTGCGTGCGAGCGGGCGAGATCCCGATCGCTGGTCGCCACAAGCGCAGGGCGCTGCGCCATGAGCGAACACACTGTATCCAACGCCGTTTCCGACAGCGCATGCCGGCCTGCCGCGTCGACGCGTCACATGAGGGATGTCTGCGACAGTGTCATGCAGCACCTGGCCAGGGTGGACTTTCAGCGCGCCTATGCCTTGCTGCCTGCCGCCGGATTTCTGGAATGCGGCGTTCGTTTCGTGTTGACCGAGACGGGGCTGCGCGCCGAGTTCAACCGCAGTGAATTCTCTGAGCAGGAGCTTTGCCGGGCACGCGCGCTGCAGGCAACCCTGCTGAACACGCCTCTGCCGCGCGGCCCACTCGAGCGCGTGCATTCTTTGCTGCAAGGTTGCAGCGTTGCGCTCATGCAGCGCGCGCGGCCCACTGCGCTGAACGTGTTTCTATTGACCCTGCTGCACCGATGGCGCCAGCCGTTGCGCCGCCGGCTGCCCTGGGTCCGTCGACGCGACGAGGCGTGCGAACTGCTGGTCAGCGTGCTGCTGCAAGAGCCGCTGCAGCGCGCCCGGCTTCTTCTGCGCCGGCAGGCATTGGAGCAGGAACTGCAGCGGCTGCGCCAGCAGCAGACGCTGGGCGTGAACGGCCCGCCGCACTGGCCGGAGCGGTCGGCATACCGTGCCTGGCTGAGACAGAATCCGGGCTCCAGAATTCTCGTCACCCTGCACATGGGCCACTACCGGGAAGCCTTTCACTGGCTGGCCGCCGAGGCCGAACCGGGTCGGCGGGTGATCTCGCTGCAGCGCGAGCAGGACGATACCCACCGCCATCGTCACCAGGTGGATGCGCGGCTGCAGCACGAGGTGCTCGGGCGCGGGCTCGACTCCACCGCTGGCATCGTGGCGGCCCTCCGCGGGGGAGCCACGACCCTGGCCATTCTCTGTGACCTCGGTCCGCGCTTCGGGGCGACGGAGGCGGTGACGCTGTTCGGTCAGCCGTCTCAGCTCGTGCGGGGGCCGGCGCTGTTCGCCCTTCTGGGTCGCGCGCCCCTCGTGCCGTTCGTCACGCTGTCGCGGGACGGGCGCGACAGCATACTCATGGCCCCGGTCATTCTGCCGCAGCTGCTGGCAGGTGAAACCCTGGCGCAAGGCGTGCAGCGCATTACGGCATTGCTCGCGCAATGCATCGAGCGCTGGGTGCGCATGGCCCCGGAGCAATGGCGCTTTCTGCCGGGTGTCGGCATGTTTCTGAGGGCAGGTTCGGGGGCTGACCATGAACGCTGAGCTGTTTCGCGCCGAAGTGCTGCAGCAGGCAGGATTGTCGCTGGGCGATGTTCTGCAGTGGGAGCCGCCCCGTGGGCGTGTGGTGTTTGCGCTGTTTCTGGGGGTGTTTGTCGCCCTTCTGGGTTTCGCTGCTCTAGCGCCGGTGACACGCAGCGAGCTTGTGCGCGGCGTGATCAGTGTGGAGGGCGGGCTGGGCAAACTGCATGTGCCGGCGGCCGGGCAGGTCGCGCGAGTGCTGGTGAGTGAGGGGCAGGCCGTGGAGCAGGGCGAGGCCCTGCTGACCTTGATTCCTGCTGCTTATGAGGCCGCCGACCCCCAGGTCCATCTCTATGTGACACAGGCGCTGGAGCAGCAACTTGCCGTGCTGATGTCGCAGCTGAGCCTGTTGCGAACGCGGCAGGAGCAGGACCGGGAAGATGTGACGCGGCGTCGGCTGGCTCTGGAGCAGGCCCTGTTGTTGCAGCAGCAGGAACAAGCCCTGGTGCAGCAGCGCCTGGCTCTGGCTGAACTGGCCCTGCAACGCAGTGCGGCGCTGCTGGCGCGCGGACTGGTGGCCCCCGCAAGTCATGCCGACCTTGAGAATGGGGTGGTGGTTGCCCGTCAGGCAGTTGTCGCGCAGGAGCTGGCGCGCAACCAATTGCAGGAAGCCTTGCTCGGCCTGGCGCAGCAGGCGCGCCAGGCCGAAACGGACATCGTCACCGAGACCTTGCGCCTGGAGCTGGCGGTGTCCCAATTGCAGGTGCAGCAGCAGGAACAGGCCCGGCAGGCGCGGATCACGTTGCGGGCGCCGGCGGCGGGCCGGGTGGCCGGCCTGGTGGTCACGGCAGGCATGGCGGTGGACCCGGCACGGCCGGTGCTGACATTGCTGCCGGAGTCCGGCGATCTGCTGGCGCAGCTCTTCGTGCCTTCGCGTGCCGCCGGGCAGTTGCGAGCAGGGCAAGTGGTGCAGCTCGTCCATGATGCCTACCCGCAGAGCATTCATGGCAGTTTCCCCGCGCGCATCAGCAGTGTTTCCGAAACCACGGTAGACCCGCGCGAGTATCTCGTGCCCTTCGACACCCCGGAGCCCGTGTTCCTCGTGCAGGCGCAGCTGCAGATGGACGCCAGGCCCCTGAGCCTGCGTGCGGGCATGCAATTCACGGCGCATGTGCAGACCGGTCGCGAGAGTCTGCTGGCCCGCATCACCGCGCCACTGCGCCGGCTGGAGTCGCTGTTGTGATGCCCGATCTGTTCGCGGGGCGCCACGCCCTGCCGGTGATTCTGCAGGCCGAGCGAGCCGAGTGCGGTCTGGCCTGCCTGGCAATGATCGCGAGTTACCACGGTCGGCGCATGGACCTGAATACGCTGCGGCAGCGCTATGCCGTTTCAGCGCGCGGGGCCACGCTGGGAGACTTGCAGGGCATCGCCAGAGACCTGGCCCTGCAGACCCGCGCGCTGCGGCTGGAAATGGCGGATCTGGCATCCCTGCAGTTGCCCGCCCTGCTGCACTGGGACATGAACCACTTCGTCGTGCTGAAGCAGGTCGGGCCGCGCGCGCTGTGGATACACGACCCGGCCACGGGTCTGCGGCGCTACACGCTGGCGGATGCAGCACGCCATTTCACCGGGGTGGCGCTGGAATGCCTGCCCCTTGCAGACTTCGAGCAGGGCGACCAGGTGCTGCGCTCGCGCCTGAGCGAGCTGTTCGTGCGGGATGCCGGCTTCATTCCCGCACTTGCCCAGTTGCTGCTGCTCTCAGCCGCCCTTCAGCTCGCCAGCATTGGCAGTGCCTTCTATCTGCAGTTGGTCATCGACGAGGGTATTGTCCGCTCCAACACGGACATGCTGACGGTACTTGCGCTTGGTTTCGGGCTGCTGGCGCTGATCAGTGTGGGCATGCGCTGGGTGCGCGGCATGCTGCAACTGCATTTTTCCAATCAGCTGGGCTTCCAGATGGCAGGCAATGTGCTGCATCACCTGATGCGTCTGCCGGTTGACTACTTTGCTCGTCGCCACACCGGGGATCTGGTCTCGCGCTTTGGCGCGATACGCGAGATCCGTCAAGTGCTCAGTGAGGAACTGCTCACTGCCGTGCTCGACGGGCTTTTCGCCCTGGCCGCCCTGCTCGCGATGTTCTGGTTCAATGCCCTGCTGGCCGTGGTGGTGCTGGTGTTCGTGCTGCTGGAGGCGGTGGTCCGCCTCGCTGTGACGCCGCTGCTGCGGCAGTTGTCGGAACAACGCATCGCGGCCGAGGCCCGCACCAGCACGCAGTTGATGGAATCGATGCGCGCCATCGAGATCATCAAGTTCTATTGCGCGGAGCTTGCGCGCATCCACAGCTGGCGTCATCACCATGCCGAGCAGATCAACGCCCAGGTGCAGCTCTCGCGAGTGCTGGTGCGAGTGGAGGCCGCCTATGGCGTGCTGCACGGGGTCGAACATGTCGTGGTGGTGTTTCTGGCGGCCCATGCTGTCGTGGCGGGCAGTCTGACCCTGGGCTTCGTCACCGCCTTCATCGCTCTCAAGTCCCATTTTTCGACTTCCATCCGCGCCTTGCTCGACAAGCTGGTGCAGATGCGGCTGCTGCGGCTGCAGCTGGAGCGGGTGTCCGACATCACCTGCGCCGAGACCGAATTCGACTCCCTGCACCTGTCGGCGCTGCGCCTGCACGGGCCGGCAGCGCTGGGCCTGCGGCAGGCCACCTACACCTACCCCGGCCAGCGCAGCCCGGTGTTTGCCGAGCTGACGCTGGATCTGCGACCGGGCGAGATCCTCGCCATCACCGGCGAGTCAGGCTGCGGCAAGTCCACCCTCATCCGGCTGCTCGCCGGCCTGTTGGAACCCGGTGCCGGGCAAAGACTGGTCGACGGCGAAGTGCTGCAGGGTGCGGAGGCCTTGCGCCGCTACCGCGACAGCTGTGCCGGCGTGCTGCAGGGGGAGCAGCTGCTGTCGGGCACCTTGCTGGAGAACGTGAGCATGTATGCCGAACAGGTCGATGCGCAGCGTCTGCAGCAGGCCGCCCGCATGGCCCGCATCGACGGGTTCATCGCGGCGCTGCCCATGGGCTGGAACAGTCTGGTCGGGGACATGGGCTCGATCATGTCGGCGGGGCAGGGGCAGCGGGTGCTGCTGGCGCGAGCCTTCTACAAGCAGCCTCGCGTCCTCTTTCTGGACGAGGCCACAGCCAATCTCGACCCGGCCGTCGAGGCGGAAATCCTGCAGGAAATCAAGGCGCTGGGCACCACGACGGTGATGGTGACGCACCGCGCCGCGCCGCTGCAGATCGCGACGCGTGTGCTGCGGCTCGAGCGTGGCCGACTGCTGGAGGGGCCCTAGTCCTGCGCCTCCTCCACAATCGTGGAGATGGTGTCCTGGTCGTGTATCTGCTTCAGCGCGCCGGTGAAGATGTTGTAGTGCCAGCCCTTCAGGTTGAGAGTGCCGGCCTCCACGCGGGAGCGGATCCAGGGGTAGGTCATCAGATTGCGCAGGGAATAGCCCACGGCCGCCTGTTCGCAGTAATTGAACGTGGCGTGGTCGTCCAGCTTGGTCGGGTCGGCCAGCTTGGCCACGGGCGCCACGATGGACATCCAGCGGGCGATGAACGTGTCCTTGGGCATGGTTTCCGACTGCAGCACCAGCGAGCGGATGCCGCCGCAGCGCGAATGGCCCAGCACGATGATCTCGGGCACTTCCAGCACGGTGATGGCGAATTCCAGCGCGGCGCTGGTGCCGTGATAGGAGCCCTCGATCTCGTAGGGCGGCACCAGATTGGCCACGTTGCGGATCACGAACAGCTCGCCCGGCTCGGTATCGAAGATCAGCGCCGGCTCCATGCGCGCATCGCAGCAGGCAATCAGCACGTAGTTGGGGCGCTGCTCCTGGGCCAGTTTGCGCAGTTTCTCGCGGTTCTCGGAAAAGTAGCCGTTCTTGAAGCGCTGGTAGCCAGCCAGAAGTTTGTCACTCATGTCGTCGTCCTGTTGTTGTCACTGCGGCCAGCTGCCTGTCGCCGCCTGTTGCTCTGTTGTCCTTGCGGGCCTGGCCCGGCTCACTCGGGCAGGATGCGCAGGATGCCCGCGCCCTCGGTGGCCACGTACATGTAGCCGTCCGGCCCCTGCTTGATGTTGCGCACCCGGCCGATGCCGGGGAAAACGTTCTCGCTGGCCACCACGGCGTTGCCTTCCAGCACCAGGTGCACCATGTAGTTGAACTTGAGCGAGCCCACCAGCAGATGCCCCTTGAGCTCGGGGCCGTAGTTGTCGCTGGTGATGAAGGCCATGCCCGAGGGCGCGATGGACGGGTCCCAGTGGAACACCGGCTGCTCCATGCCCTCGCCGCTGGTGGCCTGGGCCAGCTTCTGACCGTTGTAGTCCAGACCGTAGCCCACCAGCGGCCAGCCGTAGTTCAGGCCGCTGCGGATGATGTTGATCTCGTCGCCGCCCATGGGCCCGTGCTCGTGTTCCCAGATCTCGCCCGTGTCCGGGTGCACCGTCAGGCCCTGGGGGTTGCGGTGCCCGTGGGAGAACACCGCGGCCTTGGCGCCGGGGGTGTTGACGAAAGGATTGTCGGCCGGAATGCGGCCGTCGTCATGCAGGCGGTAGATCTTGCCGCCATCACGCTCAAGCTGCTGGGCGTTGTCGAAGTGGGCACCGCGTTCGCCGATGGAGAAGTAGAGGTAACCGGCCCTGTCGAAGGCGATGCGGCTGCCGTAGTGGGCGCGGCTGCTGGTATTGCCTTCGCCCTTGTAGAGCACTTGCTGTTCCACCAGCGCATTGCCCTGCAGCTTCGCCCGCAGCAGGGCCGTGTGGCTGCCACCGCCACCCTCGGGGCTGGCGTAAGTCAGGTAGAGCCAGCCATTGCTGGCGTAGTCCGGGTGCAGCGCGATGTCGAGCAGGCCGCCCTGGCCGTTCACGTGCACCCGGGGCACGCCTTCGATGGCGGTGAGTTCACCGCCGCGCACGCGGTAGAGCTGACCGCCGCGATTGGTCACCAGCAGGTCGCCGTCAGGCAGCCAGTCCATGCCCCAGGGCACGGGAATCTCGTCAGTCACGAGCTCGGTGCGAAAGCCGGGCTGGGTCTGGGCCAGCAGGCCCGCGGGCAGCAGGGTCATGGCCAGCAGGGCCAGGCCGATCATCGGAGCGGTGCGAAGCGGGCGGGGCGAACGCATGGAGAGTCCTCTGCGGGTGAACCGACGGCCTGCTGGCCGGCGGATGAGCGCCAGATTGTAACCAAGTCGGCGCGGGTGGCACACCTCCCGCGCGCTCTGCTAGACCGGCGTCAGCAGGCGTTCGCCGGCAAAGAACGCGGCCAGATTGTCGATGACCAGTTGTCCCATGGCCTGCCGCGTTTCCACGGTGGCACTGCCGATGTGCGGCAGCAGCACCACATTGGGCAGGGCACGCAGGGCCTCGGGCACCTCGGGCTCGCGGGCATAGACATCGAGCCCGGCGCCGGCGATCACGCCCTGCTGCAGGGCCTGGATCAGCTCGTCCTGGCGCACGGTGCTGCCGCGTCCCACATTCAGGAAAATGCCCTGCGGGCCCAGGGCGCGGAACACGTCCATGCCCACCAGGCCCTCGGTCTCGCGGCCGCCCGGCAGCATGGAGAGCAGGATATCGCTCTGCCGCGCCAGAGACTCGAGGCTGTCGTGGTAAGGAAAGGGCAGGTCGGCCTGGCGGCGGTTGTGATAGGCGATCTTCATGCGGCAGGCCAGGGCGCGCAGGGCGATCTCCTCGCCGATGGCGCCCATGCCGACGATGCCCAGCGTCTTGCCCGCCAGGGACTGGCCGAACGGGAAGGGGCCACGCGACCACTCGCCCGCGCGCACGAAGGCGTCGGCCTGCACCAGCTTGCGAGAGGTGGCCAGGATCAGCCCCAGGGCGATGTCGGCCACGGCGTCGTTGAGCACCCGCGGGGTGTTGGTGACCTGGATGCCGCGTGCGCGGGTGATGCCGAAGTCGATGCCGTCCACGCCCACGCCGAAGCAGCTGATGATCTCCAGTCCTGGCAGTTCATAGATCAGCGGATTGGTGGCCCAGGACGCGGAGGCCACGGCCACGCAGTCCGGGGCGAGGCGTGTGATCAGTTCACGCTGCTGCGTGTCATCGAGCAGCCAGAGCTTGTGGGCGTCATAGCGTGCCTCCAGCGCGGCGATGGTGTCGGCGTGAAAGGCATTGGCGATCAGCAGGGGAGGACGTGTCATGATGGCCCGGATTCTAGCAGACAAACTCCGCGCGGCTGCGACAATCTGCCGCTTAGCAAGTGCAGGGGCTTCGGGTACACTGCCGCGCAGTGACGCAGCGGATCCCTGCTGCCAGCGCCCTGCGCGAATCGCGCCATCCCACTACGATGAGGTGAACCATGAGAAGAACAACCCTGTTGCAGGCAGCCTTTGCCGTCCTGCTCTCCCTGCTGCTGCAGAGCGGCGCCTTCGCGCACAGCTCCGCCTCCGGCACCGTGCCGGGCAATGGCCAGACGGTGTCCTCCCCGCAAATGCTGATGCTCTCCTTTGATGGTTCCGTGCGCCTGGTGCGTCTGACTGTTGCGGGCAGCAATGGCGCCGTCGATGTGGGCTTCGTGCCCCAGGCCACGGCCAGTGCCACCTTCCACATCCCGATGCCCGTACTGCCGGCCGGCACCTACCGTGTCGACTGGACCATCCTGGGCGAGGACGGCCACTCCGTGAGCGAGAACTTCATGTTCAACGTGGACCCGAACGCTCCGGCGGCTGTCATGCCTGAGCACGGCCACGGTGGCGACGCACACGTCCACTGAATCATGCTCGATACCAGCCCGTGGGCGCTGGCGACGCTGCTGAGCAAGCTAGTCGCCTATGCCGGTTTCGTCAGCCTCGCGGGCTTGCTTTTCCTCTTCTGGCTGGGCGCTCGCCCGGCGGCCGGCGGTGCCGGCACAGGCGCATCCTGTTGGCCCTCCGCCCTGCGTGAGCGGTTGATTTCCCGAGCTCTCCTGTTGGGATATGCGGCCCTCGCGGCCCAGCTGCTGTACTTCCTTTTGCAAGTCGGCCAGATCAATCAGAACGGCCTGCGCGGCATGCTCGATTCCTTCATGGCCGGCATCCTGCTGCAGTCCAGCGTGGGCCATGGGCTGCTGTTGCGGGCGGCTGCGCTGATGCTGCTGCTGGCCGGACTCTGGCTTGCGCGTCCGGCTCTGCTGGCGCAGCAGGCGATGCGCCTGCCGCCGCGTCTGCTGCTCAGCTGGCTGGCGGGGCTGCTGCTGTATGCGCTCTCCTTTGCGGTGCTCGGGCACGTTGCCAGTCTGAGCCTGCCGGCCCAGGTGGCCATCGTGCTGCACACGGTTGCCATCAGCCTGTGGGTGGGGGCCTTGCCCGCGCTTTACCTGCTTTGCGAGCGCGAGTCTGCAGACCGTATGCTGCCGCTGCTGCAGCGCTTCGGCGTGTGGGGCTGGGGCATCCTGGGCAGCCTGCTCGTGAGCGGAGTGTTTCTGCTGACCCAGCTGCTGCAGACACCGGGAGAGATACTCGCAACGCCTTACGGGCGGGTGCTCGCAGGCAAGCTTCTGCTGGTGCTTGGGCTGTTCAGCCTCGGCGCTCTTAACAAGTTTCATCTGGTGCCGGCCCTCACGCGCAGCGGTGCCGGGAGGCTGCGTCAATCCATCGCTGTGGAGCGCATCCTGGCCCTGCTGGTGCTGCTGCTGACAGCCGCGCTGACCACACTCACCGGTCCTGAGCACATGGGCTGATCCAGCGCAAAACCCTGTGTAATAAATCTGCAAAGAATTTGTAATGTCCAGGGCCATTGACTAGACTTCGCGCCAATGAATTATTTCGACATTTCATACACGGCGATTGGCGGCCTGGGAGTCTTTTTCCTGGGTCTCAAGTTCCTTTCCGAAGGCCTGCAATCGGGCAGCACCGAAGCCCTTCAGCGCATTCTTGCCACCCTGACCCGCAACCGCGTCCTCGCCGTGCTGGCTGGACTGGGCATCACTGTGGTGGTGCAGTCCAGCAGCATTTCCACCGTCATGACCGTCAGCCTGGTGAACGCCGGCCTGATGGAGTTGAAACAGGCGATCGGCGTCATTCTCGGCGCCAACATCGGCACTACCATCACTGGCTGGATCCTGTCCATCAAAGTGGGCAAGTACGGTTTGCTGCTGGTGGGACTGGGCATCTATCCCATGATGGCGGGCAAGACTGCGCGCACCAGCGCCATAGGCAAGACCCTGGTGGCCCTCGGTCTGGTGTTCACCGGGCTCGAGTTCATGAGCGGCGCGTTTGCGCCGCTGCGCGACGATCCCGCCTTCATCTCCTACATGCACCTGTTCGATGCCCAGTCTCTGGGAAGTCTGCTGGCTTGCGTGCTGATCGCCTGCGTGCTCACCATCATCATTCAGAGCAGCTCGGCCATGCTGGGCATCACCATCACGCTGGCCACCACCGGCATCATCGATTTCAACACTTCCGTCGCGCTGATCATCGGTGAGAACGTCGGCACCACCATCACGGCGCAACTGGCCGCCATTGGTGCCAACAACTCTGCCGTGCGGGCGGCTCGTGCGCACGCCATCTTCAACGTGCTGGGTGCCATCATTTTCATCGCCTTGTTTCCCTGGTATGTGGGATTCATCGACTGGCTGGTGGTCAATCCGGCAGACACGCTGAATCCGGATGGCAGCCGTCCCCACATTGCCTTCCACATTGCCATCGCTCATACCATGTTCAACGTGCTCAATGTGCTGATCTGGGTGCCGCTGATCGATTTCCTGGTGCGGCTGGTGGTGTGGCTGGTGCCAAGTCAGGGCGAGAAAGAAGTCCACAAGCTCAAGTATCTGGGCAACCGCGTGACCATGGCGCCCGAAGTGGCTCTGCAGCAGGCCGACCTGGAAATGGACAATCTGGTGGAAATCACCCGCGAGATGTTCAATCTCACTCGTGACTACACCGTGGGCGAGCAGCATGACAAGGCGGCGTTCGAGCGCATCAACCACCTGGAGGACATCACTGACAACATCGAGGAGGAGATGATCAACTTCATCACCACGGTGCTGACGGATTCGGTCACCCAGGGGCAGTCGACCCGTGCCTATGCGCTGATCCGCATGGCCGATGAACTGGAGAGCATTGCTGACAGCCTGCAGTCCTTCAGCATCTACCGCTCGCGGCTGTACAAGCAGAAGGAAGGTCTGAGCCCCGAGGCCTGGGACGACCTGAAGACGTTCTACAACGAGGTGGACACCTTCGTGGGCCGTGTGGCGGGTGCCCGCAAGAAGCGCGCGGACTCCACGCGCATCACGGGTCTGATGGAAGAGGCCAAGCGTCTGAACAAGCTGGCCAACACGATGCGCGACCGGCATCTGGAGCGCCTGAAGAACGGCACCTGCCTGTCACTGCCGGCGCAGACCTACAGCGACATGTTCGTGTCCCTGCGTCACATCAAGAATCACGCCGTCAACATCCTCGAAACTTATTCCAACTGATGGCGCGCTGATGCGCTCTCGCGACTTCCTGGTCGCTGCCCCGGCAGAGGCCGCCGCTGCTCCGTTCTGCGGCTGACCCGCACCGCTCCGCGGTCCCCTCCCATCGCCGGGAGCCGCGGTCTCCCGGCTCACTCGGTGCGAGTCTCTTATGCCGCTGAACAGAGCAACGGCGTCCTCTGCCTCATTCCGTGCCAAGCTTCCGCATGCCTCATCGTCGGGGTGGGAGGCCAAGGGGCCGAGTCCTTGGCTTCTCTCTGCGAGGGGTTCAGCGAGCAGAATCCACGAATGCCCTTCGCTGGCAAAGGACGAGGTCTGGGGCGGGGGGTGGTCTGTGCAGCGGCATAAGAGACCCGCGCCGAGTGAGCCAGGAGACCGTGGCTCCTGGCGATACGAGGGCAGGCAGGATGCCCGCGGGTCAGCCGCAGCACAGACCACCCCCCGCCCCAGACCGCTCGAACCCGTCACGAACAGCCATCGAGCGACACTCCACGCTGAACCCCTCAGCCCTCCGTCACCAGCAGTCTGAAACTCAACAGCGATACCACCGAGGCCGCCAGCATCAGCAGCAGCATCGGATACACCGTGCCATTGAAGATCAACGCCACCGCCTGCGCCGCCACCGCCGAGAAGGCCATCTGCATGAAACCCGTGAGTCCCGAGGCACTGCCCGCCAGCGACGGGGCGGCGTTGAGCGCACCTGCCTGGGCATTGGGCAGAGTGATGCCATTGCCCAGGATGGCCAACGCCACCGGCAGGAACAGCGCGGCCGGGTGGACGATGCCCAGCAACTGCAGCAGCAGCGCCAGCACGAGGCCGGCGATGCACAGGCTGGAGCCGTACTGGATCATCCGGTGCAGGCTGTGGCGCCGACCGAAGTAGCGCGTCAGGTAGTTCCCCGCCATGAAGCCCAGCGGCACGATGATGAAATAGTAGCCGTACTCGTTGGCCGGCCGATGCAGCACGCTGACCATGATTTCCGGCGCCGCCGAGATGAACGCGAAGAACACCACCGAGACAAACGACACACACAGGCTGTGCCCACGGAAGGCGCGATCCTGCCAGAGCCGGGCATAGGTGCGCAGCAGATCGCGCAGGCCCGAGAAAGCCACGGGCTCCCGCAGTGTCTCCGGCAGCAGCAGCCACAGCAGCACCACCAGCACCACGCTGATCAGCGCCACCAGCAGGAACACCGAGTGCCAGTCGAAGCGCACCATCAATTCCCCTCCCACGGCCGGTGACAGCATGGGCATGACCACCATGACCATGACCAGCGTGGCAATGACCGAGGCCGATTCCCGCGCATCGTAGACATCCCGCACGATGGCCCGCGCGACCACCATGCCCACCGCCCCGCCGGCGGCCTGCACGAAGCGGCCGGCGATCAGCAGTTCGATGGTCGGCGCCACCATGCACAGCAGGGAGCCGATCACCGCGATGCTCATGCCGGCGATCAGCACGGGGCGGCGGCCGTAACGATCGGAAAGCGGTCCGTAAGCCAGCGTCGCCAGGGCGATGGCGGCCATGGACAGGCTCAGGGTGAGCTGAGCGACGCCGGTGCTGACGCCAAAGCTCTCCTTGATGATGGGCACGCCGGGCAGCAGGATCTGCATGGCGACCGGGCCGAGGGCGGACACCATGGCGAGCAGCAGGATCAGGCTGCGCGACAGGGCGGTGATGCGGGATGGTGACATTCAGGGGCCTGTGGGTGGGGGCGATTGCAGAACGGCATCGCGGCTCTGCTGCGCGGCGGCATTGCCCTGGCCGCTCAGGATCACACTGGAGCCCATCAGGCGCATGCGCTGGGCCTGGCTGATGTCGTAACCCAGGCCGAAGGTCTGGCTGTGGAATTCCTGCACCAGCTGCTGCGCCGGGGTCAGTGTCAGGGTCTCGTCGATGGCGCCCATCTGCACGCAGGACAGCGGACTGCCGCCAAGGGTGCTGAGGCAGATCGTGAGATCGTTCTGCGGAAAGACCTCCAGCGAGAGCCCTTCGGGGTGTGAGTGGAAGCGGGGCGAAGCCTCCAGATAGTCGATGACCTGGCGCACGAAGGGGTCGTCGACGCCCCGGATGCGCACCGGCAGCGACAGGCCCAGACGGCGCAGCAGGCTCGGGTCGTTCTGCAGGGCCAGTTCGTAATTGCTGCGGGCCACCTCGAAGTCGCCCTGCTGCCAGGCGGCCTCGGCGATGCGGGCAGACAGACGCGCCCGCAGCAGACTCTCCTGGGCGGGCAATTGCCCCAGCGCCCGCGCGGCATGGGCCAGGGTCTGCTCGCTCTGGCCCCGCATGGCCGCGATCTCGGCGTGATAGGCGTGGTAGTAGCCCTCGTTCAGGCTGAACGCGCCGGCGGCGAGGGCCTGTTCCAACAGTCCGGCGATGACGCCTTCGCCCATGATGCTCACCAGTTCAGGCTCGATCCACTCCGGGATGTGCACATCCAGTGGCGCATAGGGGCGCAGGCGGTTGAGCAGCACCTGGGTGTCGGCAAACAGCGCGGCGGCATGGCGGCTGGAGCGCCAGGCCTTGAAGCGCAGCGTCTGGGCACGCACGCGTTCCTGCAGGGCTTCCGTGAAATCCAGCGTGGCGGCGTTCTCCAGGGCCTGTTCGTAAGCCGTCTGGTTGGCGATGGCGTTCATCAGTGCGGCGATGGAATCCTTCTGCGCCTCGTCGGCACTGTAGGAGCCGGTGCGGTCGGGCTGGTTCAGGGCGGTGGCGCTGAGGGTGGCGGCATCGGCCGGGTAGCCCGCCAGGGTCAGGAACATGGCACTGACCAGGAAGTGCTCGGCGCGGTTCATCACGCCCACTATCGGCTCCTGCTGATCGCGCCACACCAGCATGTTGTCCAGCGCGGTGCGGGCTTCGTCGAAGCGGCTCTGGTTCATGTAGAGAAACAGCAGATAGATCCACGGGTCGCCCACGCTGTTCGGGTCCAATACACGGGCGGCACGGGTGAGGTAATCCTCGGCGGCATCCATGCGCAGCATGCTGAGCGAGACTTCCGAGGCATTCATCAGGTAGACCGTGTCGGAGTCGCGGCTGTCTTCGCCCGCCAGCGCTTCGTCCTCGGTGATCGAGCGGTCGCAGGCCTCCAGCGACTCGGCCGGGCGCAGCGCCGACAGCTCCACGGCGCACAGCGTGTTCCAGGCGCGGCTGCGTTCGCGCGGGTCATTGCTGTTGGCGAGCACGCTCTCGGCGCTGGCGCGTGCTTCGTCCCACTTCTGCATCTTGATCAGCGGCCAGCCACGGAAGGACTCCACGTCCTGGCCATAGACCGCCTCGATCTTGTCGAGGTAGTCCAGCGAGGCCTGCTGATTGCCCATGAGCTGGTGCACATAGGAGAGCTGCGAGAGCGTGAGGTAATGCCATTCCGGCGCGCCAGAGGCCACGGCGCGCCCCAGCGAGCTGTAATTGGTCAGTTCCTCGGCACGATTGAGGTGGAACAGGGCGCGCGCGAGATTGCCTTCCACCCGCACCAGCACTTCGGCCAGGGCGAACTGGGCGGCGGCTGAGCCCGGTTGCTCGGCGATCCAGCGCTGGGCCAGCTCGCGCGCCCGCACGTTCTCGCGCAGGGCCAGGGCGTCGCAGATCTGCAGCGCGCGGGCCTCGGTGATGCCGAGCATGCCGAAGCAGACAGTGGCGGTGCCGGGCAGGTCGAGGCCGGCGAAGTCATCCTGGGCGAGGGAGGGCGAGGGAGCGAGAGTGAGGGTCAGCGCGAGCACGGCGCCGGCCAGGGGGGCAAGCAGGATTCGCCTGCAAGCAGGCTCCCACGGGGCTCGCGGAGTTCGCCTGCAAGCAAGCGCCAACGCGGATCGCAGGCCGTTGCGCATCAGGGCTCCGCGCGCAGGGTGGCGCGGGCGAGCGCTTCCATGGGCTCGCGCATGCAGTCGCGCAGCACCTTGCCCAGGTCCGCCACGCCGGGAGCCAGTTCCACGCGGTGTCCGAGCACGCGCGGCAGCAGGGTCTCGATGTCATCGGCACTGACGAAGCTGCGGCCGCGCAGGGCAGCGAGCACCTGCAGGGCCGGCAGCATCAGCACCATGCTGCGGGTGGAGTTGCCCTGCAGCACGCGCTCGTCCTCGCGCAGATTGCGCGAGATGTCCACCAGCGCCGTCTTGATGGCGCGCGCGATCACCACGTCTTCGTCGATGGCCGCCCGTGCTGCCAGCACCTCGCTGCGGCTGACCTGCAGCTTCGTGGCACTGGCGGTCTCGCGGCGGCTCTTCCACGTCTCCAGCACATCCAGCTCGCTGGCGCGGTCGATGTGCTGCATGGTGATCTTGAACAGGAAGCGGTCGAGCTGGGGCGTGGGCAGCGGATAGGTGCCCACCAGATCGAGCGGGTTCTGCGTGGCGATCACGAAGAACAGCTTGTCCAGGGCATAGGTGGTGTTGTCCACGGTGACCTGCTTTTCGCCCATGGCCTCCAGCATGGCGGACTGCACCTTGGGCGAGGTGCGGTTGATCTCGTCGGCCAGCACCACGTGGGCGAAGATCGGGCCGTGGCGGAAGTGGAAGCTGTTGCTGTGGGTGTCGAAGACGGCGCCGCCGGTGACGTCCGAGGGCAGCAGGTCCGGCGTGAACTGGATGCGGCGGAAGGCGGCGATGGTGGAGTTCACGCCTTCGGCCAGATCCTGCGCCGAGGGCACGATGGCCTCGCCCAGCGCCTTGGCCAGGGTGGTCTTGCCCGAGCCGGGGAAGTCTTCCAGCAGCACGTGGCCGTCGGCGACCAGGGCGATGATGGCCAGCTCGATCACGTCATCGCGCCCGATCACCTGCTGGCGCACGGCCTGGGCCAGGCGCTGGAGCACGGCGACGGCCTGCTGCAGGCGCAGGGACTGGACGCCGGCCTCGCTCGCTGCGGCGCACTGCGGGGCTGACGGGATGCTGGTGGGTTCTGTGGCAAGTTCCAGGCTCATGCAGGGTCTCCGTGCCGCTGCCGCGTGGTCCGCAAGGACGGGCGCGGGCAGTGGGGGTGGGTGAGGGGGTCAGTGAGTTTTCAGCCAGGGCACCGGGTTGAGAACGGCCAGCACATGGCGCCACCAGGGCAGGCGCGGGCGCAGTTCCTCGCGCACGCGCTGCTGCAGCGCCAGCCAGTCGGGCTGGGTCTGCGCCGCGGGGCCATGCCCCAGTGCGCTGGACAGGTGTGCCCGGGTCATGGTGTCGAAACTGGGTGTCAGGGTGAGCAGGCGGCGGGCGAAGGCCTCGCGGCTCTCGCCACGGCGTCGGTGCAGGCCCAGCGCGGCCAGGGTGTCGAGCGTGGCGCGGTAGCTCAGGCGGTAGCGCTGGGCCGGGTCGGCATGCAGCGGCGCGCGCAGGCGCTGGATCTTCACCGCATAGGCTGCCAGCAACAGAGCGAGCAGGGCGAATGCCGTGACACGGATCACCAGCCCCAGCGGGAACGGGGCTTCCTGCTGCGAAGCGATGAACTCGTCGAAGCTGGCCTCGTCGCGCAGCATGTCGCCCAGCAGCTGTTGCAGGCTGTTCTGCGGGTCGACTGACATGTCCACCAGGGTACGCGCGGGCGCCGGATCGACGATGGTCCAGCCCACGCCGTCCAGGTAGATCTCGGGCCAGGCATGGCCGTTGATGGCCTGGATCAGCAGGGACGAACCGCCGGCCCGGTTGCTGGCCGGCACGGAATAGCCCAGGCCCACGCGGGCGGGAATGCCGATGCTGCGGTACAGATAGGTGGCGGCGAAGGAAAAGTGCATGCAGTAGCCCGTGAGGTCGCCGAACAGGAAGGAGGCAGCCGGGTCCTCGGCATAGGCATGTTCGTTCTTCAGGCTGTAGATGCCGTTGCGATCCAGATAGTCCTTGATCACCAGGGCCTTGGCGTACGGGTCGTCGGCGAACTCCGGGCGCAAATCCTGCAGCAGGCTCTGTGCAAGCTCGCGGTAACGCGGGTCATCCGGCAGCTCCAGATAGGCCTGGCGCTGCGCGGGCGTCCAGTCCGGGTCGCCCGCCTGGCGGCCGGTCAGATCGGCGAAGTCGAACTGCGGCACCAGCGAGATGGCGTCGTAGGTCTGCTTGAAGCGCAGGTTGTTGGGATTGGGCGTGTTGACGTAGGCCACCGGGGTGTCCAGCCCGAAGGGCGTGCGATGGGGCGCCAGCAGGCCCACGGTGATGCGCACGCTCTGGCGCTTGTCCGGCTGGGGCAGCGGCTCGGCGATCTCGGCGCGGGTGGCGGTGAAATGGTCGATCAGGTCGGCATCCAGGCCCGGCATGGTCGGGTAGTCCAGCAGGCTGCCGTTGAACTGGGAATAGGCCGACTCGCGGAAATAGTAGGAACCGCCGGCGGGCTCGTAGTCGTCACGGAACAGCACCACGGCCACCGGGGCCTGCATGTCGCTGGTGTCGTTCTCGCCGTCGCGGAAAGGGTTGTCATCGGGCGCGCTGCCCTCGGCGCGGGCGGCACCGGTCAGGCCCAGGCTGTCGGTCATCTGCGGCGTGGGCAGACCGAAGAACTGCACATAGATCAGCAGGGAGAAGCACAGCAGCCCCAGCACGGTGAAGTGATAGGGCAGGCGGCGCTGATTGCCTTCCATCATCAGCAGGCCCGACAGTGCCAGCACCGCGCCGCAGCCCAGGGCCATGAGAATGGAGCCCGGGTCGATGCCGCGCACCAGGGCGAAGTCGCCGATGAAGAAGGGCCGGTGAATCATGCCCTGACGATGAGCGGCCAGGGTGATCACGAAGGCACTGGCGACAAACAGGATCTCCAGCACCCGGCCGACCCCCACGCGCAGGGCGATGGCGCGCAGCAGGGCAGCCGTGGCGGCGCTGAAGAGGAACCACTGCAGCACTTCGCTCAGCTCGTAGGTGGCCAGCGGGCCAAGCAGTGCCGCCAGGGCAACGCTGCCGGTGAGCAGGCTCGCCAGGCCCAGGCCGCACGCCAGGCACAGCACGCAGAGCAGGGCGAAAATGCCCAGGCGCAGATCGCGCAGGGGAGGGCGCTGAATCAGCTGGTCCACCGCGAGGCAGGCCAGCAGGGCACCGAGAAAGCCGGCCCAGGAGCCGCTGGTGCTGGTCAGCGAGATGCTCAGCACCCAGTAGCTCGAGGCAATGATCAAGGCACGCAGACCGGAGGGCAGCAGGGGCGTCAGGGCGGTTTCCTTGTTCATGATGCAAGACTCACAGTTTGTTCAGGCGCTTGTCAAAGCTCAGCCCTGTTTGCCGGTCGACCACGAGGGTGGATTCTACAAGCTGACCGACTTGCGTCAACAAAGCACTCAGCTCGGCCAGCGCCGTGCTGTCACTGGCCTGGCGCGTGGCGGCCTGTCTGAACACAAGACGCTGCCAGCGCGCTGGCGGTTCACTCTGACGCAGTCCGTCGGTGGCCAGCACCACCGAGAAACGCACGCGAAAGCGCGTTGTGGTCTGCCGCAGCCGCTCCAGCCACGGGCCCGATTCGGCGCCGGCGAACACGATGCAGTGCATGGGCCCTTGATTGCCCCAGGTTTGCAGGAAGTGGTCGAGCCCCCAAGGCAGCTCGCCCTCCAGTGCCCGCGAACCGGCAATCTGCTCCAGCGCTTCGGCCACATGGCTGGTGGGCGTGGGGCTGCCGTCGGCGCCAAACAGACAGTCCTCGCCCAGGGCGCCGCTTTCCACCGCCACGCGGGCCACGGCGGCGGCCGCCTCGTCGCGCGGGCCGGACACCAGCCAAGCCAGCGTGCGGCTGCTGTGATACACACTGCGCTCCGCCAGACGCACGTTCAGGTGCCGCGTGCGGGCATAGACCTTCCACAGGATGTTGCGCACCGAGTCGCCCGGCACATACGGCCGGATCTCCATCCGGTCGCCTTCCGGATTGCCGCCCGGGTCGGGAATGCCATCCTCGGCCGTGAGCGAGCGCAGCAATGGCAGTGACTTGATGTTGCCGGCGCGGGGCAGCGCCAGCAGTTCGCCCTCCTGGGTCACGCGCCAGGTGAAGCGGCTGAAGCCCAGCACATCACTGACGGTGAAGCGGCGGGTGATGTGGCGACTGCGGCAGCGGCGCTGCGGCACGATCTCCTCTTCCCAGCGCTGCTCGTCCTCGGAAAGCCGGTTGCGGGTGTCGATGGCATCGGGAAACACGATCTCCCAGCGCACGCCGATCAGCGGCAGCCAGGGCATGGTGGAGAGACTGAAGCCGGACTCGTTGGGGTAACCCGCTTCCACCTTGATGCGGGCGACATGGCGGCCGAGCAGCACCTGCATGGCCATGTCCTCGCGGATCTGGTGGCGCAGGATCAGCCCGCCCAGCAGCACGATAACGGTGGAGAAGCAGACGATGGCCAGCGCGCAGATGGCCAGGGCGAAGACGACGAGATCCATGCGGCCGTAGCCGAACACGCGCAGGGCGAGCAGAGCGATGCCCAGGGTCGCCAGACCTTGAACCGTCAGGGGAAAGCGCTCGCCCAGCACGGTCGCCACGCGCTGCAGGGTGCGCACCGGCGCAGTGTCGCGCAGACGAGTGACAGTGGTTTCAGGGGCGCGCGAGGCAGGCATGTGTCAGTCCATGTCAGGGCCAGATCCAGGCCATGTAGCCGATGTAGCCCAGCAGCAGCACGGTGCCTTCGGGCCGGCTGAGGGTGCGACCGCTCCAGGCCATCGGCAGCAGGATGGCCGCGAAAGCCGTCATCACGGCGTAATCCAGATGCGTGAAGCCCTCGCTCGACAGGGGGGTGATCAGCGAGGCGATGCCCAGAATGGCCAGGATGTTGAAGACATTGGAGCCGACGATGTTGCCGATGGCGATGTCGGACTCCTTGCGGATGGCGGCCACCACCGAGGTGGCCAGCTCGGGCATGCTGGTGCCGATGGCGACGATGGTCAGGCCGATGATGGCTTCGTCCACGCTGAACAGCCGGGCGATCTCCACGGCACTCCTGACGAACAGCATGCCACCGCCGATCAGTCCCGCCAGCCCGACCAGGATCAGCAGGATGCTCAGGCCCGTGCGCTTCTGCAGCGCCAGCGCCTCGGCGGGAATCTCGTCCATGCCGGCGTCCGGGTCTTCCCCTGCGCTGCTGCGGTAGCTGTGCACGATGAATGCGACCAGGGCCGCGACCAGCAGCACGCCATCGAGCGTGCCGACACGCTGATCCAGGGCCATGAGCCACAAGACCACGGAAATCACGATCATCATGGGGATCTGCTCGCGCAGCAGCGAGGGCTGCACGTGCATCGGGCGGATCATGGCGGTGAGGCCCAGGATCAGACCGATGTTGGCCACGTTGGAGCCGATGACATTGCCCACGGCAATCGAGCTGCTGCCTGCCAGCGCCGACTCCACGCTCACGGCCAGCTCGGGACTGCTGGTGCCGAATGCCACCACGGTGAGGCCGACGACCAGCGGCGTGATGCCCAGGCGCAGCGCCAGTGCCGAGCTGCCGCGCACGAGGCCCTCGGCCCCCATCACCAGAATGACCAAGCCCAGAAAGAAGAATACGAATGTCAGCAACACGGTCGAGAATCCTGCCTTGTAGAGTGTGAGGGCGCCCCGCCCTGTGCGGGTGCCAGCGACAAAGGCCCGAATCCTAGCATGAGCTTTCCGTGATCACCGACAGGAATTGCGCAGTTGCTGCAGGGTCTGCCGCAGGCGACGGTTGTTGAAGGCATGCACGATCAGCTCGTAATTGAGCAACTGCGGGATCTCGATGATGGCCAGGGCCAGCAGCAGGCCCGCGCCATACCGGGGGTCACCCCACTGCAGAAGGCTCAAGGCGGCCAGACCGGCCAGCAGGGTGAGCGTGCCGCGGCCCCAGCGGCGCAGGTAAAAATGCTGGGCACCGAGAAAGAACAGCAGGTTGAACGCGAGGTAGACGCCCGCCCTGCGCCGCTCCAGTTGCTCGAGGCGGGCGCATTCGGCACGCGCGGCCTCGCCGAGCAGAGCCACTTGCTCGCGCAACTCGGTTTCTTCCAGATTCAATTCCTTGGCGGAAAACATGCCCTCAGGCTCCCGGGAGTGGATCGATGCATCATGCTGCCTGAAAACGCCGCTGCCAGACAATCACGCCGAGCAGCAGCGCCAGTCCAGCCAGATGGTGCAGGGTGCTGAACGGGGCCCAGATCAGCAGCACTCCGCTGGCCAGCAGCGCCAGCGCCTGCAGTGGATTGAGCGGTTTGCGCAGCCGCCACTGCAGCAGCCCGGCGAATGCATACAGGCCGAAGCAGGACCAGAAGAACACGCTGAATCGTTCCGGCCAGCTCCCGGTGATGAGGGGGGAGTAGGCGAACAGGACCGGCACCAGGTACAGCCCCTTGGCCAGCTTCCACGACGTCATGCCGGTCGGCATGGGACGTGTGCCGGCGATGCCGGCCGCCGCGAAGGCCGCCAGGCACACGGGAGGCGTGATATTGCTGTCCTGGGACAGCCAGAAGATGATCAGGTGCGCAGACAGCAGCATGCCGGCCAGCAGCGTGGGGTCCAGCAGCTGCGAGCGCAGCAGCTGGCGCATCTCGATGGGCATCTGGGCCAGGGCCACGGCGGGGTCGCCGCCGAAGAGGTCGAGCGTGGCGCGCACCGAGGTCGGCAGCTCGGGCGCCTGCAGGGCCAGCAGCAGGGACTCCCGGGCAATCAGATCGAACAGCATGGGGGCCGAAAGCGTGGCCAGCACGATGTAGGCCGCCGTCACCGGCAGCCCCATGCCCAGGATCAGCGAGGCCAGAGCGATCAGCACCAGGGTGATGAGCAGGCTGCCCTGGGCCCATTCCACGATCATCATCGAGAAAGCATTGCCGACGCCGGTGGTGGTCACCACATTGATGATCAGGCCCACCGCTACCAGCAGCAGCGAGGTCATCACTGCATTGCGCACGCCGTCCACCGTGGCATCCACGCAGTCCGACAGGGACATGGGGGTGGGTGACAGCCAGGATGCTGCCACCGTGGCGAAGATGGCAAAGGTGGCAGCCAGCAGGGCGCTGTAGCCCAGGATCAGGGCGCCGACCAGCACCCCCAGTGGAATCACGAACTGCCAGCCCTGGCGCAGCACTTCGCCCAGCTGGCCGGGCTCGGGGGCGGCGCTGGCGGTCAGCTCCAGGCGGATCGCCTCGATGCGCACGAAATAGGCTACCGTGAGGAAGTACAGCAGCGCGGGCAGGATGGAGACGGCGAGGATCTGGGCATAGGGCAGGTTTGTGTAGCCTGCCATCACGAAGGCTCCTGCGCCCATGATCGGTGGCATGAGCGCGCCTCCCGTGGAAGCTGCTGCCTCCACGCCCGCCGCGAACTGCGGAGGAAAGCCCGAGCGCTTCATCAATGGAATGGTGATGACCCCGGTGGACACGGTGTTGGCCACGGCAGAACCGGACACCGACCCCATCAGCCCTGAGCCCACCACCGCCACCAGGCCGGCACCGCCAGTGAAGCGGCCGGCCAGCAGGCCCGCGAGCTTCACGATGAAGTCACCGGCGCCGGACTTCAGCAGGAAGGCGCCGAACAGGATGAACATGAACACATAGGTGGCGGAGATGTAGGCCGTGCTGCCGAACATGCCCTCGGCGCTGAAGAAGCTGCGGTAGAGCACGGTTTCCAGACTCAGGCCCGGAAAGGCGAACAGACCCGGGATGTAGCGGCCAAGGAACAGGATATAGGCCAGCGCCAGGACGATGAGCACCGGGGTGAACCATCCGGTGGTGCGCCGCGTGAACTCGATGGCCAGCAGCACGGCCACGCCCGAGACCAGATAGTCGCTGAGCACGAATTCCGCCTCGCGGGCATAGAGCGCATCTTCGAACAGGATCAGATAGGTCGGCACCAGCACGGCCAGCACGGCCAGCACGATGTTGAGCGTCTTCTGTGCCCGTGACACACCGGTGCTTTCATTGGCACCCAGGGCGCACAGCGCGCAGAAGCCGCCGAAATGGATGGCGGCGAACCACAGTTCGGACAGGGCGGCGAACAGATTGGTGTAGACATGGAACAGGCCGAAGGCAAAGGCACTCCAGCGCAGCAGCGGCGAGCTCATGGGGTGACCGTCTCCAGCAAATGGGGCGGAATCTCCAGGCCGCGTTCACGGTAATAGCGCAGCGCGCCCGGGTGCAGCGGCGCGGCCAATCCGCGCAGGGCGATGTCCAGACGCATGTCCTTGGTCGCGGCGTGGATGTCCTGCAGGCTGGCCAGGTTCTCCCAGATCATCTTCGTGACCTGATAGACCACCTCGTCGGGAATGTCCTCGCGCACCACCAGCACATTGGGCGAGGCGATCGTGCGTACCAGCGTGTTCTGATTCGGGTAGACGCCCGGCTGGAACTCGTAGACATCCCAGAGGTTGTAGCGGCTGTTCAGCCGGGCGAGCTCCTCGGCAGAGAAATTCAGCAGGGTGATGCGCTCGCCCATCTGGGCGAAGGCCTGGGTGATGGCGCTGGTGGGCGCTCCGGCCGGCACGTTCATGCCCACGACATTGCCGTCCTGCATGGCACTGGCGGCTCCCTCGTAGCCCATGTAGGCCATGGTCATGCCGTCTTCGTAGTCGATGCCCAGGGTGTCCAGGATGAAACGGCCGGACTGGTCCGCGCCCGAGTTGCGCGCCCCCATCACGAAGCGCTCACCCTGCAGCGTGCCCAGGTCGCTCAGCGTGCCGCTCTTCACGAGTGAGGTGAGCAGCGCGAAATGCTCCACATTCACCCACAGCGCCGCCACGCTGCGCATGCCGGTCTGAGGATTGCGCACCGGTCCCTCGCCATTCCAGGCCCAGGCGCCGAACAGCCCCTGCAGGATGGCGAACTGGGCTTCGTTGTCGCGCAGCAGCTTGAGGTTTTCCAGCGAGCCGGCCGAACTGATGGCCGACAACGAGATGTTGTGCTCGGGCTGCAGCTTCGACTTGGAGATGGTGGCCATGGCCACGCCGATGGGGTAGTAGGCGCCGCCGACGGTGGCGGTGGTGAGGACGTAAGGGCGATTCGTGCTCAGGCCGTCGGTGCAGCCGGCGAGCAGCGCCAGCGCGAGCAAGGCCAGAGCGATTCTGCGCCAGACGCGGCGACACGAACGGGCACCCGGCGGGCAGGGCATTGAAGCACGGTCATTCCACATGTCGTCTTGTTCTTCTGGTGCAGGAAATCCGCGCCGGACGCGCCTGCTGCGTGGTGTCTGCAGCCGCCGCAGCACTGGCGGCAGCCCCCCTGAGGAAGGCCGATGTAAGCACAGATTCAGGCGAAGAACCAGTAGCAGGCAATGATCGCGGTGGTGATGCCGGTTCCGGGCTAGTTGCACTGCGGCCGGGATTTCAGCCAGTCCTTCAGCGCATTGTCGATACGGCCCTGCCACCCCGGCCCTGTGGCGCGGAACTCGCGCAGAACCTCAGGGGAAAGCCGGATGCTGATACGCTGCTTGGTCTCCTCGGCACGCGGGCGACCGCGACCGGGCCGAATGAGCACGTTCCCCTTGCGCAGATCCGCGCGCTCGAAAAAATCGTCGTCCAGTTCCGGCGCTTCGTCCTGATCAATCCAGATATCGGGCAAATCCTGCCTGTTCCCGCTCATTGGCTTTCCTCATGCTGATGATGCGCCTGACTTCGCCGCGTTGCGTCCAGACCACCACGACCAGGCGGCCGCACTGGTTGCCGATGGTCACGAACCGCTGCTCGCCATAGGCGATTCGACGGTCTTCGCACGCTTGTTGGGATCAAAGGATAAGGGCATGAATTAGTGTATGTACAGAAAATGATGCGATGCTGAGCCTGGTGCTTCAGGTATAGACGGGCGGGAAGGGGACTGCCAGCAGAAATCAAGCGGTAACCGGACGGTCAGGCGAAGAACCAGTAGCAGGCAATGATCGCCGTGGTGATGCCCGCCACGTCCGCCGCGAGGCCGCAGGCGATGGCGTGGCGGGTCTTGCGGATGCCCACACTGCCGAAGTAGACGGCCAGCACGTAGAACGTGGTCTCGGTGCTGCCCTGGATGGACGCGGCCACCCGGGCTGCAAAGGAGTCCACGCCGTAGGTGTTCATCGTCTCCAGCATCATGGCCCGCGCCCCGCTGCCCGAGAGCGGTTTCATGAAGGCGGTGGGCAGCGCCTCCACGAAATCCGCGTTGATGCCCAGCCACAGCACCATGCTGCGGATGCCCGCGAGCAGGAGGTCCAGACAGCCGCTGGCACGGAACACGCCGATGCCCACCAGCATCGCCAGCAGAAAGGGAATGATGGTGATGGCGACGTTGAAGCCTTCCTTGGCGCCTTCGACGAACAGCGCATAACAGTCCAGCCGGCGCTGCACGCCGGAGAGCAGGAACAGCACGATCAGGCTGAACAGCAGCAGATTGCCGAAGAAGGCCGAGCGCGCGGTCAGCAGGTCCGAGGGCAGACCCACGATCCAGCTCAGCATGGCCGCCAGGAACACGGCGAAGCCGCCAAACCAGGCCAGCACCACCGGGTCCCAGAGCCGCAGGCGCTGCACCCAGGCCACGCTCAGCAGCCCCACCAGCGTCGAGGCCGAGGTCGCCATGAGGATCGGCAGGAACACGGCAGCCGGCTCGGTGGAACCCTGCTGGGCGCGGTAGAGGAAAATGGTCACCGGCAACAGGGTCACGGAGGAGGTGTTGAGCACCAGGAAGAGGATCTGGGCATTGGTGGCCGTCTCCTTGTCGGGGTTCAGGCTCTGCAGATCGTGCATGGCCTTGAGGCCCATGGGCGTGGCGGCATTGTCGAGCCCCAGGAAATTGGCGGCGAGATTCATGGTCACCGAACCCAGTGCCGGGTGGCCGGCGGGCACTTCAGGCATGAGGCGTCTGAACAGGGGGGCCATGAGGCGGGAGACCACGGCGATCAGACCGCCATGTTCGGCAATTCGGAACAACCCCAGCCACAGAGCCATCACGCCGATCAGCCCGAGAGCGATCTCCACCGCAAGGGACGCCATCTCGAAACTGCTGGCGATCAGTTCGGAGAACACCTCGGGATTGCTGCCCGACAGCCATTGCCAGAGTGCGGCAACGAAGGCGAGGAAGAAGAAGCTGAGCCAGAGGGTATTGAGCATGGTGGCGGCATCATATGCCGGCGAGTCGAGGCTGTGCAAAATGCCGGCAGGCTTTTCGCTTCGCCTGCTCTATACTTCCGTTCGCCGCAGTTTTCGAGAGTCCGAGATGTTCGACAAGCTTCGCTATTTCCTGCAATACCGCAAGGCCGCCCGGGGCGGTGTCTATCTGCGCGGGCTGGAGAAGATCTCCCCGCGCTCTCAGCTTTTTCTGGAAGAGGGCGTGATGCTGCGTCATGTGCACATTGAGCTGCCGGACAGGGCGGTGCCGCTGCACATCGGGGCCTGCAGCTACATCCGCTCGGACAGCACGGTGCGCTGGCTGGCGCATGTCGGCCGTTACAGCAGCATCGGCCGGGGCGTCACCCTGGGCGAGGCGCGGCGCAATCATCCCCTGGACTGGGTTTCCACCAGCCTGGCCGTCAGTCAGCACTACCAGGCGGAACACCGTCATGCCCGTATCGGTCACGATGTCTGGATAGCTCACAATGCCGTGATCATGGAGGGAGTGACCATAGGTCATGGGGCGGTGGTGGCGCGCAACGCGGTGGTGACGAAGGATGTGGAGCCTTACCAGATCGTGGGCGGGAATCCGGCGCGGCCGATTCGTTATCGTTTTGACGAGGCGCAGCGGGAGGCCTTGCTGGCGAGTCAGTGGTGGGATCTGGATCTGGCCGCTGTGCGGGCCTTGCCGTGTGACAACGTGGACGCCTTCCTGGCGGCCGTGGGGCAGGTGACGAAGAAGGCGCAGTTCCGGCAGATCGAGGTGCGCGCTCGCAGGGTGATTCTGCCGCGTTGAATGTTGGAGCCTGCTTGCAGGCGAACTCACCCTGTTGTCGGCGCTGTCGCCGGGGTGTGAGTCTGCGGACACGCCGTGAACCCATCCCTGGGGGCTCGATTCGCCGCCGTCCGACCGCCATGGATGGCGGAAGTGCCGGAAATGCAGGAGCATTTTCCGGCCAGGCGGCTCACGGTCCGCCGACTCACACCCCGGCGCCAGCGCCTTGCATCAGTGCCAGCGAATGTTCGCTTGCCAGCAGGCTCCCACCCGGAATCAGGCCAGCGCCGTGCCGAAGATCGCCAGCAGGCGTGCCCAGGCGCGTTCCGCCTGCTCTTCGTTGTACACCGCCGAATCCGGTACACACCAGCCGTGCATCGCGCCGGCGTACACCTCGATTTCCGCTTCCACTCCGGCCGCATCGAAGGCTGCGCGCAGCACGTTCTTGGACTCGGGGTCGCGCTCGTCGTCATTGGCGGCCACGGCGATCAGCAAGTGGGCGTCCATGTTCGGAATGCCCAGGTGCGGGCTGTCCGGGTTGGCCGTGTTCAGGCCGCCGCCATGGAAGGAGCCGCCGGCGCCGATGCGCTCCGGGTAGTTCGCGGCGGTGCGCATGACGATCGGGCCGCCCATGCAGTAGCCGGTGGTGCCGATCTTGCGGCTGGTGTCCACGGAGGGCTGCTGGTCCACCCAGGCGATGAACGCGCCGGCGTCAGACACATGCGTGGTGGCATTGAGCTGGCCGGCCATGGGACGCACGATGGCGGCGACAGCCGGGTCGGAGAACTGGGCGCCTTCGCCCACGACCGGGGCCTTCGCGCTGCGATAGAACGGGTTCACCACCAGCACGGAATAGCCGGACTGGGCCAGGCGCTTGCCCATGGCGCGGAAGGCCGGGCGCAGGCCGAGGATGTCCGGCCAGATGATCACGGCGGCGTGGCGGCCGCTGGTGGGGTGCACGAAATAGCAGTCGGCGGTGCCATCGGGCGTCTGGATGTTGACGTCCATCTCCATCACATCCTGGGCATTGGCCACGGCCGGCAGCATCATGGCCATGGCGGCGCCTGCGCCCAGCTTCGCGAACTGACGACGATTCATCTTCGCTGCCATGGCCAGCCAGGCTTCGTTCTCTTCTACGGTATGGTTGTCACACATTCTTGTTGTTCTCCAATGGGGGTGAGACAGGGTGGTTTGCGTGGCTGGCAGTGTAGGGGAAAGCGGGGGCGCAACGCACGCGCAAAATCAGGGGGTGGCGCGGCGGCGCTGCCAGCGCGAAACTGGAATCAGGCCGCCGTCTCCCCCTCCCGGTCCCGGAAGCCCAGCAGGTAGAGAATGCCGTCCAGCCCCAGGGTCGAGATGGCCTGGCGTGCCGACTTCTTGACCAGTGGTTTGGCGCGGAAGGCCACGCCGAGGCCGGCGATGGACAGCATGGGGAGGTCGTTGGCGCCATCGCCCACGGCGATGGTCTGCTCCAGGCTGATGCCCTCGCGCTGGGCCAGGGCGCGCAGCAGGTCGGCCTTGCGCTGGCCGTCCACGATGGGCAGCTGCACCGCGCCCGTCACCACGCCGTTCTCGACGGGCAGGGCATTGGCATAGACATAGTCGATGCCCAGACGCTTCTGCAGGCCCTCGGCAAAATACGTGAAGCCTCCCGAGAGAATGGCCGTCTTGTAGCCCAGACGTCGCAGCTGGGTGATCAGCGTTTCGGCGCCTTCGGTCAGGCGCAGCGTCTGCGCGATCTGCGCCAGCGTGCTTTCCGGCAGCCCCTTGAGCAGGCCCACGCGTTCGCGGAAGCTGGCCTGGAAATCCAGTTCGCCACGCATGGCCCGCTCGGTGATCGCGGCCACCTGCTCGCCCACGCCGGCCGCCTTGGCCAGTTCGTCGATCACTTCGGCGTCGATCAGCGTGGAGTCCATGTCGAACACCACCAGGCGCCGGTTGCGGCGGAACAGGGTGTCCTGCTGAAAGGCGATGTCCACGTTGAGCTCCTGGGCGATGGCCAGGAATTCGGCGCGCAGGGCCTCCGGGTCCGCTGGCTCGCCGCGCACGGAGAACTCGATGCAGCCCTTGCCCTTGTCGGCGGGCAGCCCTTCCGGGATGCGGCCGGAGAGGCGGTCGATGTGATCGATGTTGAGGCCGTGGCGGGCGGTGATGGTGCTCAGACGGGCGATGTGCTCGGCCGTGATGCGCCGTGCCAGCAGGGTCACGATGTGGCGCGCCTTGCCCTGGCCGCTGACCCAGTGGGCGTAGTCCTCGTGGGAGATGGGGGTGAACTTGACTTGCTGGTCCAGCTCGGAACCCTTGAACAGGATGTCCTTCAACACGTCGGTCTTGTCGGCGCCGCCGCGCATCTGCACCAGGATGCCGAAGGAGAGCGTGTCATGAATCACGGCCTGGCCGATGTCGAGGATCTGCACATCCGCGCGGGCCAGAATGCCGGCGAAGGCGGCCGTCAGGCCCGGGCGGTCGGGGCCGGTGATATTGATCAGTACGATTTCCTGCACGCCTGCATGCTCCTGGAGGGGGCCATTGAGAGGGCGCGTATTGTAGCCGCGCCGCGCTCGGGCGAACAGGCCGGGGCTCAGCGCTGCCAGCCGAGTCCCAGACGCACGCTCCAGAAGTCCTGGTCTTGACGGTTGAACTGCGGCGGGCGGCGCACATCCAGAGGTGTCCACGACAAGGCCAGCGTGGCCTGCCATTGCGGCGAAACCTGCCACTGAGTGCCTGCGGAGAGCGTGTGCACTGTCCCACTGCTTTCCAGTTCCGACAGATCGAGGGAGTCGAACACCAGCGCCTCGATCTCCACATACGGGTTCATGTGCGTGGAGGCCAGCGCGACGAAGGGGTGCCAGCGGCCATCGCCGATGCGCCGCGACAGCATCAGCTCGATGCCCTCATGGTCCATGCGCAGGGTGTCATCCGAGGGGGCGCGGCAGCCATACAGATTCCCTGCGGAGCCCGGCGCCTGACGTGCCACGCTGCGGCTGCAGGTGGTGTCGCCGCGGGCAGCGCCGCGCACGGCGAACAGCCGGCCTCCCAGCGTCCAGTCCTCGCCGCGCCAAAGTGCCCGCTCCAGGGCGAGACCAAACAGATGCTGCGGCTTGCCGCCATTGATCTCCAGCGGCGGGGTCCACGACAGCTCCGCCGTGATGGCGGCCGGCAGCCCGACATGCAGGCGGCCGCGTCCGAACACGGGCGACTTGTTCATGTCTTCCAGCTTGTAGCCGCCAAAGCCCACGCGCTGCTCCTCGCGGCTCAGATGAGGTATCGAGCCCAGTTCCGCTGACAGCCGCCAGTCCCAGGTGCTCAGTGTGCTTGCCGGGCCCGCGCCCAGATTGAGGCTCGCCGACACCGTGTGCGCCATGGCCCAGCCTTCCGGGCTGTCGAAGGCCTCGCGCTCGTAGTCGAACAGTATGTCCTGGGCGCGTGCTGCCGGCATGACGGCGGCCAGTCCCATGCAGAGCAACAGGGGGGTGACAAGGGCGTGATGCATGGGCCTATTTCCTCAGCACATTGATGATGTAGTTGGCCACGTCGGTGGCGCAGGTGGAACTTGCCGTGTCAGCGCAGGCGCTGGGATTGCCTTGCGGCATGGTGGTGCTGATCTTGGTGCGCAGCGTGGCGAAACTGGTGAAGGCACTGTCCACGACACTCGGGCCAAGCGCGCCGCCCTGCCCATTGCTGCCGTGACAGCTGGCGCACTGGGCCGCGTACTGAGTCTGCCCGCGGGCATTGCTGGCGGCAGCCGGGTCCGGCGTGGGGGTGGGCGTCGGCGTGGGAGCGGGTGTCGGCGCGGGTGTTGGGGTGGGAGTGGCGGCCGGCACCACACTGACGACCTGCAGATTGCCGAAGATGATCGGGTCCCCGCTCACCAGCCCCATGTTCAATTCGTAGAGTTCATTGCCCACCTGCACCCGCGGAATGTAGAGGGTGTTGCCGTTGACGATCCGCGGTGTCGCGTTGTCGACGGCCGGCGGTGCGGTCAGCACCGAGGCGCTTTGCAGCGTGAACTGGATGGGATTCTGACTGCTCAGTCCCAGCGTGGCGTTGACAACGCCGGTGCCCGGAACGTCCACCACGGGCAGCCGCAGCACGCCGGTGTTGCCATCGAAACTCGGGCTGGTCTGGGCCTGCAGGAGGCTCAGCGGGCTCAGCAACAGAAGGCACAGCGCAATCGCGCGGCGCAGCAAGGAAAGGTCCGGAAGTGACATGGGGTATCCTCTTGTTATTGGAACGAATGACCGGCGCCCGGCATGCCGCCGCGAGCAAGCGCCATGTGCCCACAACGCAGGCGGGCTGAGTCGGTTGCCCTGCTGGGTTCCCGTCAAAGTCGGTGCTGCATCAGGATGGCATCTGATTGGATGAAATTGCAACAACTTGTGACGTCTGCGAGCAGCGCGTGGTCGCAGGCATCCGACTGTCAACGACCGCGTGCAGGATGGACAAGCCTCGGGCGAGTCACTATTCTGCCGGTGGCCTCGCTTGTGGCGGGCCGCTGTCCCGGGTTCAATCACCGACTTTTCCATCGATGCAGAACGATCAGGCCACCCCATGAAAATACTGATGATCTATCCGCAGATTGACGCGCCGCTGGGTACCAACCACGGCATCGCTTCCCTCGCCGGCGTGCTGCACGCCAACGGCCACGTCCTCGACCTCATGCATGTCTCGGAAAAATACCGGCCCGTGCCCTCGAGCGAGGAGATCATCGACTACATCCGCGCCACCAAGCCGGGCCTGGTGGGCTTCTCGGTCATGTCCCAGCAGTACGACTGGGTGGTGGAGAAGAGCAAGGCCATCCGCGCCGCCATGCCCGATCTGGTGCAGGTGATCGGGGGCGTGCACGTGACCATGGTGCCGGACGAGGTGCACAAGTCGCGCCTGTTCGACTACACCTGCGTGGGCGAGGGTGACTGGGCCCTGCTGGAACTGATGAAGGCGCTGGAGAAGGGCGATCGGCCTCACCATCTCGCCAATTTCCGCAGCTGGATGGGCGACGTGCCCGTGGTCAACAAGGTGGCGCCCTTTCCTGACCTGGCGAAGCTGCCGCCGCTGGACTACAACGTCTTCGACATGAAGGCCGTGATGAAGGAAACCCGCGGCTGGATGGGCATCCTGACCTCGCGCGGCTGCCCCTACAAGTGTACCTACTGTTTCAATATCGAGATCGTCGACCAGTACATGGAAGACGGTGCCGCACGCAACGTGAAGGACTTCCTGCGCCACTTCCCCATCGACGTGATGATGGAGGACCTGAAGAAGCTGGTGCGCGAGAACCCGGAGATCAACACCTTCATCTTCGACGATGACCTGTTCACCCTGAACACCCAGTACGTGATCGACTTCTGCGAGGCCTACAAGCGCCACCAGGTCGGCATCCCCTTCGTGGTCAACGGCCATGTGAACTGTTTCGAGGAAGTGGCGGCGAAAGCGCTCAAGGACGCCGGCTGCATCATCGTCAAGTTCGGGCTGGAGAGCGGCTCGCCCCGCGTGCGCCGCGAGGTGCTGCACCGCTACATGAAGAACGAGCAGATTGAACGCTCCTTTGCCGCCGCCCATGCTCACGACCTGCACAGTTCGGCCTTCATCATGTTCGGCCTGCCCTATGAAGGGCGTGAGGAGATCATGGAGACCCTGCGTCTGTGCGCCAAGGTCAAGATGGGCCGCTTCCGCTGGGCGCTGTTCTTCCCGTTCAAGGGCACGGCCGGTTACGAGATCGCCAAGCCGCTCATCGACGAGTCCAAGATGGCCGGCAAGGGCAATTACTTCGACGGCTCCTGCCTGAACTTCGGCGAGGAGCACGACCTGTTCCTCGACAAGCTGGCCAAGCTCTGCAACTGGTACGTGAACGCCGAGACCGACTGGGAGTGCGCGCCCATCTACCGCAACCTGGTGGACAAGGTCGAGGCCATGGACAAGGACACCTGGATGCGTGAGCGCGATGATCTGGTGGCCTATGACCGCGACCTGTCCGAAGAGCTCATGGCGCGCGACCTGATTCACTACACCATCCGCTATTCCAACGTGATGGGCGTGCGCTCCGACTACATCAAGGAAGAGCGTGCCCAGTTGGCTGCCGGCAAGAAAAAGGAAGCCGTCGCCTACACCCTGGATCAGAGCTGAGCCGAAACAGGTCGCCACGACGAACATGCTGCCTGCCCTGCGATCGGTGAAGAGCCTGGTGGTGCGCTGCCCGAACTGGGTGGGTGACATCGTCATGGCCACGCCCGTGTTCGAGTGTCTGCGGGCGAATTTTCCCGACGCTGTCATCACGGCCTGCATCCGGCCCTATGCGCGCGGCATCCTGGAAGACAGTCCCTGGTTCGACCACGTGGTGGACTGTCGCGACAAGGATCTTGCGGGCTTGCGCGCGCTGCGGGCAGCCCTCGCGCCGCTGCAGCCGGACACCGGCCTGCTGCTCACCAACACCACGCATTCCTTCCTGAGCTTCAAGTTTGCCGGCGTGCCGGCGATCTACGGTTACCGGCGCAATCTGCGCAAGTATTTCCTGGCCGGCGGCCCGGAGCCGCTGCGCGAGGGCGGGCGCTACAAGCCGCTGCCGATGCAGACCTACTACCTGGAGCTGTGCCGGCATTTCGACCTGGAGTTGCCCGCGCAGCCGCGCAGCCGTCTCTATCTCTCGGCGCAGCGCGAGGCCGCGGGACTGGCGCAGCTGTCCGCGTGGGGCGTCAAGGACGGCGATCTGCTGATCGGCCTGAACCCGGGTGCCAGCTTCGGTTCCTCGAAATGCTGGCCACCGGAGTATTTCGCTCGCCTGGCGGAACTGCTGCAGGCGCGTTTCGACTGCAAGCTGCTGTTGCTGGTGGGGCCAGGCGAGGAAGGCATCGCCGAGCGCATCGTCAGCGCCAGCAAGGCGCGCATCATCAACACGGCGGCGGCGAAGGTGGACCTCGCCCAGCTCAAGCCGCTGATCAAGCGCTGCAATCTGCTCATCACCAACGACACCGGGCCGCGGCATTACGCCGTGGCCTTCGACGTGCCGCACATCGTGTTGATGGGGCCGACGAATGCCCGCTACACCGCCACCAATCTGGAACGCACCACTGTGCTGCAGCGCGATCTGCCCTGCGTGCCCTGTCACAGGAAAACCTGCCCCCTCGGCCACCACGCCTGCATGCGGGAAATCACCCCCGAGCAGGTGCTGGAGGTGGTGGTCGGCAATGGGGGTCTCGCATGAAGCCGGCCTGGTACCAGCAGCAATGGGATGCACTCAAGTCACAGCCGGCCCCGTCGCCCGAGCAGCTGCGGTCGCTCGCCCAGCGCATCGCGGCCAGCTTTGTGGACCGTTACTTCTACAGTGACGAGTACAACGAGCACTACGTCCGGCTGATCTGCGAGATGGCCACGCACTTCGCCGATCCCGGTCTCAACCAGATGGCCGCACGCACCTTGTTCGGCGTGATCGTCGAGCGCCTGTGTGACGATTTCGAGGAGCTGCAGACCGAGACTTACAATCGCCTGATCTGCCAGGTCACCGCCTTTCTGTGTGCCCAGCCCGGTGGCGCCCGGCTGGCAGCGCAGCTCGATGCTTTCCATCTGCAAACTCAAGAGCAGCTGTATCAGCGCATCGAATCCATTCGCCTCAGCCCCGACGTGCCGCTGCCCGCGGGGTTGCGGCCGCGCAGGATCCTGATCCTCTCCCGTGTCACCATCGGAGCGGATGTCGCCGTGACCACCGTGATCTGCCAGCGGCTGGCCCGGGTCTGGCCGGATGCCGAACTGGTCGTGCTGGGCAATGCCAAGCTGCGCCAGATCCTGGCAGCACACTCCGGTGTGCGCGTGCGCGATCTGCACTATGCCCGCCATGGCGGGTTGGTGGAGCGGTTCAGCGTGTGGCTGGATCTGGTGGAGACGGTGCAGCAGGAACTGGCCGGGCTGGGCGATGGCGAGTATCTGGTGTTCGACCCGGACTCCCGGCTGACACAGCTGGGCGTGCTGCCCCTGGTGCCGGATCGCTGGTATCGCTTCTTCAACAGCCGGGGCAAGGCGGGATATCCGGTGAAAGGGTCCATCTCGACTCTCACCAATGTCTGGCTGGATGCCGTGCTGGGGCTGGGCGATCACTGCTATCCGAAAGTCTGGCTGGCGCCGGTCCAGCTGGAGGCGGCCACCCAGTTCATCCGCAGGCAGTCGATGGGCGGCCGGCGCAAGGTGGTGACACTCAATCTTGGCGTGGGCGGCAATCAGCGCAAGCGGGTGGAGGGGGAGTTCGAGGCCGAGCTGGTGCTGCGTCTGTTGCAGGAGCCCGACACCCTGGTGCTGCTCGATCTGGGCTTCGGCGAGGAAGAGACTGCTCGCAGCCGCCATGTGCTGGCACGGGCGCGCGAGGCCGGTCACGGCACGGCGGAACTGCCGTTCTCCGGTCTCGCTGCCGCTGACCCGCAGGCGCGTTTGCTGGGCATCGAGTGTGACGTGGGCGAGATCGCGGCGTTGATTGCCCGCAGTGACGAGTTCATCGGCTACGACTCCGCCTGCCAGCATATCGGGGCTGCGCTCGGGGTGCGAACCTGCACGGTGTTTGCCGGCAGCAACAATGCGCGTTTCATTCGTCGCTGGCATGCCACGGGCCCGAACAGCAGCGAGATTCTCTACGTGGACACCCTCAGTCGCGAGCACGAGATCGACGTCCATGAACTTCTGGAACGCCTGCAGGATCTGCGATGTCACTGAAATTCCCACTATTTTCGTGAGTTTTCGGTATCGCCGTCGAACAAGTGTTCGGTGTTTGCTTCCCTCCGTTCATCTGGTGTATAAGACGCCTCGTCGTTGCAATTTGTCACTTCATCCCAGTTCATTGCTGGTGGGATGAACAGCGACAACCTCGAATTTCTGCCCTCTCACCAGCGCTACACGAGAGGTGCAACAGGGAAAGACGGAAAGCAAGCGGGTGCTCAGGGAAAGACATAGTAGGCATCCTGGTCCGGCATGACATGCTCACACAGAGGAGCACGCGTGGCGGGCCGATCATTACAACAAAAATGAAACAGATCTGGAGGAAGTAAATGCTGTATCCACAAACAGTCAGCAAGAAGAATTACCTTCGCAACATGATCAAGCTGGGCATCGCAGTATCCATCTGCAGCCCCGCCAGCCTCCTGGCTCAACAGGGTCAGGATCCCGAAGTGGAAGAAGTGGTCGTCACCGGCTCCTACATCCGCAACAGCGCCTTTGCACAGAACTCCCCCGTCGCCACCATCAACCAGGACGATCTCTACCAGTCCGGTGCTCCCAGCATGGCCAGCTACATCCGGGACCTGAGCTTCACGCAGAACACCAACACCGTGCAGAACGTGCTCGGTGACGCCTCTGGTACCCAGAGCGGCGTCGGCACCACGTTCAACCTGCGCGGCCTTGGCGAGAACAGCACCCTGACCCTGGCGGACGGCGTGCGCAGCATCGACACCTCGGTCACGGCCATGCTGCCGGACATCGCGGTGGATCGCATGGAAGTGGTACTGGACGGTGGTTCGGCCCTGTACGGCTCCGACGCGGTGGCCGGTGTGGTCAACATGATCCCCATCAAGGAGTTCGACGGCTTCCGTGCCCGTGCGTTCTACCAGGTCCCTGAGGAAGGCGGCATGGAAGAAGGCAACGTCTCCTTCCTGTGGGGCAAGAGCTTCGACAACGGCGTCAACTACGTGGGCGCCTTCGATGCCCGCAAGCGTACCCGTCTGAATTACTACGAGCGTCCGCGCGAGTGGGAAATGGCTGACGGCTCCTCAGGCTCCGGCAACCCCGGCACCTACCGTCGCGTCACTGGCGCCGTGCCCAAGGCCGGCGCGCTGCATGGCGGCCGCACAGTTGGTGGCAACCTCGTCGACCCGAGCTGCGGCACCTTCAACCAGGGCGCAACCGACCGCACCGAGAAAGGCAACACCCCCAGCGGCACGATCGTGGGCAGCGGTGCCGGCCAGACCTGCTGGTACAACTACACCAACACCTACCCCTATGCCCGTGGCATGAACGAGTACAACCTGTACCAGAACGTCACCTATGAGGCGACCGACTGGCTGCAGCTCGAGTTCACCGGCAACTGGAACTACCTGGCGGACGAGTCCACCAAGGGTGTGGTCACGGCCCTGAACCCGAACAACCGCAACGTGCTTTACATTCCGGCAAGCCACCCGGCCAACACCTACGGTTTTGACGTGGTGCCCTGGCTGTGGCGTCCGTTCGCCGGTCTGGGCGTGCAGCCTGACTTCATCTCCGAGTTCGGGGAAACAACCGGCGGCACCGACACCAGCTCCAACCGTCTGAAGCTGGGGGCCCGTTTCGATCTGAGCGACACCTGGACAGGCTATGCCTATTACAGCCAGCAGGAGCGCAAGCAGTTCAACCGCAACAACCGTGACATGCTCCACCTGTCACGTTTGCAGCTGGCCCTGATGGGCAAGGGCGGCCCGAACGGCAATGGCTGGTTCAACCCCTTCGGCAGTGCGGATCCGCGTTCACCGCTGTACCGTGAAGGCGTGACCAACAACACCAAGGAAGTGGTCAACTGGCTGTATGAAGACCACGCCAAGACCACCGGTCGCGACTACCTGGACATCGCCGAATTCACCGTGACCGGTGAGCTGTTCGATGTGCCGGCAGGTACCGTGGCCATGGCGACCGGTTACCAGTGGCGCGATGTGACCACCGCGAACTTCGCGAACCCGCTGTCCACCATCGGCTTGAACTACAACGTGGACATCACCACGCCAGTGCGCAAGGACGCAGAGTACTACTCTGAAACCCGCGCCGTGTTCCTGGAAGTGGAAGTGCCCATCCTCGAGTCTCTGTCCATGCAGGCTGCGGTGCGTCACGAGCAGTTCACCGATTTCGGCATCGAGTCCACCACACCGAAGGTCGCCCTGCGCTGGGAAGCGCTGGAAGGCCTGGCGCTGCGTGCCTCGTGGGGTGAGAGCTTCCTGGCTCCCACGCCCGAACAGGCCCGTCCGTTCATTCCGAACGAGCTCTGCGGTGAAGCCTTCTCCGGCAATGACCCGTTCTTCAATGCCTCTCTGATTGGTTCATCCACCTGTCAGGCCGGTAACCCGAACCTGCGTCCGGAAACCTCCGTGATCCGCAACTTCGGTTTCACCTGGGAAGGCATCGAGGACCTGAGCATCAGCGCGGACTACCAGCAGGTGTCCTACATCGACCGTATTCGTACGCTCGATGACACCGACACGGTGTATGACCAGTTCCGTGACTTCCTGGCGCTGACCGGTCGCAGTGCAGATACCTACCGTCCGACAGTCGGTTCCGCCGACCGCGCCGCGGCAGATGCCTACCTGCGCTCCATCGCTGGCCGTGCCGGCAACCCGGTACTGCGTGACCCGCTGGACATGTCTGTGGACACCATCTTCAGACAGGCCCAGAACATCGCGTCCGTGTACATCGACCTCGTCGACGTGAAGGCTCGCTACTCTTACGACACCAACAACTGGGGTTCTTTCACGACCACAGCGGAAATGTCCTACTTCACCAACTACGAGTACGAAGACAACACGGGTGTACTGATCGATGCCCTTGGCTTCCAGAATGCCCAGACCGGTATCGTGCCTCCGCTGCCCAAGCTCAAGGGCAGCCTGCGCCTGAACTGGTTCATGGACAATCACAGCGCCAGCATCTCCGCCAACTACCGTCACCACGTCAAGTTTGACGACCGCGTGACCGACCGTTACGGCGATGGCTGGAAGGCAGACCGTCTGATCGAATCCGAGACGATCACCAATGTGCAGTACGCCTACACCTTCGACCAGTACTTCGACAGCACCATCACGCTGAGCGGTGGTGTGAGCAACCTGTTCGACATTCGCCCGCAGCGTCTGCCGATCATCGGGGGCTTCGAGTCACGTATCTCCACGCCCTGGGGCCGTCAGTTCTGGTCGA
>Ga0255182_1000129_pt1 | contig 72134 bp, 57 predicted proteins | sample Atl_UVDOM_RepA_8_FD_188420 | JGI IMG/M metagenome (GOLD analysis project Ga0255182, IMG submission 188420) | Freshwater microbial communities from Altamaha River, Georgia, United States - Atl_UVDOM_RepA_8d | ecosystem: Environmental > Aquatic > Freshwater > River | place: USA: Georgia...
CGATGACGTCGGCCTTGCCGAACTGCCACACGAACTCGACCGCGCCGCTCTTCGTGGCGGGGGTGGTGCCCGAGGCCGTTCCGGTGCCGTCGCCGATGATCAGGAGCGTCAGGCCCGCCAACGACTCGCCCGGCATGCCCTTGAGCTCGATGTACTCGTCGGTGTCCGTGCCGGACATGTCCGTCCGGACCTCGTTGATGGCGATGTCCGCGGCCGCGGCAAGGCCGATGAAGCACGCGGTGATCGCGGCAGTCATGCTGTGCAGGGGGGTGATGTCCCCGGCCCCCAACGGTCGAGCGGAGTGAACGGTCATCGCTTGGCAGTATGCCCTCGTCGGTGCGCGGCGCAACGATGGCGGGTGGCGGATTTCGTTGAGACGCCGCTTCCTGGTCGTTGATTTGAAAAATTCTGCCAGTTTCCCTTGCCTCCCCCTCCCCGGAATCTCACGGTCTCCGGATTGGCGGCGTTGTGCTCCACGGACGGATGCGCCACGCCCCCATTTCCACGGACGGACCCCACCCCATGGCACGATCGACTTCCGGACGCGCGACCGCGCGTCAGCTTGAGCGGCTCTTGGAGTGCGTTCCCGGCGGGGTGTTTGAGTATCACGAGGACGCCGCGGGCACGGGGCGGCTGGGCTATTTCAGCCCGGCGTTCGCCGCGTTGTTTCCGGTAGCGACCGCGCTGGCCGCGCGCGCGGGCGAGGCATCCGGCGCGGGCGATGTCGCCGCCTCCTCGGACGCCCCGTCCGAGCCCCTGCTTGCCCTGCTCTTCCATCCAGGAGACGCACCGAGCGTGGCTCGGGATCTGGGTGCCTCGCGGGCCCGGCTCAGTCCGTGGCACGGCGAGTATCGGCGCCGGCGTGCCGACGGGTTGGTCTCGTGGGTGGAGGTTCGGGCGGTGCCGCGCCGCGACCGTGGGGGATGCGTGCGGTGGACCGGATTCGTGGCCGACGTGACCGCACGGGTCTGCGCCGAGATCGAACTGCGGCAGGCCAAGGCCGAGGCGCAGCGCGCCAGCCGCCTGAAGGGCGAGTTCGTGGCGGCCGTCAGCCACGAGCTGCGCACGCCGATGACCACGATCCTGGGATACGGCGAACTGCTCCGGGACCATCCCGCGGTGGCCACCGCTCCCGACGTGGCCGAGGCGGTCGACGCGGTCATGCGCAACGGCGAGCACCTGCTGGACGTGGTCGGCGACATCCTGGACGACGCGCGCATGGAATCCGGCGCGATGGCGATCCGCCAGGTTCCCACGGACCTCTCGCGGGTGACCGAGGACGCCGTGGCGCTCCTGCAGGTCCGCGCCCGTGCCAAGGGCATCGGGCTCTCGTTCCATGGACCGGGACACCCGCTTCCCGAGGTGCCATCCGATCCGCTGCGCGTTCGGCAGATCATCCTGAACCTCTTGGGCAACGCCCTCAAGTTCACCGATCGGGGCGGCGTCGAGGTCCGCGTGGAACCCGCGGATGAACGCATCCGCATCCGCGTGCGCGATTCCGGCATCGGGATGTCGGCCGACGATCTGGCCCGCCTGTTCAAGCCGTTCTCGCAGGTGCAGGGGGTACGAGCCTCCGAGGGGTCCGGGCTGGGGCTCTCGGTGGCTCGGCGCATGGCGGTGATGCTCGGCGGGGACATCACCGTCGAGAGCACCCCCGGCCGCGGCACGGAGTTCGCGCTCGACCTGCCGTTTCGTTGCGTCTCTGCGTCGATGCGCGTGTCGGCTGAACATGATGCCGCGCTGGGCGCGCCGGCATCCCGCGCCGAGTCGCCCCGCCCCGCGGCCGCCGCGGCCCGAGGTGCGCGATTGGCGGGGATGCGCATCCTGCTGGCCGAGGACGGGCCCGACAGCGCACGCCTCTTCATTCATCAGCTGCGCGGCGAGGGAGCCGAGGTGCACCACGCCGCCAACGGCCGCGAGGCGCTCGGGCTTCTGCAGGCCGCCGAGTTCGCGGTGCTGCCGGGGCCCTTCCACATCGTGCTCATGGACGTCCAGATGCCCGTGATGGACGGGCCCGACGCCGCCGCCGCGATCCGCGCGTCCGGCAACCGGGTGCCGATGCTGGCGTTCACGGCCGGCGCCGGCGCGCGCGAGCGCCAACGGTGCGAATCGGCCGGGTTCGATGCCGTGCTTGCCAAGCCGATCGCGCGCGACGCCTTGGTGGAGTCGATCCTCCGATGGGCGGTGCGCCCGGGCTCGCCGCCCGACCCGGTCCGGGATCAGGCCACGTCGCCCGCGCCGAACGTGCCCCCTGCCCGCTGATCGGGCGGCGGATATCGTGGGGCGTCGATGGCTTCGCTCTCGACCGGTGCTCCCTTCCTGCTGGCCAGCGCGTCCGATGCGGTGCTGCTGGCCGGCTTCGCCTACATGGCGCTCCTGGGGCTGCGATCCACCCGTCGCTCCGGTCAGGCCGGCTACGGCGCGTCGCTCCTGGTGGCGGCGGTGGTCGGGTTCATCTCGTGGATGGGCGTGGAGGTCGACATCCCGATCACGGTGACGCCCCCGCAGGGCGCGGATCCGTACGAGGTGGAGATCCCGATCCTGCGCACGATCGCCGAGATCGCCGTGGCGTCGGCCGCCGGCGGCCTGCTGGTGCGTCTCCTCAACGCATGGCGCACGTGGCGCGGCATGGAGCCACTCCTGCACTTCCAGGCCACGGCGATGTGGCTCGGGATCACGCTGATGGGCCTGGTGGTGATCTACCAGGTGCACTACGCCGAGCGGCTGCCGATCCGCACCGCCATCCTCTCGATCGGCGGCGCGTCGGTGTTCATCATCGGCTTGGCGCTGCAATCGACCCTGGGCAACGTGTTCGCGGGCTACGGCCTGCAGGCGGCGCGCGCCTTCAAGCGCGGGGACCACGTGCAGATCGGGCACGACGGGCCGGTCGGCGTGATCCTCGACAGCACGCTCGCGGTGACGCGCATCGTGACCCGCGACGGGCAGATGCTGGTGCTGCCCAACAGCGCGGTCCTGCAGAAGGACTTCATGAACCTGGACCGGCCGACGCCGCGACTGCGCCGGCACGTGCGCGTGGGCGTCTCGTACGAGATCCCGCCCGCGGTGGTCAAGGATGCCTGCCTCCAGGTGCTGAACACCGATCCCGACATCCTGTCGGACCCCGAGCCCGAGGTGGTGACCGAGGACTTCGGGGACTCGGCGGTCATCTACGACCTTCGGTTCTGGATCCCGGGCTACCGAGTGCACGACGACGTGATGGATCGCGTCCGCACGCGGACGTGGTACGCGTTGCGCGACGCGGGCCTCGAGATCCCCTTCCCGATCCGGACCGTCCGCATGGCATCGATGGATGCCGAGCGGGTGCGCGACGACGAATCGCAATCGCGGACCGATCGGGTGGAGTCTGCCCTGGCACGCTGCGATCTCTTCGACGAGGCGAGCGTCGGCCGCGCCGAACGCCGCGAACTGGCGCGGTCCGCCAGCGAGATGGAGCTGCCCGCCGGGGCCCACGCGGTGCGCAAGGGCGAGCGGTCGGACGCCATGTTCGTGGTGGCGCGCGGCACGTGCCGGGTGCTCCTCTCGCGCGGCGAGCCGGTGACGGTGTCCGAGGGCGGGCACTTCGGCGAGATCGCGCTGCTGACGCGCGAGCCGCGCACGGCCGACGTGGTGGCGGGGCCGGAAGGTGCCGTGGTCATTCGCCTGCCGCGCCCGAGCGTCCTGCCGATCCTGGCGCGCCGCCCCGAGTACGCCGATCGCTTCGAGGGGATCGCCGACACGAGGCGAGCGCTGGCGACGGGCATCGACCCGTCGACGGACTCGGGACCGAAGCGCGGCGGGCTGCTTCGCGCGATGCTCGAGTTGGTTCGCCCCGTCTGAACCGCCCCGTCGGCCGCGCTAAACTGCGGCATGCAGATTTCCGCCGAGATTCCACGCGCCAGCGCCGCTGACCTCCAGCCGTTGCCCGGCGAGGATCCGCCGACCGCGGTCGGCCGCGTGGTGGGCGCGCTCGGCGGGATCGCCCAGGTGATGCGCCCGAACGGCCGGATGGGGAGCGTCCTGGTCACCGACCCGGCCCTGGTGCGCCAGGTGCTCGTGCGTGGCTCGATGGACGAGGACCTCGGGCTGATCCGCAACTTCGCGTTGCGCGCGGCGGCCCCGCACGGGCTGATCTCGCTCTCGGGCGCCGAGCACCGCAAGGTGCGCGTGTCCATGGCGCCCTGTTTCCGCGGCAGCGGGCTGGCGCCGCTCGAGTCCGCGCTCAACAGGCGTCTCGACCCGGGGCTCGCCGAGTGGCCGTGCGGCACCGCGCAGGGCGCGGCGAAGCTGGTGCTCGACCTCCTGACCAAGGTCTTCATGGAGTGGGTGCTCGGTCCGCAGGAGCCCGACGTCGAGTCGCGGCTCTGCGCCGCGGAGCAGTCGCTCCTGGAGGTGTTCCACCACGCGATCCCGGACCTGAACCAGCTGTGGCCCGGGTCCGACGGCGAGGGGCCGGTGTCCTTCGACCAGATGGTGAACCGGTTCTTCACCCTGCGCACGCTCATCTCGGATACGGTCGAGCGCAACCCGCAAGGCATGATGGCCCAGCTCGACCAGATGCTCCCCCCGCAAGGCGGCGGGCTGCCGCGGAGCGCGCAGCTCACCGATCACGCGATCCACCTGCTGCTGGCGGGGCTGGACACGGTGTCGCAGACCACGGGGCTGCTGCTGCATCACCTCGGCCACGATCCCTCCATGGGCGATCGCATCGCCGCCGAGGCGGCCGCCGGGGGCGATGCGCCGTACACCGAGGCGTGCATCAAGGAGATCCTCCGCCTCTACGCCGGCGTGCCCGTGGCCGTGCGCGTGACCGGTGCGCCGGTCGAGGTGAACGGCTACGTGATTCCCGCGAATCGCCCGTTGATGGCGTTCCTCATCTGCATGCAGCGCGATGCGCGCAGCTTCGAGCGGCCGCTTGAGTTCCTGCCGGAGCGCTGGATCGAGGGATCGGGCCTCTTCATGGATCCTGCCGGCTACATGCCGTTCGGCACGGGGCCGCACATCTGCCTCGGCGAGACGGCGGCCAAGCTGATCATGCGCCGGCTGGTGCCCGCGGTCTGCTCGCGCTACCGCATCCGCACCGAGGAGCCGGGGCTGGTGCCCGTGCTCGTGCGCATCGTCGCCCTTCCGATGCGCGCGCCGCGCATCACGCTCGAACCACGGAACTAGGTCATGCTCACCGCCGCGTGCGTCGCGCTCATCGTTGTCGGTTCCGCGGTGCCCAGGGTGCCGGTGGACGCCGCTCGTGGCCCGGCGCCCCGATTCGACCACGTGATCCTCCTGGCGGTGGACGGGCTGCGGCCGGACGCGATCGACGGGCCCGAGGATGGCCCGCTGCCCGGGTTCCGGCGCCTCATGCGAGGTCCGCACACCTTGCAGGCGCGCACCGACGCCAACCTCACGATCACCCTCCCGAACCACGTGTCCATGGTGACGTCGCGCCCGGTGGCGGGCGACGCCGGGCACGGATGGACGGCCAACGACGATCCGCCGGCCGCCAAGCACGGGGGCACGCTGCACAAGCGCAAGGGGTCGTACGTGGCCAGCATGTTCGACGTCGCGCATGACCACGGCGCGGCGACGGCGGTGGTGGCCACCAAGAGCAAGTTCAGCCTGCTGGCGGCCAGCTACGACGAGGACAACGGCGCACCCGACGCCATTGCGCCGGACCACGGTCGCCGAAAGATCGACCTGTACGCGTGCGCGGGAAGCACCGACGCGGCGCTGCGGCAGCTGCTGGCCGCGCTGGCCGCTCCCGCGCCGCGGTCGCTCTCGCTGCTGCACGTCGGCGTGACCGACTTCGTTGGCCATGCCGAGGGATGGGACATGGCCGACGGCACCGCATACCGCCGCGCCGTGGCCGAGGCCGATGCTGCCGTGGTCCGGCTGCTCGAGGCGATCGACGCGGACCCGCGCCTGCGCGGCCGCACCGCCATCGTCATGACGGCCGATCACGGCGGCGGCGTCCCGTTCAAGACGCACACGGTGCACGACGCGCCGGAGAATTTCCTGATCCCGTTCGCCGTGTGGATGGGCGCGGACCGCGAGCCGCAGGAACTGGTGGCGCTGAACGCGGATCGGCGCGCGCTGGTGGCCGCCACCGAGTGGGTCGGCCCCGAGGCCACGCCCCAGCCGATCCGCAGCGCCGACGCCGGCAACCTGTGCCTGCAGCTCCTGGGCATGCCGGCGATCCCGGGATCCACGTTCAACGCCGCGCAGGACCTCGTGGTTGATCCTGCCCCGGGATCGGGGCCGACCCGGTGAGCCACGGCCCCGGCGACGCGGGGGGTGCGGCGGAACACGCCCCGACGCGGTCGGTGGACGGCGGCACGTGCCACGTGTTCCATGCCTTCGAGGCGGGCGAGTCGATCGACGTGGAGCGCGCCGCGGCGATCGTCGCCGGATCCACGCGACCCGGGCTCGAGCCTCGCGACGGCCAGCGGATGCCCGCGGACTTCCGGCCGCGCCCGGTGTCCTTCGCGCTCGAATGCCCGTCGGTGGAGTGCGGCGGTTTCCGCACGACGCCGCGGGCGGTGGTGACGGCCTTCGACTTCGGCGCGGTGTCGGTGCGCCTGGACGTCCCGCTCGCGGGCGATGCGGCGGCCCTGCCCGCCCTGGCCCGCGCGATCGACGGTCATGCGGGACTGCGCTCGGCGGCCCGGCACCTCGCCGAGCGTGCCGTTTCGGCCATGGGCCAGGCCGTGCTTCGCCCGGCGATCGCCGGCGAACCCGAGGACTACGTGGTGATGTCCATGCCTCCGATCGAGGGGTCGGGGACGCGAGCCGGCCTGCCCGATCCGCTGGTGGCGCGCATCCTGCGGGCCGAGGAAGGGTCGCTGGCCCCCGAGGTGGTGACCGACGCGGTGTCCGCGGTGGTGCGCTGGGGCGAATCCGACCTGGCCATGGTCGACTGGAACGGGGCGCTGGTGGTGGATCGGTCGCCCGAGGATGCGCTGGCCATCCTCGAGTTCGCCAACGCGGAGCTGGTGGAGATGCGCTGGCTCGACGATCGCCTCGATGCCGCGCTCGACGAGGCGTTCCAGGCCGCGGCGACGTCGGTGCGCGGCACGCGGCTGCTTGCGGTGCGCACCGCGCGGCACTCGCGCCGGATCGCCGAGCTGCGCATCGACGCCGCGGCGCTCTACGAAGCGGTCGACAACGCCCTGAAGCTCTTCGGCGACCAGTGGGTGGCGCGGCTCCACCAAGCGGCCACGCGCCGGATGCACGTGGACGACTACGAGCGTTCGGTGCTGCGCAAGCTGGCCGCCCTGGAGTCGGCGTACGGGACCGTGCGCGACCGCCAGGTGCAGATCCGTGCCGAGATCCTGGAGTGGATCATCATCCTGCTGATCGCCTTCGAGGTGGTGCGCTCGTTCTTCTGACCCGGGCAGGCCCCCGGCCGTTCACGCCCGCGCCACGGGCGTCCGCGCGAGCGTCCGCAGGCGCCCGGCGGCGGCGGCGATCGTCTCGGGGCGCTTGCAGAAGGCGAAGCGCACCAGTTCCTGGGCCTCGGCATCGTGGCCATCTGGGCCGGGCGCATAGAAGGCGCTGCAGGGGATCGCCGCCACGCCCGCCGACGTGATCAGGTGGCGCGCGAAGTCGCGGTCGGTGGCCAGCCCGAACGGCGCGTGCGGGGCGAGCGCGAAGTACGAGCCTTCCGGGACGTTTGGCTCGAAGCCGGCGCCGCGCAGCGCGGCGACCATGGCGTCTCGCCGGCTGCGGTACGAGTCGCGCAGCGAGCGGTAGTAGGCGTCCGGCGCGGTCAGCGCATCGGCGGCCGCTCGCTGCAGCGGCGTGGCGCCGCAGAAGGTCAGGAACTGGTGCGCGGCGCGGATGCCGGCCGTCAGTGCCGGCGGCGCGATCGCCCAACCCACCTTCCACCCGGTGAGGCTGAACGTCTTGCCCAGGCTCGACAGCGTGATCGTGCGCTCGCGCATGCCGGGAAGCGTGGCCAGCGAGACGGGCGGCTCGCCGAACCAGATCTCGTCGTACACCTCGTCCGACACCACGATGCAGTCGTTGGCGACGGCGATGCGGGCGATCGCGGCCCGCTCGGCGGCATCGAGCACCCGCCCGGTCGGGTTGTGCGGCGAGTTCACGACGATCATGCGCGTGCGTGCGCCGACCGCGCGCTCGAGCTCCTCCACCGGGAACCGGAAGTCGGGCCAGTGCATCCGCACCGTGCGCACCCGCGCGCCGGCCATCGCCACGCACGCGGGATAGGAGTCGTAGAAGGGCTCGACCAGCACCACCTCGTCGTCGGGCTCGAGGATGCCGATCATGGCCGCCGCGATCGCCTCGGTGCACCCGTGCGTGACGGTGACCTCGGCGTCGGGATCGATGGCGAAGCGCCCCGTCGCCTGCCAGCGCGCGGCGATGGCACGGCATGCCTCGGGTAGCCCGCTCGAACGGCCGTACTGCCCCACCCCGGCGTCGATGGCGCGCTTGGCGGCGTCCTTCACCTCGTCCGGTCCGTCGAAGTCGGGGAAGCCCTGGCCCAGGTTGACCGCCCCATGCTCGGTCGCGAGCCGGCTGATCACGGCAAAGACGCTCTCGCCGAACGGGGCCAGCCTGGATGCGATGGAGGTGCGCATGGGGTCGAGCATATCGGTGCGACCGCGATAGCATCGCGTGGCCGATGACCACGCCCCGGCCCAACCCGCAGGTCAAGGTGGAAGTGTTGATCGAGGACCCGGCCTTCGTGGTGCTCGACAAGCCGGCCGGCGTGGTCAGCGAGCCGGGGCTCGGTCACCGGGACGACTCACTGGTGAACGGCGCGATGGCGCGATGGGGCCAGGACCTGGCGCCCTTGGGCGAGGCACGCGACCACGGCCTGCTGCACCGCCTCGACCGCGACACCACCGGCGCCCTGGTGATGGCGCGGACGGCATCGGCGTACGACGCGCTGCGGGCCCAGTTCGAGGCACGGACCGTCACCAAGAAGTACCTGGCGTTCGTCCAGGGCAAGCCGCCGCGCGGCGAGGGCGTCACCGAGCGCGGCATCGACGAGGTGCGCCGCGGCGACATGAAGGTGGCGCTCGTCAATCGCCGCGGCGGCGGAAAGCCCGCGGTCACGCGGTGGCGCACGGTCGGTGCGGGCGGCGGGATCTCGCTCCTGGAAGTGACCATCGAGACCGGCCGGCTGCACCAGATCCGTGCCCACCTGGCGGACCTCGGGTGCCCCGTGCTCGGCGACCGCGTCTATCGCGTGGACCTGCCGCCACACACCGGTGCGGGCAAGGGATCGCGCGGGGCGCCGCTGGCGCTCCACGCCTGGATCCTGGGATTCGCGCATCCGGTGACGGGGGCGCCCGTCACGGCGACGGCGCCCGTGCCGGCGTGGTGGGTTGAGAAGGCGGCGTCGGCCGGGATCCCGCTTCCGCGGTCGGTTCGTGGCCTTCCTCCGTCGTGAGCGAAGCCAGCATCCGCTGCACCGATGCCCGAACGCGGATGGCGTCCAGGACGTGGGTCGACGTGCGGTCGTAGCGGGCCACGTTGAGCCCTTGCGCCAGTCCGTCGATCGAGAGCACCGGGCCGCCGCACTGCTCGGGCCGGACGATCGCGTCATGGGCGAAGACCTCGCCGAAGCCCGTGGACACGGTCGAGATCTCGGTGCGCGTGTTGCCGCGCTGCGCGGTGCCTCCCTCGCGCTCCGGGCGCGCCCGCAACGTGGCGGACACCTCGCGGCGCTCGCCGTCGCGAAGGAGCGCGATCGTCACCACGTCGCCCGGGTCGCGGTCGAGGATGCGGCGCCGGAGGCCCTCGCGCCCCGAGAGCGGTTGTCCGTCGAGCGTCACCAGCAGGTCGCCGTCGCGCAGGCCCGCATCCTCCGCGGCGCCGCCCGCGACCACGTTGACCACGCGCACGGCGCTCTCGACGCCCGCGTCGCTCGCCTCCGCGCGGCTGATCGGCTCGGTCTGGAGGCCCAGGAACGCGCCCATGCGCCAGTCGCGCTCGCTTTCCCGCCGCTCGATCGCGGCGAACCCGAGGGCGGGCCCGCTGTTGCCCGGCCGAGGGGAGACCAGCACTTGCCCCGGTCGCACTTGACCCGATCCCCATTCGATGGCGGGCAGCGGCGTGCCGTCCACGTGCAGGAGGGCGAGGTCCATCCTGCGGTCCTCGGCAACCACGCGTGCCGCACGGTCCTGGCCGTCGTGGTCACGGACCGAGATCGTCCCGCGGCGCGGGAGCTCGGACCGCTTGGTGACGGCGTGGCCGCGGTCGTCCACCACCGTGGCCAGCGCGACCGCCTGCCCGTCGGCGCGCACCTGAAGCACCGATCGCTCGGCCCCCATGCAGACGTCGTCCAGCGGCGCCGAGCGCTGGACCGAGAGCCGGCCGAGGTCGTCGCCCCCGCGCGCGAAGCTTGTCCATCCGTCGCGCGGGCCGTTCATCCGAAGCGGCAGCATCATGTTCGCCTCGTCCAGCCCGTCGCGGAACTCGGTGTATCGCTCGCGCAGCCGGTCGACCGGCGTCGCGGCGTTCTCCCAGGGTTGCCTGCCGCAGCGGGAGTTGATCCCGATCACCTCGCCGCGGAGGTTCACCAGGGGGCCTCCGGAGTCGCCGGCGTCGATCGGTGCGTCGAACAGGATCTCGCGCTCGGAGGCGCGCGTGATTCGACCCGCCCGCACGAATGCTGGACGCGGCTCGGCGGGCGGACCTTGCGTGTAGCCGAGCGACAGCACCCACTCGCCGGGCTCGATGGAAGCCGAGGTGCCCAGCGGCACCGTCGGTAGCGGTGGTCCGTCCACCTCGAGCTGGATCAGGCCGCAGTCGAGGGCACCCTCGTTCGCCTGACCGAGCGTCCGGCCCGAGAGCGTCCGGCCGTCCGAAAGCGTGGCCGTCACCCGTCGCCCGGCGCGCTCCCCGACGTGGCCGCACGTGGCCACCAGCCCGTCCTGGGAGATCACCACTCCCGTGCCGTTGGAACTGCCGCCCCGCTCGCGGATCTGCAGGAGGACCACGGCGGGCCGGGTGCGCTCGGCGATCGCCGCCACGCTCGCCTCCAGCGACCGCAACTCCTCCACCGTCTCCGGTCGTGCCGGAGGTGCCGCGGGCTCCTGGGCCACCGACGCCCCCATCGGGGCGATCGCGACCAGGAGGATGGCGGCAAGGCGTGGGTTCACGGCGCGGCGGCGGCCGGAGCCGGGGCGGAGCCCGGTACGCGGACCTTGAGGTTCTTGAAGCGGACCACGTCGCCGTGGTCCTGGATGGCGATGTGCCCGGAGGTCTTCGTGCCGAAGTTGGGCATGGATGCGAACTTGCTGCCCTTGACGCGGTCGGACCAGTCGGGGCTCGACATGTCGAAGTCGGCGGTCACCGTTCCGTTGAGGCGGTACGTCACCTTGGGTCCGGAGACGACGACCTCGGCGGTGTTCCACTCGCCGGCCGGCTTCACCACGCCCTCGGGAGCCGGGTAGAGCGCGTAGCAGGCACCGGCGGACGTCAGGCGGCTCTTGCCGTCCGGGTGCGCGGCGTCATCCAGGACCTGCATCTCGGGTCCGGTCTCCCACGGGTACGCGAACTCCTCCGAGACGTGCCACATGATGCCGCTGTTGCCTCCGGGCGCCACCTGCCAGTCGCAGCGGAACGCGAAGTCCGTGAACTGCTCCTTGGTGACGATGTCGCCCCCGGGACCGCGAAGCACGAGGCATCCGTCCTCGACCTTCCATTGCTCCGGGAATCCCTCGCGCTTGAAGCCGCGCAGGTGCGTGCCGGGCGTCGTGCCGTCGAAGAGGAGCGTCCAGCCTTCCGCGCGCTCAGCATCGGTGAGGGCATTGTCCGCGACCGCGACGGCCGGGGCCGCCGCGGCTTTGGGAGCGACGGCCGGGGTGGCCGGCGTCCCGCCCCGGTTGCCGTCGCATCCGGCGAGGAGCGAGGACATCACGGCGACGGGGATGACGATGGTGGAGGTGCGGGTGATCATGGATTCTCGGTGGTGGTCGGTGCGTTCGGCGCGCTCGGGGTGGCCAGCACGCGCGTGGCGGAGTCGCGGGCCAGTTGCACGAAGATGAGGTCGGTGCCCGGGTTCACCTTCACCGGGGCGCCGTTCACCGCCACGTCGATGGCGGGCTTGATGCCCTCCGGGTCCAGGTCGAAGATGGTGTCCAGGGCGTACTGCGGCGGAAGGTCCTCGACCGCGTACGAGAACTCGATCGTTCGGTCCGGGTTGAGCCTTCGGGTGGCGCGGACGGTCGCCGTGACGTCGTTGGTGGCGCGCAGCGTGAAGCGCGTGGTGTTGGGGTCGAGCGGAGCCGCGACCGTCTCGAAGACCACCAGCTTGCCGTCGTACAGGAGCCGCGGTGCGGGAGTCTCCATCCACGGGATGTTGACCACCAGCGAATCCCGCCCTGCCTTTCCGGTCAGGCGTCCGCGTCTGGCTTGCGGATCCTCGCCGCTCACCACCTCGCGGACGCACCCGCCGGCGAGCACCGCGGCGAGGGCGGTCGCGGCCGATGCCAGGGCCGTGACGGAAGCGCGGTGGATGGTCATCGGCCGGCGGAGGGGGTGGGCGCGGGAGGTGCTCGGCACGACCTTCATCGTAGTCCAGGCTCGCCGGGCAGTGCCGCCGAACCGCACCCCTGCGGCATAGACGGTGCGGATACGCTTCGGGGATGCGGCGCGCTTCGATCGTGGCGGGACTCTGCGCCCTGGTGCTGGCGGTCGTTGCCTGGCGCTCCGGCTGGTTGTCGCGCCCCGCGGCGGAGCCGATCCGCGTGGGGGTGCTGCACTCATTGACGGGCCCGATGGCCGGGAGCGAACGCCCGGTGGTGGAGGCGTGCCTCTTGGCGATCGAGGAAGTCAATGCCGCCGGCGGCATCGGCGGGCGACCGATCGAGGCCATCGTCCGTGACGGTCGCAGCGACCCCATGGCGTTCGCTCGCGAGGCCGATGCCTTGCTGGGTGCGGAGCGCGTCGCCGCGATCTTCGGGTGCTGGACCAGCGCGAGCCGGCGCGCGGTGCGCCCCGTGGTGGAGCGACACGCCGGGCTCCTTCTCTACCCCTTGCAGTACGAGGGCATGGAGGCCTCCCCCCGGATCGTGTACCTGGGCGCCGCGCCCAACCAGCAGGTGGTGCCGGCCGTGCGTTGGTTGCTCGGCGAGGGCAAGCGCCGCTTCGCGGTGATCGGCAGCGACTACGTGTTTCCTCGCCTGGCGTCGTGGGTGATCCGCGACGTGGTGACGGACGGCGGCGGCAGCGTGACGATGGAGGAGTTCGTGCCGCTGTCGGCCGGCGACTTCGGCGCGATCGTCGAGCGAATGCGTGCCGATCCGCCGGACGTGATCCTCAACCTCGTGAACGGTGACGGAAACGCCGCGCTGTTCCGGGCGTTGCGCGCGGCCGGGATCACGCCGGATCGCGTGCCCACCATGAGCTTCAGCGTGGCGGAGCCGGAGGCCCGGGCGATCGGTCCCGCTTTGGTCGCCGGGGATCTGGCCGCCTGGAGCTACTTCCAGGGGCGCGCCGGGGAGGAGAATCGCCGATTCATCGAGGCCTATCGCGCTCGGGTCGGGGCGGATGCGCAGACCAGCGACCCGGTGGCCGCGGCCTACGAGGCGGTGCATCATTGGGCCACCGCGGCGCGCCGCGCGGAGAGCGTGGCGCCGGACCACGTGCTCCAGTCGCTCGGCAACCAATCGCTCCATGGGCCGCGCGGCGTCACCGCGATCGATCCGACGACGCAGCACACGTGGCAGCCCGTGCTCATCGGACGATTCGACGGCACGGGCCAGTTGCGCGCCGTGTGGGATTCCGGGCGCGCCGTGCAACCGGTGCCGTTCCCCGCGTGGCGATCCCGCCGCACATGGGATGACGCGGTGGCCAGCCTCCAGGCGGCGTGGGACGGCGGATGGTCGAACCCGGACGGGCGCCCCACGGATCGGCCGGCGTGGCCGCGCGGAGGTCGACCATGAAGGTCCCCCTGCGCATCGGCGACGTGCGCCGTCCCAAGGCGGCGATCCGCGGCACGCGGATCCGGACCCAGTTGCTCCTTGGCGCGGCGGGCGTGGCGATCGCTCCGCTGGCGCTCACCTTTGCGGTGGCGTGGCCCCGGCAGCGCGAGGCCATGGAGTCGTCGACGCTCGACGGCCTGCGCGTCATGGCGGAGCAGAAGGCCGACCGCGTGCGCGAGCTGGCGCTCGGCCGCATGGCCGCGCTGGAGGCCGTTGCCGCCGGTTGCCCCGCCGACGGTGCCGTGCCGCGGGCCGTGCTGGAGGCCGCCGCGCAGCGCACCGGGGCCGAGCGAATGGTGACGCTGGACCGCACCGGGCGCGTGGTCGCGGATTCGGTCGATCCGGGCACGCCCCTCGTCGCGGAGCCGATGCTGCGCGCCGCCGCGGCCGAGGCCAGCATCTTGATGAATGCGGTGCTGTCGCGCACCACCGTTTCCCGCGATGGTGCCACCGAGCTGTGGATCGTGGCCCCGATCATGCGGGGTGCGGGATGCAGTGCCGTGATCGCGTCGCTCCTTCCTCGCGACGCGTTCCTGAGCGCGTTCCTTGATGGCGAGGTGCTCGGGGACTCCGGCGACTCCGTCGCCGCGGTGCGCGACGGCAACGATGCGCTGATCGTGACGCCGTCGCGGCTCGGGGACGCTGGGCTCCGCCGGCGCATCCCCATCGCCGAGGGCGGCGCCGGGCTGGCGGCGGCGCTCGGCGGGGAGACCGGGTCCGGGATCACCGTCGACCACCGCGGCGTGCCGGTGCTCGCCGCGTGGACGTTCGACCCCGCCATGGGGTGGGCATTCGGGGTGCAGATCGACCGCGCCGAGGTGCTTGCGGCTGCACGCGGCTCGGAGTGGGCGATGCTCTCGATCGCGCTCGGTGCGCTCGTGCCGGTGGGGATCGTGGCGTGGTGGGGCTCGCGGCGGCTGTCCCGCCCGATCGTCGCCGCCGCCGACGCGGCCGATCGCGTCGCCGAGGGAGACCTGACGGCGCCGCCGTCGGGCGATGCCCCCGGGGAGCCCGGGCGCCTGCTCGCGGCCATCCGGGTGATGAACGAGCAACTCGTCTCGAGCACGCGCCGCCTGCGCACCCAGGCCACAGAGGTGGTCGAGGTCCAGCAGGCGGTCTCGGGGCAAACCCTGCGGCAGGCCGAGGTGGTGCAGGCCCTCGGGGCAAGCACGGCCCAGGTGGCCGCCAGCGTCACCGAGATGAGCGCCACGGGCCAGCAGCTCTCCGCCGAGATGGCGCGACTGGCCGCCGACTCCGCCGACGCCGCCGTGCGGTCCGAGGCCGGTCGGCGCGCCCTTGACGAGATGACCGCCTCCATGGAGTCGATCCTCCGTGCGAGCGCCGCGGTGACCGGCGCGCTCGAGGCGATCCGCCAGCGGACCGATCGCATCGGGCGCGTGTCGGAGACGATCGTCACGGTCGCCGTGCAGACCAACGTGCTCTCCGTGAACGCCTCGATCGAGGCGGAGAAGGCGGGAGAGCACGGCTCAGGGTTCGCCGTGGTGGCTTCGGAGATCAACGGCTTGGCGATGCGCGTGGCCGACGCCGTGGAGGACATCGACCGCATCGTGCGCGAGGTGCATGCCTCGGTCGAGGGCGGCGTTCGCGAGATGCGGTGCTTCTCGGAGGCGCTGGATGCGGGACTGCACGCGAGCGCCCGGCTGGGCAGCGAACTGCTGGTGGTGGTGGAGCGCGTGTCCGCCCTGCGCGGCGCGTCGGCCACGGTCTCCGAGGGCGTGCGGATGCAGGGCGAAGGGGCCCGTCAGATCGCCGATGCCATGCGGCAGCTTGATGACGGCGCACGGACCACGGCCGAGGCCGTCCGCGAGTTCAACGCGGCCAGCCAGCGACTCGCCGCCGGCGCCCGGGCGCTGGAGGCGGAGGTGTCGCGGTTCCGGCTCCCCGCCGGCTGACTCAGGTGCTGCCGGGACCCGGGGTGGGCTGGGCCGCGGCGGACCCTTCCGGCGCCGGCGCGGGCGTCGCGGCCGGTGCGGGCGCGGGGACCACCATCGTGGCGCCCTTCTTCTGGCCGAACCGGCGCGTGGAGCGCTTGGCGGTGGCTGCCGCGGCCTCCGCGGCGGCGGCAGCCTGCCGCTCCTGCTCGGCCTTCAGCTCGGCGGCCTTGCGCTCGGCGGCGATCCGGATGCCCTCCTCGTTGACGTCCTGGTGGATCGACTCCGCCATGCGCTGGTGGGTGCCGATGATCGGCATCGTCGAGGAGACGAATTGCTTCACGGCGGCATCGGTGCAGTTCTCGTACTGCCAGCGGTACATCGCCAGCACGTTCGGCTGCTCCTCGGACTCGAACCACATGAGGGCCTCGTCGAACTCCTTGCCCTTGAGCGGCGTGAGCCGGTTGACGGTGGCGCGCGCCTCCTCGTTGTGCTTGGTGGGGAGCGAGACCCCGCGATCCTTGGCGATCTTCGCGAGGATCACCTGGATCGCCCGGTGGTTGGCGAGCATGCGCTTGCCGTAATCGCGGACGTCCTCGTCCGCGGCGTTGCGCATGGCGAGCCGTCCGAGGCTCATCTGCAGGAGGTCCGCGCGCGCCACCGCGTCCAGGAACGCGTCGGTGCCCATCGCCGGGTCGAACGGGGGCTTCTGGGGCACCGGCGCGGCAGCCGTCCCGGCCCCGGCCGTGGCCGGCATCTGATCCGGGGCCGCGGCGGAAGAGTCGGCCGCGCCGGCGGCTCCCTCGGAGGCCTTGGGCGCCGAGACGCACGCGGCGCCCAGTGCGGTCACGGCGAGGATCAGTGCGGCGATGCGGTGGGTGGTGGTCATGGCGTCTTTCAGAAGGCGATCTGGTAGGTCAGCGAGAGCGAGAGCGAGATGCCCGCGGTGTAGCTCGAGTTGAGCCCGTTGATGCCCTCGTTGGTGCGGTACTCGGTCTTGATCAGGGGGTTGGTGAGGTTCTTCGCGTTGAGGGAGAAGCGGAGTCCCTCGATGAAGAGCTGCTGGGAGGCCGTGAAGTTGAGCGTGCCGTACCCGACCTGGTAGATGGCGGGCGTGAGGAGCGTCGTGTACGGGTTGGCGCCGCTGATCAGCGAGTCGCCCTTGTACGTGTAGAAGAGGCCCAACTGCGTGCCCGACTCCTCGGCATCGTAGATGGCGTTCAGGTTCAGCAGGTAGTCGGGGGTCGCCGTCATCGGCTGCGTGGTCTGGTTGACGCCGTAGACGCGCAGCGCCTCGGCGTCCTCGGCCGCGAGGGTCACCGAGGAGTTCATGTAGGTGAAGTTCGCGCCGAACTTCAGCCCCGCCCAGTCCTCGCCGAGGATCGGGCCCATGGTGATCCGCGACTCCAGCTCCAGCCCCAGCAGGCTCCCGTTCGGAAAGTTGATGGGCGCGGTGTAGGTGAACCCCTCGGTGAAGCGGTTCACGTACTGGATCGGCTTGTCGATGGTCTTGTAGAAGACCGATCCCGAGATCAGCCACTCCTCCTCGGGCATCCAGTCGAGGCGCGCGTCGTAGTTGTCGAGCGCGCTCATCTGGAGCTCGGGGTTGCCGATGAAGATCGGGCCGCCCACGTACTCGTACTGGATGACGGGAACCAGCTCGTAGAAGTTGGGGCGCGCGAGCGTCTGCGCGAAGGCGGTGCGCAGGATCAGGTCGTCCTGCACGTTCCACGACCACCCCACCATCGGCAGGAACCGGTTGACGTTGAAGTCCGTGTCCCAGAGGTTCGGGCCGGTGAAGTTGCGCAGGGTCTGCGTCGAGGTCTGGATCCACAGGGCGTCGACGTCGGGCTCCACCGTCGTCGACATGTACGTGCCCTCGTACCGGAGGCCGGTCGTCAGGTTCATCGTCTCGTTGAACGGCAGGTCGATCATGCCGTACACGGCCCAGATGTCCTGCGCGCCCTTGTAGGAGATGTCGACCGTCGACTGGTTGATCGGGTGCGGCCCGTTCGGCGGGCCGGTCTGGTCGGGGAACACCACGCTCCAGCGGTCCTGGAACGACGAGCTGAACGAGCTGTTCGGGTCGCCGTTGTTGCTCCACGTGTCCTGCAGGTAGGTGCGGCTCACGTTGTCGACGAACGCGCCGGTCTTGACGTAGCCCTCGCGGTCGTTCCACTGCAGGAACGGGAGCTTGGCGTTGACCGCTCCCTGGATGCTCGCCTCCTCGTTGTAGTAGTTGATGTGCTGCACCCAGCCGACGAACGCGTTCTGCGCCGGCGGGTACGAGATCCACTGCTGCGGCAGGGTGAAGCCGGGGAACAGCTCGAACTCGGGCACCCAGTACGAGGAGAACTGCGTGGTGTCGGGCTGGTCCTCGCTGGCCTTGCTCAGCGAGAATCTCCAGTCGATGGTGGGCGCGCCGAAGGCGAGGCCCTCGGGCAGCGTCTCGTCCTCGCCCGGACCCATGAAGTCGAGCGTGTGCTTTCCGTTGAGGATGAACGACTGCGTGGACAGCTGGCTGTAATCGAGCGTCTCGAGCACGTTCCACGGCGCCGAGAGCAGCGTGTCGGCGGTGTAGCCGGGGCTTCCCTGGACGGTCGGGTCGTAGTCGGGGAAGAAGTAGTACTTGCCGCGCGTGTCGGTGAGCCGGACCGCCTGGTTCTCGGCGACCAGCGTGTACAGGAACTTGGCGCCGAGCTGGTGGTTCTCGGTTTCCACGCCCAAGGCACCCATGCCGCCCCACTGGATCGACTGGGTGCCCTGCGAGACGTCGTAGAGCTCGGTGAAGAAGTCGGTGCCCGTGCCGAACTGCTCGGGGACGAGCGGCGTGCCCACGCCGGCCTGCTCCAGCGAGTCGAGCTTGCCGTTGTTGTAGGCCGAGGCGTCCTGCTCGTAGAAGAAGTTGCCGAACGCGCCGACCCGGACGCCGTCGTCCACCTCGAAGGAGTCGCCCGCGGCGACCGACCACTTGTAGATGGTGGGCGCGGCGCCGTAGCTGGTGCCGGTGGGGTTCGGCCAGGGCTGCCCCGCCAGTTCCGGGTACAGGCGTTGGTCGTCGTTCGTTCCCCAGAATCCGAGGCCGCCGCCCGGGTAGGTCAGGAACTCGCCGTTCTTGACCTGCGAATTGAAGCCGATCTGCGCGCTGACGCGCAGGTAGCCCTCGTCGGGGAAGTCGCGCAGCGCGATGTTGACGGCGCCGCCCGAGGCCTCGCCCTGCTGGTCGGGCGTGAAGTTCTTGCTGACCTCGATCGCCTGGATCACCGCCGCCGGGAACTGGTCCAGCTTCACGGCGCGCTTCGTGGGGTCGGCGACCGGCAGGCGAACGCCGTCGAGAAGCGTGGCCACGTAGCGGTCGGGAAGGCCGCGGATGACCGCGTACTTGCCGTCCTGCAGCGTCGCGCCCGGCACGAGCAGGAGCGCCGCCGCGGCATCGCCCGCGCCCGACCGGTTGATCATGTCGACGTTCAGCACGTCGAGGAGCTGCGGCGCCTCCAGCCGCAGCTGGAAGTCGACCGGCGGCAGCACCAGGATCGGCTCGAACGCCTCCGGAACCACCAGGTCCTGCCGCTCGATGTCCTGCGGCGCCGTCTCGACGTCCTGGACGACGAACTCCTCCATGTCCTCGAACTCGCCGGCCATGGCGGCGTCCAGGTCGACCAAGGCACCCTCGCCCACGCGCACGTTCGGCCGAACCTCGCGCACGTACCCGTCCTTGGCGATCACCACCGTGTACGTGCCGGGCGGCACGTCGCGGATGAGGAACGCGCCCGTCTCGGAGGTGGTGCCGCGGGCGCGCGTGCCCAGCACGGTGATCGACGCCTCGGCCACCGGCGTGCCGAACTCCCGGTCGGTGACGATGCCGCGCAACGACCCGGTCGCCACGGCCTGCGCGGCCGCGGTGCCCGAGATCGCCAGCGTGATGGCCACCGCGGCCCGGGTGCCGGTCACCATGGATCGCCGAGTCCTGCGCGAATGGTGCCGATGCGCTTCAGCAGCGCGTCGTCGGGGGTGAAGCCGCAACGGACCATGGCGATGCAGGTCATGCACAGGTCCTCGGCACGGGGCCGGGCGTTGGGGTTGAGGCTTCCCGCATCGACCGCGTCGACGAACGACCGGGCGGCCTCCGACGGGTCTCCGAGGGCCATCCAGGCCTCGCCCAGGGCGCGCAAGGCCTGCGCGCGGCGGAAGTCGTCGATGCGCGCCACCGAAGCGTCGTAACGCGACCGGAGCTCACGGAGCAGCGCACGGGCCGCGGTGCCCTCGCCCTGCCGAGCGAGCGCGACGGCGATGGGCGCACCGACCGGGGCAACGTCCTCCGGGAGGAAGGTGGACTCGCGGATGATGGCCCGCGCCCGGTCCGTGGCGGACCGCGCCGCCGAGGTCTGGCGGATGTCCACCAGGACGTTGGCCATGTCGATCAGGTACTTGACCTGCAGGTCCACGGGGAGTCCCGGGATGCCGGCGTCGAGCGCCCGCATGGCGCGCTCGCGTCGCGGTGCGTCGTCCGCGCTCCGCGCCAGGAGGGTGAGGTACCCGTCCAGCCCGCCTCGCGCCAGGTCGAACGCTTGCGTCGCGATGGCCTTGTCGAAGGCATCGGCCTGCGCGTCCAAGGCCTCGGCAGGCATGAGCGCGGTCCTGGCGTTCTCGAAGCGCGCGCGATCGGGGACCGAGTCGGGTCGGAGGACGGCCTCCGCACGGTCGGGCTTGCCGAGCCGCATCCAGACGGCGGCCACGTCGGCCGCGACGCGATCGTGGCTCCAGTGGTCGGTGCCCGCGACCACGGCGGTGGCTTCCTCGAGGAGCGCGGCGGCCCCGGCGGCGTCGCCGGCATCGGTGCGGACCCGCGCGACCTGCGCGAGCAGCTCGGCCCGCCGCCATCCGTCGATGCCCCGGGCGCACGTCAACGCCTGGTCGGCGTCGCCGAGCGACAGCCAGGCCTCGCCCACGGCCTGCTGCATCTTGGCACGGTCGCGTGCGAGGGGAACCTTCGGAATCGCCGCGCCCGCCTGCTGCGCCTCGCCGAGCAGGATTCGTGCCGACTCCGTCACTTTTTGCGGCGCCGGCGCGGCGCGCGGCACGGGCGCGGGGTTCGCGCAGCCGGTCGAGATCAGCGCTGCGAGAACGCAAAGTCCCGCAGCCCAGGTGCTTGGGCGTCGGGACAACCGATGGCAGGGTCGGTGCATGGTGGTCTCTTGAGACCAGAACGTCCGGCGGGGAGACTTCGCTCGCCCGCCAGACGTTCCGGCAGAATCTGGTCGCGCTGGCCGGGAACCGATCCCGGCCAGCGCGCATGTTGCGTGGGGTGATTACGCCGTGGCGCCCCAGTTGCCGAGCAGGATGCCCAGGTCGACGCCGTCCACGGTGCCGTCACCGTTCAGGTCAGCCGCACCGGTCCCGCCCCAGTTGCCGAGCATCACGCCCAGGTCGACGCCGTCGACCGTGCCGTCGCCGTTGAGGTCGGCCTCGAGCGGGCGAACGATGTAGCCGAAGGCATCCGCCGCGGTCCAGCCGAGCATCCAGTTGGAGGTCGGGCTGAAGGCGCCGCGGTAGGTCACGGGGGTGAAGAAGCCGTCGTTCGGGGCGCTGGTGGCCGCGGTGACCGCATCGCCCGCGGCGCGCGGGTCGAGGCTGATCACGTTGTTCACGAGCAGCGAGCCGGACACGGCGTTCGGGCCGCGGGTGATCGCCTTGATCGGGCGGACCGCCGCCTGCTTCACGTTGTTGTTGCCGGCGCCGAAGACGCCGCGCGCATCCGCCTCGGTGTAGGCCGAGGCGTTGTTGTTGTTGAAGAACACGCTGTCCGTGAACTGGATCAGCTTGCCGCTCGACATCGCCGTGTAGCGGGAGGCCGGGTTCGACGGGAACGGGTTCACCGAGGAGTACACGTTGTAGTTCGTGGTCCAGGTGTTCGCCCAGGTGAGCGTGCCGTTGTGGCCGTAGCCGGTCTGGCCGTCCGAGGCCTCGCCGTCGGTGTTGTCGTTGCGAATGACCTGCGCCGGGCAGTCCATGAAGATGCACGCGTTGAACTGCGTGCGGGCGTTGTCGCGGAACTTCACGGCGTGGCGTCCGGTGGCGAAGGGCTGGCCGATCGCCGTCATGTTCCACAGCGAGCAGGTGGTGACGGGCTGGGCGTCGCTCTTGGCGGCGCCGTCGATCTCGAACATCGAGTCGGGGAAGCCCGAGCCGGAGCCGGCGCCGGGGATCGAGTAGCCCGAGACGATCAGGCCGAACTGCGCCTTGCCGCGCCAGCCGTGGTCGAGGTCCAGCGAATCGTCGCCGATGTTCCAGATCGAGAAGTACTTGAGGTCGACGGTGCCGCCCCAGATCTCGATGCCGTCATCGACGTTGTTCATGATCTCGATGTGGTCGATCTCGGTGCTCTTGCCGATGCCGCCGAGCGACAGGCCGTTGAGCTCGTTGCCGAGGCCGACCACCTTGCCGCCGTAGCGGATCGACAGGTGGCTCAGGGTGCCGCTGTCGTCCATGTCATCGCCGCCGCCGTAGTAGGTGCGGCCGGTGCCGTCGTCGACCAGGCCTTCCATGTTGGCGTAGTTCGCGGCGTTGGGAGCCGCGGTGTTGGTGCTCACGGCGCCCTGGCCGTACTTGCCGATGTAGGCACGGCCGCAGATGGTGAGGTTGCCCCACTCGTTGGCCACGGCGCGCCAGGTGCCGGTCTTCGGGTTGCCGTTCGTCCAGGTGGCGACGTCCGACGTGGAGGTCATGATGATCGGCTCGGCGGCGGTGCCCAGCGCGAAGATTCGCGCGCCGCGCGTGACGGCCAGCGAGCCGCCGACGCCGGTGGTGCTGGCGATCACGGTGCCGGCCTCGATGGTCAGGCTGGCGCCGTTGGTGACGTAGATCTGGCCGGTGAGACGGTAGACGTTGTTCTTGGTCCAGGTGGTGGACGTGGTGATGTCCGAGCTCACGAGGATCTCGGCGGCGCCTGCGGAGCCGGTGAGGACGGCGCCGAGGGCGACGGTCGCGGTGAGGTTCATGCGGGTCTTCATGGTTGCTTTCCTGAGGTGGAACACGGTCCAGGAGCGATGGCCCCCCGAACGACGAGGGACCGGTGATTGAGATGACGGAAGTACAGTGGTGTCGCCTTCTGAGGTCGTTTCCCTACGCCATGAACGCGGTTCATCTTGCGTCAGGAAAGCGTTCAGCGGGCGGTCCATGCCGTTTCAGCGCTTGGTGCGGCTGGCGCGCTCCACCTGCTCGAGGTAGCGCGCCACGTCCTCGCGGGGGCGGAGCGCCTGCGCATCGCGGAGCAGCGGCAACGCGTCGGCGAAGCGCTCCTGCGAGACGTACACCTGCGCGATTCGAACCTTGGCGTTCGCGGCGAAGGAGTCGATGCGCGCGGCCCGTTCGTAGTACAGGATGGCGCGGTCCGGCTCGCCGGCGCGCGACCAGTGCTGCCCGAGCAGCATCAGCGCCTCGCCGTCGAGGGGGTCGAGCTCCACCACCTCCTCGAGCACCTTCGCCGCCTCGGCGCCGCCGTCGCCCGCGTTCATGGCCAGCCGCGCCTGCAGCTTGAGCACCTTGCGGCGATCGGCGTCGGCCAGCTCGTCGCCCCATGCCTCGCGGATGCGCCCGAGCAGCGCCTTCGCCTGCAGCGCTCCGCCCCGCGCCGCCAGCAGTTCGGCCGATCGGATGGCGCGCGCCGGCGACTGGTCGGGGTTCTTCTGCACGGCGCGGTCGAACGCCGAGAGCGCCAGGTCCGGCAGCGCCTCGGTGACGTAGATGTCGCCGAGCGTGAACAGGCTGTCGACGGTGGACTTGCCGATCGCGTCGAGCGCCTCGAGGTTGGACGCCGCCTTCATCGGCTGCTTCAGGCCGAGGAACGTGTGCGACTGCAGCAGCCAGAAGTCGCCCTTGTCCGGGAATGCCGAGATCAGGACGTCGAGCAGGCTGGCGGCGTCCTCGTACTTGCCCTGGCGGAACACCGAGCGGGTCAGGCCGAGCCGCCACTCCACGTTCTCCGGCTGCAGCAGCAGCGCGCTTCGGTAGGCGGACTCCGCGGGCTGGAAGTCCTGGCGGGCCGAGTGGCAGAAGCCGAGCAGGCCGTACGAGTACGCGTCCGCGCCGCCCAGCTCGATCATCTTGTTGAACGCCGCGATCGCATCCTCGTACTTCGCCTGGCGGGTGCAGATCAGCCCGATGCTCCGGTACGCGCGCCGGAAGCTCGGGAACTTGGCCACCGCGGTCCGGTAGTTGCCCAGCGCGGCATCCAGCTTCTCCTGCTGGAACTGCACGCCGCCGAGCGTGAGGTCGAGCACCGCCGAACCGTCCGCGCGGACCGAGTCGCGCAGCAGTTCCTCGGCGGCGGGCAGCTCCTCGGGCATCAGTTGGCGAACGAGCTCCAGCAGCGCCATGTCGTCCTGCGTGACGCGGGGCTCCACCTCGGGATTGATCCCGTAGCCACCCACGAACGACTTCTGGAACGACGGATCGTTCCAGATCGCGGACAGGTCGGGGGCGGATCCGGTCGGATCCTCCACCTGCGCGGCGGCGGGCAGCGTGAACACGGCGCAGGAAAGTGCCGCGGCGGCGACGGTCGAATGCATGGTCATGGTGTGGCTCACGAGTTCCTGGGCGGCTGGAATCGGACGGTCACGCGCATGCGGCAGCTGACGCGCTCACCGGCCTTGATGGCTGGCTCGAACTTCCATTGCTTGACGGCATCGAGCGCGGGGCTCGAGAACTCGGGGTGCGAGGCGCGCTCCACCTTCGGGTTGGCGACGCGGCCCGTCTCGTCGACGATGAAGATCAGCGTGACGGTGCCCTCGGTGCCGGTCTTGCGCATCTCGGGCGGGTAGGCGCCCGCCACTTGGTAGATGGCGCGAGGCCGCTGGTCGATCTCGGACATGCTGAACGCGCCGCCGAATTCCCCGTCGCCGCCCAGCGCGCCACCTCGGCCGGACGCGCCGATGCGGCCACCCGACTCGAGCCGGGTGCCGCCCACGCCGAAGTCCGCGCCGCCCCCGCCTCCGCCGCCGAGCGATGCCTCCAGCGCGCTCAGGCTCGCGGCGTCGAGCGCAGGGCCGTCGTTGGCGTCGCCGGCCACCGGGGAGTCCGCGGGCCCGGCGGAGCTCTCCGCGTCCGGCGGCGGCTCCTCCTGCTCCTCGAGCTCGGGCCTGTCCTCGGGAACCTGCTCCTCCTCGGGGCGGTCGGCGCCCACGTCCTCGGTGACGATCTCGACGTCGCGGCGGCTTCCCCCGGCGACCTCGGCGTGCGGCAGCAGCAGGCGGCCGAACAGCAGGATCCCCGCGTGGAGGACGATCGCGCCGACGATTCCGAGTGCGACTCGCCAGGCCATCACTTCTTGTCCGTGCTGATGCCGACCTTGGCGATCCCGATCTTCCGGACCTCGTCCAGCACCTGCACCACGAACTTGAAGTCCGCGGCGCCGTCGCTGTTGATGATGACCCGCGGGTCCTTGGTGGAGATCTTGTAGGTCTGCAGGCGAAGGGGCAGCTGCGACGGCAGGATCTTGTCCTTGTTGAAGAAGATCTCGCCCTTCTCGTTGACGCTCAGCGTGACGGCCTTCTCCATCTCCTGCTGCTCGCCGAGCGACTGCGCCGTCGACGCGCCGGGCAGCGAGACCTGCACGCCCTGGTTCTTGCTCATGCTGAGCGACACCATGATGAAGGTCGCCAGCAGGAAGAAGATGATGTCGATCAGCGGGATGATCTCGATCCGCGCCGACTTCTTCTTGCCCTTGCCGCGCCCGCCGCCGCCGCCCGCCACGTCAGGATCCCCCTGCCGTGCCGAGGTCGGCGTCCGGGAGCTCCAGCCCGGCGAACGTCTCGTCCTTGCTCGACACTGACAACTCGCCGGGGCGCGGGGCGCCGGCGGCCGGCCCGCCGTGCTCGGGGCCGTGGTGCGTCGGGCCGCGGCCCTCCATCAGGAGCTTGAGCTGCTCGCCCGCGGCCAGGAGCTCGGTCTCCACGCCTTCGATCCGGGTGTTCAGGTAGTTGAACGGGATCAGGCACACGATCGCGATGAGCAGCCCGAACGCGGTGGCGATCAAGGCCTCGGCGATGCCGCCCGTGATGGCGCCGGGCGAGCTCAGGTCGCCCCCGATCACCGCGAACGACCCCATCATGCCGGTGACCGTGCCCAGGAGCCCGAGGAGCGGCGCCAGCGTGATCACCGTGTCGAGGATGGAGATGCCGCGGCGGTACCGCTTGAGCGTCCGCGTCTCCGCGTAGGCGAGCGCGTGGCTGATCGACTGGTCGCGGCGCTCGAGGGCGTAGCCCATGGTGGCCACGATCGCGTCCTTGCTCTGCTTGGCGATTCCGATCGCCCCGGAGAGGTCGCCTTTCGCCACGGCCGCGAAGAACTTGTCGAGGGTCTTCGGGCTGCGCTTGCGCTGCTCAAGGAGGAGGAAGATGACCCGCTCGATCACCACCGCGAGGCCGATGAGCGACACCAGGAGCATGGGCCACATGATCGGGCCGCCCTTGATGAAGATGTCCACGATGTTCGCCTTCGCCACCAGCGCCTTCAGCGCACCGCCGCGCGACGGGTCGAGCGGCATGGTTCCCTCGCCGGAGGCGATCAGCGCGGCCACGGCGATGGACGCCTCGGGGTCGAGGGGACGCACCAGCGGGTTCGGCGAACCGGCCTGCGGGACGGCCACCCCGGCCTCGCCGCCGTCGGAACGGAACAGCGCGATCGGGCCGATCAGCGCGTACTGCCCCTGCATGACCGTGCCCAGCATGTCGACGCCAATGCCCGCGAACCGCGTGCCGCCCAGCACGTCGAAGATGCGCTTGATGGTGAGCGCCGTGAAGGTCGCCTGGGCGCGGAACTTCTCGGTGGGCGACAGGGTCTTGTTGGTGAACGCCTCCTTGGCGGCCTCGGCGGCCTGCCCGTACACCTGCATCTCGCCCACGCCCACCTTCGTCTCGAAGGTGCGCGCGTACTCGTCGAGCAGGTTGCCGATGTAGGAGATCTCGTCCTGCCGGGCCCGCATGTCGGCCTGGATGGTGGCGATCTCCAGGGCCCCGGCGTCCACCAGGCGCTGCACCTTGTCGGCGTCGCGGCGGAGCTGGATGACCGTCTCCTCCAGGGTGGTGAGTTCCTGGGCGAGCGGCAGCTTCTCGGCGGCCACCTCGGCGCGGATCTCGTTCAGCGAGGCGATGCTCTTGGCGAGTTCCTGCTCGGCGGCGCCCGAGGCGCGCCCCATGGCCTGCCCCGCCTCGGGGCTGGCCTGCTGGGCCGCGGCGACGCCCGCCAGCGAGAGGACGACGGTGGTCAGCAACATCAGGGCGTGGTTCATCGGATCCTCAGGGGAACGTTGACGAAGGTCGGGGCGTGCTTGCCTTCGATCACCTCGAGGGCAAGCATGATCGCGCGGCGGGCGCCGGGTTCGGGGCGCCACTTCCAGCCGTCGTCGCCGGGCTCGCCCACGCCCACCTCGCCGCGCGGGCTGATGTAGTAGGCCTGGGCGAGGCCCACGTAGATCACCTGGACCTCGCTGGTGGATCCGTCGCCGAGCGTGCGGATCTCGTAGGCCACCGAGATCTCGCTGTTGGCCTTGTTGAGCTCGTTCAGGATGCCGAGCACGTTCTGGAACCGCTCGGCGATGCTCACGCGCGACGCGCTCGACTCGGTGGGCATGCGCTGCAGGAGCGGCTCGATGCGCTCGGACACCGGCTGCGGCATCATCTTGGCCAGCTTCCGGATCTCGTCCTCCATGCCGGACACCGCGGCCAGCAGCTCGGCCTGCACGGCCTTCAGCTGGTCGTTCTGGGCGTTCAGGTCGTCGCGCTTCTTGTCGGACTCCTTGACCGCCATCTCCGACTGCACGATGCGGTCACGGAGCACCGACACTTCCTTGCCGACCAGCTCGATGCGGCCGCGGAGGATCTCCTTGGCCTGCTGCCAGTCGTTGCGTTCCTTCGAGATGATCTGCTGAGTCTCGATCCACTTGCCCAGGGTGATCCGGGTCTCCTCGAGCGACGGAGCCTTCGATGCCGGGGCCTCGGCGGCCTGCGCCATGGCGCTCGACGAGGCGAACGCGGCGGACGCCGCGATGACGGGCGCCGCGCAGCGGATGAAGGTCGGGAATCGTGGTCCGCTGCGGCGGGCCGCGGCGGCGTGTGGCGACGGATGCATCGGTGGGGCCTTCGCTCGGCGGGGAACGGGGACCTGTCCCGGGCACCAACCCGAGGGGCAGCAGGTCTCCCGGCCGAGGCGAGGAGGCTAGGAACGCCGCATGAGCGGATCGGCAAGACCGTGTTCAGGTTGCGCTCATGGCGAACTCGACGCGCACCGGGGGCATCGGACCACGGCAGGCGACGCGGCCAGGTTCAGATCGTGCAAAAACCTCGCTGGGTCGCCGTTTGGCGACCCAGCGAGGAGTGTGGCGTCGGCCGTTGCCGACGGGGATGCGCAATCGATGCGGTCAGCGGCGGCGACGGCCGCCGACCAGTCCGGCCACGCCCAGGAGCGCGATGGCGCCGGGTGCGGGGACCACGCCGAAGTCGACGCGGTCGCCGCCGTTGATCAGGCTGCTCTCGAGCCAGTCGATGCCGACGCGGGCATTCCGCTGGGATGAGCCGATGTTGAAGCCCTGGCCGAGCACGGTGCTGCCGCTCAGGATGCTGCCGTAGGTGGCGTCCGACAACCAATCGTTCAGGCTTCGGTTCGCGCCGGCCGCACTGCCCGGTGCGTTGTTGCCGTACACGCGCCAGCCACCGCCATCGACCGCTGCGGTCGTGGCATCCACGGCGAACTGGTTCCACGCGTTGGCCTGCGCGTTCGTGCCCAGCCAGCTGAGGGAGTAAACCAATCCGTTGGTTCCCAGCACCAACAGGTTGAGCGCAACGGTCCGTGACGTCGGGTACGGATCCATGTACCAGCGGAACTCGCTGGTGAACGAGCTGTTCAGCGTGCCGATGCCCGAGCCGGAGCCGTAGTAGCGCACGCTGGTCTTGCCCGCGTTGGCAGAGGTCCCATCGAGCACCATCACGCCGTCGGATTCGCCGCCGGCAGTGGAGCCTGAGTCGGTGAAGTAGAGCTGCTGCGCGATCAGCGCATCGTTGTCGATGCTCGCGGCAGGCGCGCCGGGGTATGCGAAGTACGGCTGGTACGACGACACCGTGCCGTTGAGCACCTGCCCGCTGGTGTTGCGCGTGTCGTCCGAGTACCACCCGCTCGACGCGCCGAGCTGGTTCACGTACACGGTTCCGGCAACGGCGGATCCCGCCACGGCCAAGGCAGCCACGGCACCGAGGGTGAGGTTCGAAGTCTTGTGCATCGCTGAACTCCTGGGGCGCTGGCCCCTGAGGTGGCCCACACTCCCGTGCAGGCGCCCACGCGCTGGAACCGCCAGCTCGGCCCTTGACCCACGGCGACCCACGCAGGTCGCCGGTGTTGGAGCGGCAGGCGCGGGCCTTGGCCCGCGGTCACCGTGCTCCACCTGAGGAGACGCAATCCGGCGATGTCACCCATCACGATCGTCACTCGAAACAATCACATTTCTGCCGTTCCGTTGCGGGATCCGGGCCGGCGCAGCGCAAAAAGCTCGTTGGACCGCCCTGGGGCGGCCCAACGAGGAGTGTGGAGGTCGGCCGCGGCCGACCCGGATGCGCAATGTTCGGGGCTCAGCGCCGGCGGCGACCGCCGCCCAACCCGGCCAGCCCGGACAGGCCCAGCACGGCGATGGCCCCGGGGGCCGGAACCACCGACACCGTCATCGACGTGGACCCGACCACCGCGCCGTACTGGCCCTGACGGACGTCAACGGTGAACTGGTAGTCGCCGAGCGTGTTCGGATTGAACGCCAGTCCGTCCCAGAGGCTCGGGATGCCGACGCCCGGCGTGTTCTGGGAGCTCAACGGGAAGAAGGTGTAGCCCAGCTGCCAGCGGCCCTGGGAATAGTCGGTGCCGTTGACTGCACCGCCGCCGAGGTTGACCATGCCACCGACCAGCGTGCCCCAGTTGCCGGTGCCGCCGGTGCCGTTGGGCCCGGCGATCCGCATCGACCACCACAGACCGTTGAGCGCGGAGGCGGCACGGTCGCCGTCCATCGAGATGCTCCAGTTGAATCCCCAGCGCGGTGCGTCCGGATCGAACTGCGCAGGCGGATTGGCGATGGGTACCGTGGTCCCCGCCTGCACCTGGAACGTGTTGTTGCCGACGTACGACGGCAACCCGTTGTCGCCGGTGTAGTACGGCGAGGCCCGCAGGCCCACGGTCAGCCAACCGTCGTTGACCTGGCTGTTCGTGAACAGGAACCCGGTGTTGTCGTTGTCGCCGGTGCTCCACTCGAACGGGATGGAGGTTCCGCCGGGCCCGGGATACGCGAGTTCGCCGAACGATTGCTGCGCCCACGCCGCACCACTGAACGCCAACGTCGCAAAGAGGCCCGAAGTCACCGCAAGGCTCGTACGCATCGCAAACTCCCCGGGGACATGCCCCGAAAATCGGCCCACACTCCCGTGCAGGCAACTCACGCTGGGTCCGCCAGCACGGCTCCCCCCACATGCCGGCCCACGCAGGTCGGCGGTTCGGATTCGGCGCGCCCTCTCCGGCCGCGGCCGAAGCAAGACGTCGCCGTCCGCCATCAGGAACGCGGGTGCCGCCCGTGCCCCATCAGCGGCGCCGCTCGTGGTGCACGGAATTCGGCAGGTTGCGGCGGTTGTGGCCTTGGCGGGTGACTGAACCCCGGCCGGAACCGCCGAACCTGGCACCCGTCCCCCTCACGATGCGCAGGTGCGATCCCATGGCGCCGATCGGCATCGCCCCCCTTGGGCACACCGGCCGACAAACACAGACGCCTCCCGCAACCGTGGGAGGCGTCCGTCGACCTGCGGCGTGGCCCGTGCGTGCGCGGGCCGTACTTGAGTGGACCGTACTGGACTTGAACCAGTGACCCCCTCCGTGTCATGGAGGTGCGCTAGCCAACTGCGCCAACGGTCCAATGCTCGAACGCTCGAAGTGTAGCCGACCGCGCCCGCGCCGCAACCGGCCGGTCATGCCGCGGCTCCCGATCGCGGATTGACCGGCAAATGCAGAAAACGCAGCGCCGTGGCCGATGCACCGAGAGCATGCCCGAACGCCCCCGACACCCCGTGCCCGCTTCGGCCCGCCTCGACCCGTTCAGCACGGGGACGGGGCTGTCCCTCGTGGGGGTGGGGCTGGTGGCCTTGGCGGCGGTGGAGGCCGTCAACCTGATTGTCCGACAGCCGGCCCCTCGGGACGCGGTGATTGCTCCCGAGCAAGACTTGGCGTCCTGGATGCCGGCGACCATCGGCGTGGCGCCGCAAAGCGCCGTCGGCACCGGTCCGGGGGCCCCCTCTCGACAGCAGTCATCGGTCCCCCCGGCGTCCGGTCAGTTGGTCGGCATCGCCGCCAACCCGATCCCCAACGGCACCGCCATCTACCGAATGTGGTCCTCCGGCCGGGTCGAGGCGATGATCGCGACCGAAGAGAGCGTCTGGAGCGAATGGGTGGTGGTCGCCCCGGGCCTGACGACGGACATGCGCCGACCGCGTAATCCGAGCGGCAATCCCGACACCACTCCCTAACCCGCCCGGCGGCGCCTCACCCACCGAACGCCTGCAGGCAGCCGCGCATCCGCGTGAGCGTGCTCGCCTTGCCCAGGATCGCCAAGGTGTCGAAGATCGGCGGGCTCACGGTGCCGCCGCTCACCGCGACGCGCAACGGCTGCGCCACCTTGCCCAGGTTGCCTTCCGTGGCCGCGGCCGCGTAGGCCCCGATCGCCGCCTCGAGCGCCGCCGGCTGCCAGTCGGACACGCCCTCAAGGACCGGCAGCAGCGCGCGCACGTGCGTCACGCCGTTGGGCTCCGCTCCGCCCATCACCTTGTCCACGTTCTTCGTGCGGTCCCACGCCAGCGCGTCGTCGGCGGTCACCAGGAATCGGTTCACTCGGAACAGTTCGTCCAGCGTCTTCGATCGCTCATGGCTCGCGCCCGCAAGCATCTCGAACTGCGCATCGGTGAGCTTCGCCATGAACTGCGGGTGGAACTCAAGCCCGTGCGCCCGCGAGCGGCGCAGGAACTCCGCGCGCGGCATGCCCGTGATCGCGTCGCAGTTGAAGCTCAGGAGCTTCGCGCGGTCGAACTTGGCCGGGGTCTTCACCACGCGCTTCAGGTCGAAGCGCTCCTTCATGAAGCCCATGTCGAACTTCTCGACGTCGCCGCCCGGGCTCCACCCGTTCAGCGACAGGAAGTTGCACAGCACCTCGGGCAGGTAGCCGCTGCGCCGGAAGTCGTCGACGTTGATCTCGGGCAGCTGGATGCCCAGGGCCTCGGCGAGCGCGCTGGCCTCCTCGAACTCGAGCTGCGCGTTCTTGTCCCCGAGCCACGCGTCCCAGCGCGCCTGCGGCACCGTGCCCGCGGGCGGCGCGGCGAGCTTGCGGTCGGTGACGGTCTTGCGCAGGAGCTTGTCCTTGTCGCGCTTGGACATCTTGCTGCCGTCGGGGTTCGTGATGATCGAGAAGTGGCCGTAGGCCGGGCGCCGGTAGCCGAGCGCGTCCTGCAGCAGCATGTGCTTGGCGGTGTTGTTGAAGTGCTCCTGCGCGCGCAGGACGTGCGTGACGCCCATCAGCTCGTCGTCCACCACCACCGCGAAGTGGTAGGTGGGGAAGCCGTCGGCCTTGCGCAGGACGAAGTCGTCCACCTCGCCCGGGGGGAGCGTGGCCTCGCCGAGGATCTCGTCCTTGATGGTGATCGCCTGCGGCGGGCACTTGAGCCGGATGACCGCGGGCTCTCCGGCCGCCAGGCGGCGCTCGACCTCCGCCTTCGGCAGCGCCATCTGCGGGGTGCCGTCGTAGCGGTAGGCGCGGCCCGCGGCCTTGGCCTCGGCGCGGCGTGCCTCGAGCTCGGCGGCCGTGTCGAAGGCGTAGTACGCCTTGCCCGAGTCGACGAGGCCCTGCAGGATGCGGTCGTAGAGGCCCAGCCGCTCGCTCTGGAAGTACGGTCCGTGGTCGCCGCCGCCGTGGCCCGCGTGCTCGGGTCCCTCGTCCCAGTCGATGCCAAGCCAGGCAAGGTCCTTGAGGAATCCGACGCTCGCCGCACCGCTCGAGCGCTTCTGGTCGGTGTCCTCGATCCGCAGGATGAACTTCCCGCCGCGGCCCTTGGCGAACGCCCAGCAGAACAGCGCGGTGCGGGCGCCGCCCACGTGGAGGTGGCCGGAAGGAGACGGGGCGAAGCGCGTGACGGGGGCCTGGCTCATGGGGACGGGGTAAGGTACCCGCATGCCCGTGACGGTCGGCCTGCTGTCGGACAGCCACGCGCGTTGGGAGCGCACCAAGCGCGCCCTGGAGGCGCTGCGCGAGCGCGGCGCCACGGTGTTCATCCACTGCGGCGACGTCGAGGACGAGCTGGTGCTGGACCAGCTGGCGGGCCTCGACAGCCACCTGGTGTGGGGCAACTGCGACTGGAACTCCGCGTCGCTCGGCCGATACGCCGCCGACCTGGGGATCGCCGTGCATGGCGCGGCGGGCGAGCTGGCGGTGGATGGCAAGCGGATCGCCTTCACGCACGGCCATGAGCCCGCGCCGATGCGCGAGGCGGTGGCGGGGGGTGCGGACTACCTGGTGCATGGCCACACGCATGAGCGGCGCGACGAGCGCAGGGGCCAGTGCCGCGTGCTGAACCCCGGGGCGCTGCACCGGGCGCCCGTGTTCACCGTGGCGACGCTGGTGCCGGCATCCGACGAGTTCCGCTGGGTCGAGGTGGCGTCGTGACCGCGGTGTCTCCCGGCGCCGTCGGTACCGCCGCGTTCGTGACGAGCCTGGCGTCGGCGTGGTTCATGACTGGCCTGATCTGGCTGATCCAGGTGGTGCACTACCCGCTGTTCGCGCAGGTCGGCGGCGAAGGATTCGCACGCTACGAGTCCGCGCATGCGCGCCTCATCACGCCGATCGTGGGGCCGGTGATGCTTGCCGAGTTGGCGTCCGCGCTGCTGCTGCTGGCGGTTCGCCCGCGCGCCATGCCGGCGTGGGCCGCATGGTCGGGCGCGGTGCTGGCGATCGTGATCTGGGCGTCCACGTTCCTCCTGCAGGTGCCGGCGCACGGGGCGCTGGCGCGGGGTTTCGACCCCGAGACCCACGCCCGGCTGGTCTCCGGAAACTGGATACGGACCATCGCGTGGTCGCTGCGGGCCGTCCTCCTCGCCTGGGTGGCGTGGTCGATCCTCGCCGACGCGGCCCCGGCGGTTCCCGACGAGGCACGTCCATGAGCAAGCCACCGACGGTCGCCGGCATCGAGCTCCCCGGCGTCGTGACCGGCGCGATCCGCCGCACCGCGCTCTCCGCCAAGCTCGCGCGGCGCCGGCTCCGCAAGCCGGCGAACCTCCATGAAGCGCCGGGCACCATCACGGTGGCCGCCGACGCGGTGCCCACCACGCTGACCGTGATCGCCTTCGGGCCGGACGGCCACGTGGAGCGCACGGTGGAGTCCGTGGACGAGATCGACGCGGTGGCCGCGGAGTGGCCCGTCGTGTGGGTCAACGTCGACGGCCTGGGCGACGCGGCCACGCTCCGCCGCCTGGCCGAACGCTTCGGCATCCACCCGCTGGCGATGGAGGACGCCACCGACGTCTCGCAGCGGGCGAAGGTGGAGACGTACGGCGAGGCGGTGTTCACGTGCCTCCCCATGCCGCACGAGGACGAGCGGGGCTTCTGGACCGAGCAGCTCTCGATCTGGCTCTCGGGCCGCCACGTGGTGACCTTCCAGGCCGTGCCGGGCCTCGATTGCCTCGAGCGCCTGCGCGAGCGGATCCGCGGCACGAGCGGCCGCATCCGCGGGCGAAACGCGCCGTACCTGGCCTATGCCATCGCCGATGCCGTGGTCGACGGCTATTTCCCGATCGTCGACCGCATCGGCAGCGCCGTCGAGGACCTCGAGGACGCGGTCTTCCGGCGCCCGACGGGGCAGCAGCTCATGCAGATCCGCCGCAGCCGGTCCGAGCTGATCCACATCCGGCGCGCGCTGCTTCCCGTGCGCGATGCGGCGCTCCTGATGCTCTCGCTCGAGCGGACCTTCGACTCCGAGCTGCGGCCGTACCTGCGCGACCTCAATGACCACGTGCTGCGCGCGCTCGACCAGGTGGAGACCGACCGTTCGATGGCGAACGACCTGCTCGAGATCTACATGACCAGCGTCAACATGAAGCTCGGCGAGACCTCCAAGGTGCTCACGATCATCGCCACGCTGTTCATGCCGCTGAGCTTCATCAGCGGCCTGTACGGGATGAACTTCCGCACCATGCCCGAGCTCGAGTGGGAGCACGGCTATGCGTTCGCGCTGTTGCTGATGGTGCTGACGGCCCTGGGCTTCACCGTGTACTTCTGGCGCAAGGGCTGGCTGCGCGACAGCACCAAGCTGTGACCGCGGCGCTTCGGTGCGCGTGATTCGGTCGATTTCGGGCGGGGAACCGGGCCTTGATCATGGGGGCTCCGTCCATCTACAGTTATCCACTTGGGCTCCAGGAGGCCCTTGCCCCATGACCTACCCGACCAACCGCAACCGTACCGAGCGCTCCGTGACCGACAACACCTCCACGTTCGACAACCCGACGCGCGCGTCGGACTTCTTCGGGTGCATGACCTTCAGCGGCGACACCATGCTGAAGCGCCTGCCGAGCGACGTGTTCGCGAAGCTCCAGAAGACGATCAGCGAGGGCACGCCGCTCGACCCCGCCATCGCCAACACCGTGGCGGTGGCGATGAAGGACTGGGCGATCGAGCACGGCGCCACCCACTACTGCCACTGGTTCCAGCCGCTCACCGGCATGACGGCCGAGAAGCACGATGCCTTCCTGAGCCCGATGCCCGACGGCAGCGCGATCGAGAAGTTCTCCGGCGGCCAGCTGGTGCTCGGCGAGCCGGACGCCTCCAGCTTCCCCTCGGGCGGAATCCGCGACACCTACGAGGCGCGCGGCTACACCGCGTGGGACGCCACCAGCCCCGCGTTCCTCCTGCGCAACCCGTCCGGCATCACCACGCTGTGCATCCCCACCGCGTTCGTCAGCTGGACCGGCGAGGCGCTCGACAAGAAGACCCCGCTCCTGCGCTCCATCCAGGCCCTGTCCAAGCAGGCCATGCGGATCCTGCGCCTCTTCGGCTCCGACCAGGGGGTCACCCACGTGGCCGGCACGCTGGGCGTCGAGCAGGAGTACTTCCTGGTGGAGCGCGAGCAGGCCGAGCAGCGGCTCGACCTCATGATGACCGGGCGCACGCTCATCGGCGCGAATCCGCCCAAGGGCCACCAGCTCGACGACCACTACTTCGCGGCGGTTCCCGACCGCGTTCTCGCCTTCATGGCGGAGGTGGAGTCGCGGCTCTTCGAGCTCGGGGTCCCCGTGAAGACCCGCCACAACGAGGTGGCTCCCAGCCAGTACGAGATCGCCCCGCTCTTCGAGAACGCCAACATCGCCGTCGACCACCAGATGATCACCATGCAGGTGCTGCGGCTGGTGGCGCGGCGATGGGGCTTCGAGTGCCTGATCCACGAGAAGCCGTTCTCCGGGGTCAACGGAAGCGGCAAGCACAACAACTGGTCGCTCGCCACCAGCACCGGCATCAACCTGCTCGACCCGCGCGAGGAGACCCACACCAACATGCAGTTCCTGGTGTTCCTGGCCGCGGTGATCCGCGCCGTGGACCTGCACGCCGACCTGCTCCGCGCCTCGATCGCCAGCGCCGCCAACGACCACCGGCTGGGCGCCAACGAGGCGCCGCCGGCGATCATGAGCATCTTCCTGGGCGACATGCTCACCGACATCCTGGACCAGCTGGAGAGCGGCAAGCCGCGCAAGACCAAGACGGGCGGCGCGCTTGACCTCGGCGCCACCACCCTGCCGCAGATCCCGCGGCACGCCAGCGACCGCAACCGCACCTCGCCGTTCGCCTTCACCGGCAACAAGTTCGAGTTCCGCGCGGTGGGTTCGAGCGCCAGCGTGGCGTGGCCGAACACGGTGCTCAACACGATCGTCGCCGAGAGCATCGACCACCTGGCCACCGAGCTCGAGCGCAAGGCCGGGCGCAACCCGTCCGAGGCCAAGCTCGAGGCCGCCGTGCGGGCCGTCCTGAAGGACGTGGTCGCCAAGCACCGCCGCGTCTGCTTCGACGGGGACGGCTACAGCGAGGCGTGGCACCGCGAGGCGGAGAAGCGCGGGCTCCCCAACCTGCCGAGCACGGCCGACTGCCTCGGCGCGTTCGCCACCAAGAAGGCCCGCGACGTGTTCGCCCGCTACGGGGTGCTCTCGGCGCGCGAGCTCGAGGCGCGCTACGACGTGCTGATCGAGAACTACTGCACGGTGCTCGGCATCGAGTCCCGGACGCTCGTCCAGATGGTGCGGACCCAGGTGCTGCCGGCCGCCCTGCGCACGCAGGAGGAACTGGCCACCACGGTCAGCGCCACGCTGGCCGCCGACGTCGACTGCGCCGACACCCAGGCCGACCTCCGCTCGTACGTCGCGATGGTGTCCGAGCTCCGAGCGGCGGTGACCGCCCTGGAAGGCCTCGCCGCCAAGCACCACAAGGACGACCGGGCCGAGATGCGGTTCCTCCGCGATTCCGTGGTCCCGGCCATGACCCGGGTGCGGGCCGCCTGCGACGCCCTCGAGCGCGTGACCCCCGGCGATTCCTGGCCGATGCCCACCTACGCCGAGATGCTCCTGATGAAGTGACCGCCGCGGGCGGCGGCCCGTGGCGGGTGCGCGGTGCGGGTATAGTGGTCGGTTTCCCGTTTCTGGAACGCCGAACCACCCACCCACGCCCATGAGCACCGAGACCACGGTTGTCGTCGAGAACGTCGGACCCGCCCGCAAGCGCATCGCCATCACCATTCCGGCGTCCGTCGTGGACGCGGGGCTGGCGGAGGCATTCGCGGCCGCGCGGACGGACGCGCAGATCCCCGGCTTCCGCCGCGGGTCGGCCCCGGTGGCGCTCATCGAGAAGCGGTTCGGTGCGGCGATCACCGAGGACCTGAAGCGCAAGCTCCTCTCGGAGGCCTACGGCAAGGCCGTCCAGGACCACAAGCTCCAGCCGATCTCCGAGCCCGAGCTCGACGAGAAGGCCGGCGAGCCCGAGCTGCGCCGCGGCGCGACGCTGGCGGTGACCCTGGACGTCGAGGTCGCCCCGGACATCGCCCTGCCGAAGCTCGAGGACGTCAAGGTGCGACGACCCGTCGCCGACATCCAGGACAAGCACATCGACGACGAGGTCCGCCGCCTCGGTTACCGCTTCGGCACGCCCGAGCGCATCGAGGGCCCGTTCCAGAACCTCGACCGCATGGTCGGCAAGGCCGTGGTCCGGGTCGCGGGCGCGGCCAACGACCCGTACTTCGAGACCGCGGAGTGCCTGGTGGTGGTCCCGGACACCGAGGACGAGGGCAAGGGCCAGGTGCTCGGGCTGATGTTCGAGAACCTTGGTCCGGCACTCGTCGGGCGCAAGGTCGGGGACGCCGTCACGCTGAAGACCACGGGCCCCGACGCGCACGAGCGCGAGGACCTGCGCGGCGCGGCGATCACCGTTGAATTCACCCCCGCGCAGGCCGAGCGCATCGCGCCGGCCGATGCGGCCAAGTGCGCCGAGATGCTCGGCCTCGGCAGCGTCGAGAACCTGCGCGAGCAGGTGAAGCTGACCCTCGAGGGCCGCCGCGACCAGGAGCAGCGCGCCGCGATGCGCGAGCAGGCGGCCGAGTGGCTCGCCGATGCCGTCGACTTCGCGCTGCCCGAGCGCATGTCCGGCGCGCAGGTCGCGCGCAACCTCGAGATGGCTCGCCTCCAGTTCCTCTCCCAGGGCATGGACGAGGCCGCCGTCGAGCGCCGCGTCGCCGAGATCCGTGCCGCCAGCGAGTCGGACACGCGCCGCCGGCTGAAGGTGTTCTTCCTCCTCACGAAGCTCGCCCAGGAGCTCGGCGTGGACGTGGGTGAAGCCGAGGTGAACGGCCAGATCGCGCAGATGGCGCGCGGCCGCGGGATGCGACCGGACGCCATGCGCGCCGAGCTGCAGAAGTCCGGCCGCATCAACGAGCTCGCGCTCTCGATCCGCGAGGCGAAGGTGCTCGACCGCGTGCTCGCGAAGGCCGCGGTCACCGACATCGCGGCCGAGGAGTGGAACACGCTCGTCGCGGAGAAGCAGAAGGCCGCGCAGGCGCGCGCCTCCGGCAAGGCCTGACGGCCGAGGGCGCTGAACGGTGGACGTGCCTCGGAGCAGCCTCGCGTTCTGGCTCGGGATCGGCCTGCTCTTCGCGATCGCGTTCGGCGGCGGGCTGCTGGTCATGTGGGCGCGCCGCAACGCCAAGGCGCCGCCGGAGGCCCCGCGCACCGCGTTCACGCTCGAGGACCTCCGGGCGATGCTCGAGCGCGGAGAGATCTCGCGCGTGGAGTTCGACACGGCGCGCGAGATCATGATCCAGAAGACCCGCGAGGCCGCGGAGCGAGAGCGAGAGCGGCGCGGCGGGACCGATTGGGGCATGGGTTCCGGGACCGGCCCGCGCGGGCCGCGGTGAGTTCGCGGTCGCATCGCGCTCCCGATAAGGTCGGTGCGCACGGAAACCCGGTGCGGTGCGTTGCGTTGCCCGGGAATCGTGGCAAGTGTGGGGTCCCGCTGCAGGGATGCGGCCCGGTGGCCGATAGACTTCGCACCGCCGCAGGCCCTTCCGGCCCCGGTTCCCCAGGAGCTTCCGTTGACCCGACCCATGCCGAACGATCCCGAGTCCCGCCCCGTTCCCGCTGCCGCCAACGGCGGGGGACGCCGGCCCGGCCGCGATGGATTCGGTGACGGCCCGGGCCCGGGCGGCCCGGGTGCGGGCGGACCGCCGTCCGGCGGCGCCGGGCCCGGCGGCAACGACGGGGGCGGCGGATTCCGCGGCAAGAAGGTCACCACCTGCAGCTTTTGCGGCAAGACCAGCCGCGAGGTCGGGCCCATGGTCGAGGGCCCCAACGACGTCTACATCTGCACGAACTGCACGGACCTCTGCGCGAACATCTTCAAGCAGGAACGGCGACGCGTCAGCGGCAGCCGCCCGCAGCTGGGGCAGATCCCGTCGCCGCGCCAGATGAAGGAGTTCCTGGACCAGTACGTGATCGGCCAGGAGGCGGCCAAGCGCGCCCTGAGCGTGGCCGTGCACAACCACTACAAGCGGCTCTCGCAGCTCGACAACGAGCAGTCGCCCGTGGAGCTCGACAAGTCCAACGTCCTGATGATCGGCTCGACCGGCACGGGCAAGACGCTGCTCGCCAAGACCCTGGCGCGCATCCTCAACGTGCCCTTCGCGATCGGCGACGCCACCACGCTCACCGAGGCCGGCTACGTCGGCGAGGACGTGGAGAACCTGCTGCTCAAGCTCCTGCAGGCGGCCGACTTCGACCTCGAGAGCGCCCAGCGCGGCATCATCTACATCGACGAGATCGACAAGATCGGCAAGACCAACCAGAACGTGTCGATCACGCGCGACGTCAGCGGCGAGGGCGTGCAGCAGAGCCTGCTCAAGATGCTCGAGGGAACCACGGCCAACGTGCCCCCGCAGGGCGGCCGCAAGCACCCGGAGCAGCAGTACATCCAGATGGACACGACGAACATCCTGTTCGTCTGCGGCGGCAGCTTCGACGGCATCGAGGACATCGTCCGCAAGCGCGTCGGGCGCAAGCGCATCGGCTTCTCCGCCGACGCCACCGCGTTCGAGGACAAGGTCGCCGAGCGCAGCGCGATGATCGCCCAGGTCACCCCGGACGACGTGCTGGAGTTCGGCATGATCCCGGAGCTGGTCGGCCGACTGCCCATCCTCTGCCCGCTGCACCCGCTCAGCCGCGAGGCCATGGTGCAGATCCTCACCGAGCCGCGAAACGCGCTGGTGCGGCAGTACCAGCACATGTTCTCCCTCGAGGGCGCCCGGCTCGAATTCACGCACGACGCGCTCGAACTCATCGCCGACCGCGCCCTGGCGCGCAACACGGGGGCGCGTGCGCTGCGCGCGGTCGTCGACGAGATCATGATCGACCTCATGTACCACCTGCCCGACCTCGACAACTCGGCGGCGGTGTACGTGATCGACGCGCGGTCGATCGAGCGCGGGCTGCCGCTGCAGCAGCTGCGCCGCATGGAGCGCGAGAGCGCCTGATCGCGATGGGCCGGGACTACTCCGCCCTGCTGCCGCGGTTCGGCGCGCTTGCCGCGCTGCCCTCTCGCCAGGATCGCATGGAGGGGTTCGTGTCGCTGTGGTGGACCGCCTTCGGCGGCGAGCATGCCAGCTGGGTCGGCTTCTACGAGGATCGCCCGGGGCACCCCGATGCCGAGCGGCTGGTGCTGGTGGCGCGGCTCCCCAAGCCGGCCTGCTCGCCGATCGGGCTGCACGGCGCGTGCGGACGGTCGCTGCTCTCGGGCGAACCACTGGTGGTGCGGGACGTGGCCGAGCTGGGCGCCGGGTACATCGCGTGCGATCCCGCCGACCGAAGCGAGCTGGTGGTGCCGTGCCGCGCACCCAACGGTTCCGTGTGGGGCGTCTTGGACATCGACAGCCATCGGGTCGGGTCGTTTGACGATGCCGATGCCGTGGGCTGCGCCGCGCTGCTCGAGGCAGCGGGGTTGTGCAGCCGGAAGTCCGTATAACCGCGCGCGCTGCCCTTGCGAGGATGGGCCAAGTTCCCTATCCTTGCCAATCTTCGCCCGATCAAGATGGGCGCTCACCACGAAGGACCACCCATGCCCCGCGTTTGCCACTTCACCGGCGCCAAGACCTCCTCCGGAAACGTCCTCAAGATCCGCGGCAAGGCGAAGTACCTCGGCGGCGTCGGCCTGAAGACCACGTCGGTGAAGAAGCGGACCTTCAAGCCGAACCTGCAGACCGTGGACACCGTCGAGGGCGGCGTGCGCAAGCGCGTGAAGGCCTCGGTCCGCGCGATCCGTGCGGGCTTGGTCGTGAAGCCGGTGAAGCGGGCGTACACGTACACGCGCGAGCGGCGCGCCGGCGCATCGGGCAACTGATTGCGCTCCTTGGCTGGCGGCCGCCCGTCCGGGGTGCGGACGGTTGACCGCATTGGTTGACTTGGGCGATTCCCGCCGTATGGTGCGCCCGTCGTTTCGTTGATCGTTACCGCTGGCCGGGCGCCTGTTCGGGCCGTCCGGTGGCCCTGCTTGCGTCCACGGCCCGTCGCCGTGGCCACTCGCACCGCACCCGAGGATCGGGCGCACAGCACTCGGCGCAGGAGGCGCCAGGACCAGCGTTGCCGACCCCATCATTCGGCCAATCCGACCGGGACCTGGTGCTCGACGCCACCGACCTGGTCGCGCTCATCGGCGAGCACGTGCAATTGCGCCCCAAGGGTCGTGAGCACGTGGGCCTGTGCCCGTTCCACGACGACCGCGCCCCGTCCATGACCGTGGTCACGCACAAGGGGGCCGGCTTCTACAAGTGCTTCTCCTGCGGCGCCGCGGGGAACGCCATCGACTTCATGATGAACTACCACCGGATGGAGTTCATCGACGCGCTGCGGGCGCTCGCCGAGCGCTCCGGCATCGAGTTGCGCCAGTCCCGGCCCGAGGACGCCGGCGCCGCCGGCGCGCGGCGCGCGCTCCTTCGGGCCAACGCGATCGCCCAGGGCTTCTACCGCAAGGCGCTCGCGCATCCCGAGGCGGGCGCAGCCGCGCGTGCCGTGCTCGAGGCGCGCGGCATCACCGCGGAGCTCGCCGAACGGTTTGGCCTGGGCGCGGCACCCGCAGGCTGGGACACGTTCGTGCGTCACCTCGATCGCCTGCGCGAGCACCGCGCCGGCGCGCGCGGTGACGACGCCGTGCCCGAGCTCGGCGCGTTCCGGGCCGCGGGACTGGTCCGCGACGGCCGTCAGGGTCCCATCGACGGATTCCGAAACCGCGTGACCTTCCCGATCTGCGATGAGCTGGGCGCCCCCATCGCCTTCGGCGCACGCAAGATCGACCCCGAGGACGAGCCCAAGTACCTCAACAGCCCCGAGAGCCCCGTGTTCCACAAGGGGCGCGGGCTCTACGGGATTCACCTCGCCAAGAAGGCGATCATCGCCACCCGGACCGCGGTGATCTGCGAGGGATACACCGACGTGATCGCCTGCCACGCCGCCGGCGTGGAGCAGGCGGTGGCGACGCTGGGCACCGCCCTGACGCGGGACCACGCGCGCGTGCTCAAGCGGATGGCGGAGCGCATCGTGCTTCTCTTCGATGGCGATGCAGCCGGCCAGAAGGCGGCCGATCGCGCCCTGGAAGCGTTCTTCACCGAGCCGGTCGACGTGCGGATCTGCACCCTGCCCGACGGCCTCGATCCCGACGAGCTGCTGCGGCAGCCCGGGGGCCGCGAGCGCCTCGAGGCGGCCATCGCCGGAAGCGAGGACGCCTTGGTCCACTTCGTGCGCCGGTTCCGCGCCGACTACGCGTCCGCGGCCGGCCTCAGCGGGCGGCAGCAGCGCATCGAGGCGGTGCTGGCGCGGCTCGTCGACCTTGGATTCCGTTCGATGACGGGCTTGCGTCGCTCCATGGTCATGTCGAGCCTGGCCACCATCACCGGGGTGTCGGAACGAGAGCTCGAGGGGGCGTTGGAGTCCATCCGTGAGCCGGCCTCGCGCGCTTCGGCTCCGGTCGAGGCACCGGTGGAGGATCGACGCCCCGCCCCCCGCCGGCCGAGCCTCGAGGAACAGGGGCTTTCCGCCGCGCAGGCCCGGGCTCGGCGTGCGGCCGAGCGCGACTTGCTGGCCTTGCTGCTGGCGTGGCCCTCGCTCGGCCGGTCCGACGTTCGCCTGGACGATGGCACCGCCATGCCGCTTGCCGAGGCGGTGACTCCCGAGAGCTTCCTGGACCCGGAAGCCCGGCCCATCATGGAGGCCATCCACGTCTGGATGGAGGATGGCCGGCCGTTCTCCGTGGAGGAAGTCCTGTCCGAGATGGCCACCCAGGACGGCAAGGGGCTGGTGATCGACTTGGTGATGGTGGGCGAGCGCCGTGCACCGTCCGAGAATCAGGGACGGGAGCGCCTTCAAGAGGCGGTCGATGCCCTGGAACGCATCCGACGCATCCGACGCACCGTACCTACAGTTTCCGCCTCGAACCGGCCGGATTCCGACGAACCTTCGGCGCTGAACGCGCGTCTGGAGGCCATTCGGAATCGGGGAAAGGACCCCACCGCCCTCGGACGCCTGCCCGGCGCCCGCGGGGCACGCCCGCATTCTTCCGGCGATCGGCCGGATCGTTGACGCATGAAGGCCGTTTTCGCGCCTTAAGACCTTGTTGACCGATGTGATTTGCTTCGCCCGCCGGGCCCCGCAGACCACCACACGATTGGACCACCGCACGTGTCACTGAGCCTCTCCACCCTCACTCCCGTCCTCCGCCAGCTGGTCGAGATCGGCCGCGGCCGCAAGTGGATCTCCTACGAGGAGTACATCCGCTGCGTGCCCGACGAGTTCGTCGAGCCCGAAAAGGTGGACGAGATGATCGTCCTTCTCGAGGAACTGGGCATCGAGCTGATCGACGAGGGCGAGCGCAAGCGCAACGGCGGCGAGAACCAGGACTTCCCGCTGCAGACGAACCTCAAGTTCCAGCGCGACGAGAAGAAGCCGAGCAAGCCTCCGAAGGTCCAGATGATCGACGAGGAGGACGGCCCGCCGGTCGACTTCGACGGCGGCTTCGAGGACGAGCAGCACCTGCCGGAGGAGGCCCAGGCCGCCGAGGAGGAGATCCTCGACGAGGCCGAGGCGCAGGCGCAGATCGAGGCGGCGCTCGCCGAACAGGGCTCGAAGCGGATCGATGACCCGATCCGGATGTACCTCACGCAGATGGGCACCATCCCGCTGCTCACGCGCGAGGAGGAGATCCGCCTCGCCAAGAAGATCGAGACCACCCGCATGTGCTTCCGCCGGCTGACGCTCGCGAGCGACTATGCGGCGCAGATGGCGGTCCAGATCCTGAAGCAGGTGCACGCCGGCACGCTGCCCTTCGACCGCACCATGCGGATCTCGACGGCCGAGGAGAACCACAAGGAGACGCTGGCCGCCCGGATCCCCGCGAACCTGCCCACGATCGAGCGCCTGCTCGGACGCAACCGCGAGATCTTCGACGCGCTGGACGCCGCGCCCCCGGAGGCCAAGGCGGTTGCGCTGCGCAAGGAGTTCGACCACAACCGCCGCAAGGTGGCGGTGCTCCTGGAGGAGTGCTGCCTCCGCACGAGCCGCATCCAGCCACTGCTGCGCAAGCTGCAGGGCCTGGACCGCAAGATCAAGGAGATCCAGCACCAGCTCAAGAAGGCCGAGAAGCATCCCGAGCGCTTCGACCCCGAGGACGTGCAGGTCATGCACGACGAGATCGACGGGCTCCGCAGCATGGTGCTCGAGGGCGCGGAGGCCCTGGATGCGCGCGTGCGCCGGATCGAGCGCGCCTTCCTCGAGTACGAGCAGGCCAAGCGCGACCTGTCCGGCGGCAACCTGCGGCTGGTGGTCTCGATCGCCAAGAAGTACCGCAACCGCGGACTGCCGTTCCTGGACATCATCCAGGAGGGCAACACCGGCCTGATGCGCGCGGTCGACAAGTACGAGTACAAGCGCGGCTACAAGTTCAGCACCTACGCCACGTGGTGGATCCGGCAGGCCATCACCCGGGCCATCGCCGACCATGCCCGCACCATCCGCGTGCCGGTGCACATGATCGAGACGATGTCGAAGCTGCGCACCATTCAGAAGCACCTGCTGCAGGAATTGGGACGCGAGCCCACGGTCGAGGAGATCGCGCTGCGCGCGAAGATGCCGATCGAGGAGACGCGCCGCGTGATGAAGGTCAGCCGGCACCCGATCTCGCTCGACCGCCCGGTCGGCGAGAGCGAGGACAGCCACTTCGGCGACTTCATCGAGGACGAGCGGCAGGTCAGCCCCGACGTGAGCGCCTCGAGCGAGCTGCTGCGCCAGCGCATCAACGATGTCCTGCGCACGCTCACCTACCGCGAGCGCGAGATCCTGAAGCTGCGCTACGGCATCGGCGACGGCTACACGTACACCCTCGAGGAGGTCGGCCGCATCTTCAAGGTCACGCGCGAGCGCGTGCGCCAGGTGGAGAACAAGGCCATCCGCAAGCTGCAGCACCCGGTGCGGCGCCAGCGGCTCGCGAGCTTCCTCGACGAGGACGGGACCGAGGTGGAGTGATCCTGCCCGGCCCCGGCAGGCGGGTCATCCCTGCCTTCGGAGCGAGGCGCGGACCGCCAGGACCCAGACGAGCCGCGGCCCCACGAACATGGCCACGGCGGCCCACCACGGGACGCCCCACGCCCACACCGCGGCCATGACCGCGGCGCAGGTGCCCACCACGGGCATCCAGCAGGTGCTGGCCGCCAGGGCCACCGCGATCTCACGGCTCGGGTTCTCCGAGCGTGCCATGAAGGCCGCGTAGATCGCCCACCCCTCCCACGCCGAGCCCGCCAGCCACGTGCCGACGAGGACGGCCCGTCGACGGAACGCGGATGCGGCGCACGGGCGAGGGTCGCTGCCGGAGGGGTCCATCGGACGAAGGGTACCCCCGCGCGGATAGGCTCCGCACGGGCACCGCCCGAACCCATCCATGGCACTCCCCCACCTGACCGACGAGCAAGTCCGCACCTGGTCCCGCGAACAGAAGGACCGCTGGTGGCTCGAGAACGTCTACCGCGGCAACATGCCGCAGCTGACGCTGCGTTCGGCGCTCACGGGGTTCCTGCTCGGCGGGGTGCTCAGCGCCACCAACCTGTATGTGGGCGCCAAGACCGGCTGGACGCTGGGCGTGGGCGTGACCAGCGTGATCCTGAGCTTCGTGATGTTCCGCGTCGCGGCGCGGATCGGCTTCCGCGACCTGACCATCCTCGAGAACAACGCCGTGCAGTCGATCGCCACGGCCGCCGGCTACATGACCGGCCCGCTCATCAGCGCGCTGATGGCGTACATGTTCATCGAGAACCGGGCGTTGCCTGCGGTCCAGATCATGACGTGGAACATCCTGGCGAGCATCCTGGGCGTCCTGGTGGCGTTCCCGATGAAGCGCCGGTTCATCAACGACGAGCAGCAGCCCTTCCCCGAGGGCCGTGCCGCCGGCGTGGTGATGGACTCCCTGTACCCCGACGCGCCTCGCGGCGGCACGCTGCACATGGTCGACGGCATGCCGGTCGCGCGCGACGGTCAGGATGCCGACGGCGAGGGCACGCGGGCGGGCATGTTCAAGGCCAAGGCGCTCGCGATCGCGGCCGCCAGCGCCGCGGCCATCCACCTCCTGGTGGCGGGCGGGCTGATGGCGCTGATCCAGGTCCGGGCGTTGGGCACCGCGCGGCACGCCGGAGAGGTGTGGAAGCTCCCGGAGCACCTGAGCACCACGTTCTTCTCGGCGATGGCGAAGTGGGGCCACGACGTCATGCCCCGGATCGCGGGCATCTCGGTCGAGCACCTTGGGCTGCGCCTGGGCGTGGAGCTGACCATGTTCGGCGCCGGCGGCTTGATGGGCATGCGCCTGACCAACAGCCTGATGCTCGGGATGGTGGCGGGATTCGGGATCCTCGCGCCCACGATGATCTCGGCGGGCGAGATCAACCCGAAGAACCTGAAGGCGATCGCCGATGCCTCCGGCGCCTTCGACCCCGCGCTCGCCGTGTACGACGAGCGGCACATCATGAACAACTGGACGCTCTGGGTGGGCGTGTCGCTGATGGTCGTCGCGAGCATGGTGGGGCTCTTCGCGAAGCCGAAGATGCTGGTCTCGGCGTTCACGGGCCTCTTCTCGCGGCGCAAGGGCGGCGAGGATTGCCTGCGCGGCATCGAGTTCCCGCTGTGGGTGACGCTGGTGGGCGTGCCGGTGATGGTGGCGATCACGGTCTGGATGAACTGGGAGTGGTTCGGCGTCGAACCGTGGCTCGGCGTGCTGTCCATCCCGCTGATCATCATCCTCACGCTGATCGCGGCAAACGCCACGGCGCTGACGAGCATCACGCCGACCGGTTCGCTCTCCAAGATCACGCAGTTCACCTTCGGAGCGGCCAACCCGACGCACGCCGGCACCAACCTGATCACCGCCGGCATGACCACCGAGGTCGCCAGCAACGCCAGCAACCTGCTCATGGACATCAAGCCCGGCTACATGCTGGGCGCGAAGCCCCGTCAGCAGGCGTGGGGGCACGTCATCGGCATCTTCGCGGGGGCGCTGGCAAGCACCCCGCTCTTCTTCATCCTCTTCCTGAGCAAGTGGGATCCCGGTTCGGGGCAGACGCTGCGCGATGCCGCCACCGAGAAGTACTCGATGGTCGGCGCGGTGCAGTGGGCGGCGATCGCCGAGGTCATCCGCGGCATGGGATCGGGCGGCGACCGCGTGCAGGTCGTCGACGGGATCCAGAAGCTGTGGGGCGTGATGCCCCTGAGCGCGGCGTGGGGCATGCTTGCGGGCGCGGTCGCGGCGCTTGCCATCGAGCTGCTGCGCATCGCCACCAAGGGCCGCTTCCCGCTCAGCGGCGTCGGGATCGGGCTCGGCATGGTGCTCCCGCCGGAGTACACGATCATGATGTGGATCGGCTCGGCCTTCTTCACCGTCATGGAGCGGCGCTACGTGCAGCGCGTCGGCGAGTTCGGGCACCGGCTGTGGGTGGACGGGCGCGAGGCCGTGTGCGCCGGCATCATCGCCGGCTGGGCGCTCCTCGGCGTGGGCAACGGCATCGTCGAGGCGTTCGTGACGATCCCGCAGGACGCGCAGCAGGCGGCGGCGATGGAGACCGTGGCGCCGGCCGCTCCCGAGGTGCCCGCCGCTCCCGCCGCACCCGCCCCGATCGCACCCGCATCAGGAGGTTGAACCATGGCCAAGGCAGTCGTCGATCCCGCGGAACTGCGCCGCTTCGCCCAGGACCTCAAGAAGTTCGCCACCGAGCTGCAGCAGCAGACCGGCGGCCTGAATGCGCGGATGTCCACCCTGGCCCAGACCTGGCGCGACCAGGAGCAGGCCAAGTTCGCCGAGGAGTTCGAGGCCACGGTGCGCGTGCTGCAGAAGTTCACCAAGGCCGCCGAGCAGCACGTCCCCTACCTCCTGCGCAAGGCCGACGCGGCCGACGCCTACCTCAACCAGCGCTGAGGATGGGCGAGCAGGCCAAGGTCGCCGACGTCGAGACCGTGGAGCGCTTCCGGGCGGCGCTCCTGGTGGCCGCCGAGGCGTTCGGCCTGGCGCTCGAGGACGCGGCCAGCGAGCTTGACCGGACGGTGCACTGGGTCGAGTCGGAGCGCATCGACGTCTGGAAGCGCCGCATCCGCGCGGCACAGGACGAGGTGGTGGCGTGCAAGAGCGCCCTGTACCGCAAGCAGGAGATCAAGGCGACGCCCGAGGCCCGGCCGAGCGTCGTCGACGAGCGCAAGGCGCTCGAGCGTGCACAGCGCAAGCTGGCGTTCGCGGAGGAGCGCCTGCGTGCCTCCAAGCGATGGGCGGTCGAACTGCCGCGGCAAGCCATCGTCTTCAAGGGCGCCATCAGCCCCATGCAGGCCATGCTTGACCGCGACATCCCGCAGCTGGCCGGCGCGATGCGTCGCATGACCGAGCATCTCGCGGAGTACCTTCGCGGGCCCGAGGGCGCGGCCGAGATGCTGCGATTGCTCGGCGAGTCGCCTTCGGGCGCGATGGTGCGCGGGGGCAGCGAGGGCGGACCCGAGCCGAGCGGGTCCGAGGCACCCGAGGCCACCGAGCGGCGCCCCGACGCCGTTGGCGACGGGCCCGGGGGAGACCCATGAGCGTCGCCGGTTCGCGTGCCAAGCTCCGCGACGCGCACCGTGCCCTCATGGTGGCATGGGAGCAGGCCAAGCAGCAGTGGGATGACCCCGTGTCGCAGTCGATCGAGCGGCATCGACTGGAGCCCATGGAGCGGTCGGTTCGGTCGACGCTCGCCGCACTCGACTCGATCAACGAGGTGCTGGCGCGAGTCCGTCGCGAGTGCGGCGACGAGCCGTGAGCCCGGCGACGGGCGTGCCTTATCATCGCGTCGTGGCTTCGCGACCGGATGAAGGCAGGGACACCCCGTTCGGCGACGAGCGCGACCTCGTTCAGCGCCTGCGTGATGCCGCCGCCGAGCGCGTGGCCGAATGGACCGCCGCACGCGAAGACGCGAACCGCCGGCGTTCCCTCAACCGGCGGATGAACGAACGGGCGCTGGCGGACCTCGAGGCCGGCTCGGCCGCGCTGGTGGCGTCGATCAAGGCGCAGAGCGCGGCCAACCTGGCGCGGATCGAGGAAGAGGCGATCGCCGACGCGGATCGGGTCCGGCGGGAGGAAGCCACCGTCCGCGCCGACGCCGAGCGCAACGCCGAACGCGCCGAGGAGAAGGCCCAGGCGAAGTACGAGGAGCGGATCTGGATGGCCGAGAGCGTGCTCGAGGCCGCCCTGCCCGCGATCCGCAAGCGTCGCGACGACGAGTTCGCCGCCGCGGACGATGCGCGGCGGCATGTGGATGCCCTGCTCGCCGAGCGCGAGCGGATCATCCGGGGGTATCGCCAGCGCCCCCCGCGGATCCGGCCGGACGACGCCGCACCGGGGGACCGCACGGCGGTGACCGCGGCGATCCGCGATCTGGAGGCGGCCATCGACGGGCTTCGCGCGTGCCGGGCGGCCGGCGTGTTCCGGGGTCCGATTCTCGTGGTGCCCGCCGTGATCGTGCCGGCGATCGTCGCCGGATTGGCGGCGGTGCTGCACGGCAGCCTCAACATGCCCCGGTCGGGCGCGGCGCTCTGGGGGGCCGTCGCCGGACTCGGGTTCGTGGTGATCGCCACCGGAGCACTGTGGGCCGTCGCGCGCAAGGAAGTCCGCCAGCGCCATCGCCCGGTGGACCGTGCCGCAGCGCTCGCGCTCGGCGGGGTGGATCGATGGCGCGTCGAGGCGGAACGCGCCGCCAAGGAGCGCGAGGCCGCCGCCCGTGCGACCCACGACGCGGACATCGCCGAGGCGGACCGCACCTTCAAGCCGATGCTCGCCGACATCGAGCGCAAGCTCGCGGAGTTCCTGGAGCGCGTTGACCGCAAGGCGCCGCACTACCACGCCAAGGTGCTCAAGCAGCGTTCCGCACGCATCGACGCCGAGGTGGAGAGCCGCGAACGCGCCTTGTCCGAGGCACGCGACCACCGTGCCCGTGCCGAGCAGGCGGAGGCCGAGCGCCAGCGCGACGTGGCTGACGAGGCCGATCGCGCGGAGGCGGATCGGCTCGCGGCGGCCGCCGATCGTTGGCGCGCCGCGCAGCAGGACGCCATCGGCATCGTGCATGCGCTCCACGAACGGGACCGCGCGACGCACCTGGAGTGGAACGCCGCCTCGTGGGCGGGTCGTCCGGCCCCCGCGCGGACGATGCCGTTCGCGCGCATCGGCCGGATCCGCGTGCCGCTCTCCGCGATCCCCGGGGCGCGCCCCGACGAGCCGGAGCTCGCATGGGGGCCGGACGCCCCCCCGGAACCGTGGGAGATCCCCGCGTTCCTCCACGCACCCGACCGAATGTCGCTCTCGGTGACGGCACCCCCGGAGCGACGCACCGAGGGCCTTGGCATCCTGCAGCACGCGGTGGCGCGCCTCCTGGCGGCGATCCCCCCGGGCAAGGCGCGGTTCACGTTCGTCGATCCGGTGGCCCTGGGGCAGAGCTTCGCCGGATTCATGCACATGGCCGATGAGCTGGAGCTCCTGGTGACCGACCGCGTGTGGACGGACCTGAGGCACATCGAGCAGCGGCTCACGGACCTCACCGAGCACATGGAGACCGTGATCCAGAAGTACCTGCGCAACGAGTACGGCTCGATCGAGGAGTACAACGCCACGGCGGGCGAGATCGCCGAGCCGTACCGGTTCCTGGTGATGGCCGACTTCCCGGCCAACGTCTCCGAGCAGGCCGCACGCCGACTGGCCAGCATCGTGCAGAGCGGCGCCCGCTGCGGGGTGCACGTCCTGATGCTCCGCGATGCGCGCCAGGCGCTGCCGGCGGGAATCGACGAGTCCGACCTGCGCCGGGGCGTCGTGCCCGTGTCGTGGCAGGACGGCGCTTCCCCGGGTTGGCGGATCGACGACGGCGTCCTGGCCGACCTGCGGTTCCTGCCGGACCCGCCCCCCGACGACCAGCTGCTGCAGCGGATCGCCACGGACGTCGGGCGCGCGGCCCGCGAGTCGAATCGCGTGGAGGTGCCCTTCTCGACCGTGGCGCCGCGCGCCGAGGAACGCTGGAGCCTCTCGAGCGCGCAGTCCTTCCGCGTGCCGCTCGGCCGCAGCGGCGCGAATCGCCTGCAGTGGCTGGCCTTGGGCGAAGGCACCAGCCAGCACGCCTTGGTGGCCGGAAAGACGGGCTCCGGCAAGAGCTCGCTGCTGAACGCGCTGATCGTGGGCACCGCGCTCTGGTACTCGCCCGACGAGGTGGAGTTCTGGCTCGTGGACTTCAAGAAGGGCGTCGAGTTCAAGGCCTATGCGGCCGCCGGACTGCCGCACGCTCGCGCCGTGGCCGTCGAGAGCGACCGCGAGTTCGGGCTGAGCGTCCTGCAGGGGCTCGACGACGAGCTGCGCCGGCGCGGCGAGCTGTTCCGTTCCGCCAACGTCCAGAACATCGCCGACTGGCGGGCGCTGGGCCGGCCCGAGCGCATGCCGCGCTGCCTGCTCGTGGTGGACGAGTTCCAGGAGCTCTTCGTCGAGGACGACAAGGTGTCGCAGGACGCGGCGCTCCTCCTGGACCGCCTCGTGCGCCAGGGCCGTGCATTCGGCATGCACGTCGTGCTCGGCAGCCAGACGCTCGGCGGTGCCTACGGCATCGCCCGGAGCACCATGGGCCAGATGGGCGTGCGCATCGCGCTGCAGTGCACCGAGGCCGACAGCCAGCTGATCCTCTCGGACGACAACACGGCCGCCCGCCTGCTCACCCGCCCCGGCGAGGCCATCTACAACGACGCGGGCGGGCTGGTGGAGGGCAACAGCCCGTTCCAGGTGGTGTGGATCGGCGACGAGGAGCGCGAGGCGCAGCTGCGGGTGGTCGCGGACACGGCGCGGACCCGCCCCGCGCGCGAGCGGCCGGCGCCGATCGTGTTCGAGGGCAACCAGCCGGCCGACCCCGCGCTCAACGCGCCCCTCCATGCAGCCTTGGCCCGCGCCGAACCGGGGCGCGAGCGTTTCGCCCCGAAGGTCTGGCTCGGCGATGCCGTCAGCATCAAGGAGCCGACGCACGCGACGCTCGTGCGCCGAAGCGGCTCCAACATCGCCGTCGTCGGCCAGCGCGATGAGGCGGCGGCGGCCCTCATGGCGATGGCGATGGTCTCGATCGCCGCCCAGGTGCCGGTCGAGGGCACGCGCATCGTGGTGCTGGACGGCACCACCCCCGACGATCGATTGCACGGCATGCTGGCGCAGGTCGCGGCCGCGCTGCCGCACCGCGTGGAGCTGCCGACGATGCGCGACGCCGGCGACGCCGTGGTGGCGCTGGGCCAGGAGCTGGCGCAGCGCACGGCCGACGGCGCGGCCGACGGGCCCGGCACGTTCCTGCTGGTGAACGGCATCCACCGTTTTCGCGCCCTGCGCCGCAGCGAGGACGACTACGGATTCGGCGGCGGCGACGCCGCGCCGACTCCCGACAAGGTGCTGGCCCTGCTCCTGCGCGAGGGTCCCTCGGTGGGGATGCACTGCATCGCGTGGGCGGACACGGTGGCGAACCTGCAGCGCTCGGTCGACCGGAACGCGCTCCGCGAGTTCGAGTGGAAGGTCCTCTTCCAGATGGGCGCCAACGACTCGAGCGCGCTGATCGACGGACCGGCCGCGAGCCGGCTCGGATTCCACCGCGCGCTCCTTTCGAGCGAGGAATCCGGGCTGCTCGAGAAGTTCCGGCCGTACTCGCTGCCCGACGCGGGATTCCTGGCCGAGGTCGCGGAGGCGCTGCGTACGCGCGCCGGGAGCACCGCATGAGCCGGAACGCCGAGCTCGCGCGTGTGTTCGCGGAGATCGCCGACATCCTCGACCTCACCGGGGCGAACGCGTTCAAGGTGAACGCCAACCGCAAGGTCGCTCGCGCCATCGAGGATGCCGGCGAGGACGTGGCGCACCTGGCCACCGCCGATCCCGCGCGGCTGCGGGCGATCCCCGGGCTCGGCGAGTCCAGCGCACACAAGATCGAGGAGTGGGTGCGCTCGGGGCGAGTTCAGGAGCACCAAGACCTGCTCGCTTCCGTGCCTGCCGGCGTGCCCGCCATGCTGCAGGTTCCCGGGCTCGGCCCCAAGCGGGTCCGCACGCTGTGGAAGGACGGCGGGGTGGAGTCGGTGGAGGAACTGCGGCGTCGCATCGCCGACGGCTCACTGCCGCAGATGCCGGGAATCGGTGCCAAGACCCTCAAGGGCATCGATGATGCCTTGCGGTTCCTTGAACTGTCCCGCGGGCGGGTGCGCCTGTCGGAGGCCATGCCGGTGGCCGAGGCGCTCGTGGCGATGCTGAAGCAGGTGCCGGGGGTCCGACGCGCGGCCTTTGCGGGCAGCCTGCGGCGCGGTCGCGAAACGATCGGCGACGTCGACCTGGTGGCCAGCGGCGTCGACCACGCCCCGGTGCACCAGGCGCTTCGCGACTGGCCGGAGGTGGCGCAGGTGATCGCCTCCGGCGACACCAAGACCAGCGTCCGGACACGCCATGGCATCCAGGTGGACCTCCGCACCGTGGACGACGACCGCTTCGGCGCGGCGCTCCTGTACTTCACGGGCAGCAAGGAACACAACGTCCGCCTGCGCGAGCGTGCCCAGCGCATGGGACTCCGGCTCAACGAGTACGGGCTCTTCCCCGACGGCGCGGCCGGCGATGCTCCGCCGCAGGAGCGCGGCGTCCCGCCGGTGGCGTCCAGGGAGGAGGAGGACATCTATCGCGCGCTTGGCCTGGAGTGGCTGCCGCCGGAACTCCGCGAGGACCACGAGCTCGGCGAGCATGCCCCTGCCGGGCTGGTCTCGGTGGCGGACATACGGGCCGAGCTCCACTGCCACACGGTGGCGAGCGACGGGGCCTTGGGCATCCGGGACATGGCGCTCGAGGCGCTGCGCCGCGGATTCCACACCATCGCCATCACCGACCACAGCCGCTCGCAGGTGCAGGCCAACGGCCTCGACGAGGCCCGGCTGCGGCGGCACATCGCGGCCGTGCGCGACGTGGCACGCGAACTCGACGGGCGGATCGCGGTTCTCGCGGGCAGCGAGGTCGACATCCTGGCCGACGGAAGCCTCGACTACCCCGATGAGCTGCTCGCCGAGCTCGACTGGGTGGTGGCCAGCCCGCACTCCGCGCTCCGGGCGGAGCCGGACGCGGCGACGGCGCGGCTCATCGCGGCCATCCGCCACCCGATGGTGCACGTCATCGGCCATCCCACCGGGCGGATCATCAACGCGCGCGAGGGCCTCTCGCCGGACATCGCCACCGTCGCCCGCGAGGCGGCGGCGCACGGCGTGGCGCTCGAGGTGAACGCGAACGGGGCCCGTCTCGACCTGCGCGACTCCCACGTGCGGCTCTGCATTGAGGCCGGGTGCGTCGTCTCCATCAACACCGACGCCCACTCGGCCGAGGACTTCGACCAGCTGCGCTACGGCGTGATCACGGCGCGGCGCGGGGGATTGGCGGCGGAGCGCTGCGTCAACGCATGGACCGCCGCGAGGCTCCACGAGTGGCGACGCGCGCGGCGGTGATCAGAACGCGAAGATGAGCTGGAGGTCGAAGAGGTTCCGGCCTTGCCCCACGGGCCCGGACTCGTCCGCGTAGCTGTACTGGAACTTGACGGTGACGGTTCGATCGACCTTCCACCCGACGCAGGCATCGACGCGCCAGACGTCGTTGTCCCAGGGAGTGGTGCCTCCCAGCCCGTCCGGGATGTCGTCGTAGAGCTGCTGGTTGAACCGTCCGGAGAGCCACCACCCGGGAGACACCTTCCATCGCGACTCCGCGAACCAGCTCCACAGCCCGACCGTGCCCACCTCGCCGGGGACGTCGAAGCTCGACCAATGGGCCTCGGCCCACACCTCGACCGGCCCATGGGCCCACGCCACGTCCACGCACACGGCGCGCTGCAGGTAGTCGAACCACTGGCTGCCGGCGGGAACGCCGGGCGCGTTGGGGATCAGGTAGGCACCGGCGCTGCCGGACACGCCGATGTTCCAGTCGGTCATCGGCCGCACGCCGAGCCGCCCGGTCCAGCTCAGCGCGCTCCCGTAGAGACCGTGGTTCCAGAGGTCCCACTCGGAGGGCCGCGAGCTCAGGGCGTCGTTCTTCACCTCCAGCGCGTAGTCCCAGATGTCGGAGGTGCCGTCGAAGCGGAATCCGCTCGTGTAGCTCGGCCCCCAGACCGCCGGGAGCCACTTGCTGCGCGGAACCACCTGGTTCTTGCGCGCCAGGAACGCCGCGCGCGTCGGCGCAACCGTGGGGGCGTCGTTCCCGTCGCCGACCGTGGTCATCCAGTCGTAGACCAGCGGCGCATTGGTCATGGGGTTGTCCCATTCGAAGTAGCGGCGCCCCCACTGCCCGTACGAGGTACCGAACTTCCCGGCGGTGAACCGAACGTGGCCTCCGAAGGGATCGAGCTGAAGGTAGTACTCGTCGGGCCGGACCTGGGCATCGTCGTCGGTGGGATCGAAGCCGCGGTCGACGCGGCCCAGGGCGAAGAGCGTCAGCCAGCCGTCGTAGTCGAACTGGCCCAGCATGCTCAGCCGCGGGTTGGGCAGGTAGTTGTTGGGGTTGACGATGAGCGGCGGCGGGGGCTGGCTCATGAACAGGTTGTCCATGGTCAGGTAGAAGTCGAAGTCGAGCGAGACCTTTCCGTCCTCGGTCGTGAAGAGCGTGGCGTCGCGCACGGCGTCGGCCACGTCGTCGATGGGATCGCCACCGCAGGCGGCGGCCGCCAGCGCGGCGGCGGCAACCATGGGCAGATGGCGGGCCGTTCCGGTCAGCACGAGACCTCCTCGCCGGTCGGCGCCAGCTCGTAGGCATCCACGGGCCCGCTGAATCCCTTGGCGATCACGGGCTCCAGGGCGCGGGCGGCCACCGCGCGGCCGGCACCGTCGTGCGCACCGGCATCGATCCATGCCCGCATCGCCGGCGCCTTCGAGCAGAGCCGCGCGGCCAGGTTGACGCGGGCGCCCAGGACCGTGTAGTCGAGCCGCTTCTCGCTTCCCATGCATCCGGCGACGACGGAGCCGTAGGCGCAGCCGATCCCGATCTCGATCGGCTGGGTGGCCGCGGCGTTCGCCGCGCGGCGCGCCGCCAGCATGGCGAGTGCGCAACGCACCATCCGCTGCGCATCGTCCGGACCCGTCTTGGGCGCCCCGAAAGTGACCATGATGAGGTCGCCGACGAACTTGTCCACCGTGCCGCCGTGCGCGTAGGCGACCTCGGTGAGCAGCGCCATGTGCGCGTTGAGCAGTTCGATCACCGCCGCCGGTTCCATCCGCTCGGTGAGCTGGGTGAAGCCGCGAATGTCGCAGAAGAGGACTCCCACGTCCTGCGTCCGGCCGCGCAGGTCAAGTGCGCCGTCCATGAGTTCACGCGCCACGTCCGGGTCGGCGACCGCATCGAGGACGCGCCGGAACCGCTCGCGCTGCTCGAGGCCCGCGGCCATGCGGTTGAACCGCTGCCCGAGGACCGCCAGTTCGCCGCTGCCCCGCTCGGGAACGCGGACCGCGAAGTCTCCCTGCTCCACCTGCCTGGCCGCATCGCCGATCAACGCCACCGGCCGGGAAAGCCCCCGCCCGAGGAAGACCGCGATCACCGCACCCACCGCCACGGCCAAGCCCGCGGCCGCCGCCGCGCGGACCAGCAGTGCCGCCACCGCCTGCCGCATCGTGGCCAGGCCCGCCACGACCACCAGCGATGCCGCGGGCGCGCTCCCGACCAGCGGCCGACGCACGGCAAGCGCGGTCTCTGCCCCTGCTCCGAACGTGACGTCCTCCTCGGTGGCGGCCAGCGCCACGTCGAGCTGGCGCCGCAGGCCCGGATCCAACGACAGCCCATGGACCTGATCCGCCACCGAGATCGCGACCGAGATCGGTGTCCCGTCCGCCAGCAGCGTGGGCACGGGCAGCGGAACGCCCGACCATGTGGCGAGCACGCCGAGCGGTTCCTCCTCCACCGGATCCATGAGCGGCACCACGGTGATCTCGCGCGGGGTGCCGTCCGCCACGATGTACCCGGTCCGTGACGCACCCACCAGGCCATCGGCGGCGATGCACGCCGAGCGCACCGCACCGACGACCGCAGGATCCGCCCCGAGACCCGTGACCTCCATCCCATCGACACCGAGCAACATGTACCCCGCGCCCGCGCCAAGTTCGCCCACGGTGTTGCGCATCTCGTCGCCGAGCACGGCGCGGGCAGCATCGGGGTCGCCCGCACCGAGCACCGCCACCAGGCGCGGCGAACGCGCCACGCGCTCGACGTCGGTGCGTGTCTCCTGGACCCGCTCGGCCACGCCCTCCTCGATGGCGTCGATTCGCGCACCGAGCGTTCCGCGAAGGGCCGACAGGTAGGTCTCGCGCACGCGCGACCCGGCGACCACCGCGACCACCGCCACGGCAAGGACGACCACCGCCGCGATCGCGAGGGTGATTCTCGCGCTGAAGCTCACCGTCCGGCGCCCTCGCCCGGCTGCGTCCAATCGACCTCGAGATCCTGGCCCGGCGCAAGCTCCACGGTGCGGGTCTCCGTGCGCTTCGGCGAGAGCCAGATGCTGACCACGTGCGTCCCGGGAGCGATCCCCTCGATGCGGAAACTGCCGTCGGGCGCCGTCACCGCGAACCACGGGGTGTCGACCACGAGCAGGTTGGCGCGCATGTGCTCATGGACCTCGCAGAAGAGCTGCACCGGTCCCGGCTGGTCGAAGACCACCGGCGCCGGCTCCTCGCCCTTGCGGAAGCGGCCGAGGTCGAATCGCTTGGTGGGCGAGTAGCTGAACACGCTGTGGTACAGCTGGTCCTCGTTCGGGAACACCACCGGCGTGCCGGTCTGCACCACCGCCAGCGCCGGTCGGAACTGGAAGCCGCGCTGGGCGATGCGGAAGGGAGCGGTGGCGGCGGCGTCGACGGCCGGTGCGCCGGACCCGACCCAGACGGCGCTCGACGGCGGATCGGCCGGCTCCACGGTGTAGGCCGGCGGGGGACCGTAGTCCTTGATCGCGGCGGGAGGCTTGCGAGGCAGCACCTCAACGCGGCCCCGCAGCGTGCATCCCCCGCGCACGGGGCCGCCGGCGTCGGACCGTTCCGTCCGGGGGGCGTCCTCGGGCCGCCCCGACGGCGGTGACTGGGTCGGCGCCGCAGGGGTGCCCGCCGCGGGCGCATCGGCCCGTCCGCGCTCGACCGCGCCGATCGCCGCCGTGCATGCCACCGCGATGAAGGCCGCCCACGAGGCTCCTCGCATGCGCCGGATGATACGAAGGGCCCGCGTGAGCCCTGGGCGCGGGGCGTCGGGTTGCCGAGCCCCCGTCATCGACGCTTGCGCGCCTTGAACCGGGCCTTCGGGCTCTCGGTCGCCGTCGATCCCCGCATGGGCATCCCCGGGAATCCGCCCATGCCGCCCGCCCCGGCCGCGCCCCGCGAGAGTTCGCGCATCGCCTTGGCCTTGCCCAGCGCGCCCATGCCGGCGAACTGCTGGGTCATCTTCTGCATCAACTCGAACTGCTTGACCATGCGGGACACGTCGTCGATCTTGGCGCCGCTCCCGGCGGCGATCCGCTTCTGCCGGCTGCGGTCGATGATCGAGACCTTCTCGCGCTCGCGCGGCGTCATCGACAGGATGATCGCCTCCATCCGGTCGACCTGGCGATCGTCGATGTCGACGTCCTTCAGCATGCCGCCCATCCCGGGAAGCATGCCCAGGATCTGCTTCATCGGTCCCATGCGCCGGATCATGCGCATCTGCTTCAGGAAGTCGTCGAGCGTGAACTGGCCCTTCGCCATCTTGGCGGCCGCCTCCTCGGCGTCGGCCTCGCTCACCTCGGCCTGGGCACGCTCCACCAGGCTGACCACGTCGCCCATGCCCAGGATCCGGCCGGCGACGCGCTCGGGATGGAACTCCTCGAGCGCATCGAATCGCTCGCCGGTGCCGACGAACTTGATCGGCGCACCGGTCACGGTCTTGACGCTCAACGCCGCCCCGCCCCGGGTGTCGCTGTCGAACTTGCTGAGGACGATTCCGTCCACGTTCATGCGCGCATGGAACGCCCGCGCGCTCTGCACCGCGTCCTGGCCGGTCATCGCGTCGACCACTAGGAGGATCGCGTGCGGTTGCAGGGCGCGGTCGACCGCCTCGAGTTCCTGCATCAGCTCGTCGTTGACGTGCAGGCGACCGGCGGTGTCGAGCACCAGGACGTCGAACTTCCCCTGCCGTGCCGCGGCCATGGCCCGCTGGCACACGCCCACCGCCACGCCCACGGCCTTTCCGTACTCGGCGCAGCGCTCGGGTTCGCCGTAGAAGGCGACGCGCCCCGGGCCGGTGGCGTCCGCGGCCACCGAACCGATCACGGTCTGCAGCTGCTCGACCGCCGCGGGTCGCTGCAGGTCGGCGGCGCAGACCATCACGCTCTGGCCGCGCTTCTTGAACCACGCGGCCAGCTTTCCGCAGGTGGTGGTCTTGCCGCTGCCCTGCAGGCCGCACAGCATCACCACGGTCGGCCCGGGTTCGACCAGCGAGATGCGGCTGTCCACGGGGCCCATGAGGTCCACGAGGCGGCGGTGGACGATCCCGACCATCTCCTCACCGGGCTTCAGGCTCTTGGTGACCTCGCGGCCCACGGCGTCCGCCACGCAGTCGTCGCAGAACCGGTCGACCACGTCCAGGTTGACGTCCGCCTCCAGGAGCGCCGTCCTCACCTCGTCCATGGCCTCGCGGACGTTGGACTCGGAGATGCGACCGCGGCCGGACAGGTTCCGGAACGCCGTGCCGATGGATTCGGAGAGCCGCTCGAACATGGCGGCGATTGTAGGGGCCTCGACCCGGCGTCAGACCGCGGGCGCCTGGATCGCCATGGCCGCCTGCTCGCCGTGGAACGCCTCGGCGAAGTCGTACACGGCCACGAAGTCCTCCAGCGTGTCCTGCGAGGTCTTGCTCATCACGCCCGCCTCGATCATGGCGAAGACCATCCGGCCGAAGTCGTCGGTCCGGTGGACGTGCCAGGACGCCAGGACGGCCGGGGCCAGGAGCCCGAACTGCTCGATCGCCAGATCCCGCAGGCCCAGGCAGAGCTGCTGCCCGGTGACGTGCTCACCCTGGCCCATCTCCCCGAGGGACCGGTCGCGGGAGCGCTGCTCCTGGACCTGCCGGACGGTGAACCGGAGCCCCTCTTGGACGAAGTGGTACGCCGCCATCGGGTACGGACCCGCCTTGGCAAGGGCGGCTTCGATGGCGGCATCCGGGATGGGATCGCTGGTGGCCATGAACCCCCACTGTATCGGCGCCGCACGCCGGAGGCCCAAAATTTCCGCCGTTGCACCCCCGTACGGTGGGATTCGCCCCCGGTACACTGCGCCAGTCCCCTGCGGGACAGACGTCTTACAACGCCGGTCCGATCGAGCGCATCGACGGTTTCGGCCTCACACCACGCTTTGGGAGGATCCCAGCAATGAAGCGCGCAAGGATGACGAGTGGTTGGTCGACGATTGGTCTGATTGCCGTGGCGGCCTTGGCCTCCGTCGGCTGCGTCCCCGAACAGAAGTACAACGACCTGCTCACGGCATACAAGGGCCAGGAGCAGCAGCTGCTGACCGCGCAGAACGAGCTCTCCACGGCTCGCGCCAACGAGGAGCGACTGCGCACGCAGATCGCGGCCACGATGGCGGATCTCGAGGAGCTGCAGAAGCGCATCGCCGAGGGCAACGGCGGCATCGACGCCTGGATCGCCAAGTACGACGAGCTCCGCAAGCAGCTCGAGTCGCTCGAGGTCAACCAGCTGCCGGCCGACCTCACCAGCGAGCTCGCCGCGCTGCAGAAGGAGTTCCCCGACGTGTTCGAGTTCGACGCGCGCACCGGCATGCTGCGCTTCAAGAACGACTTCACGTTCGATCCCGGAAGCGACCAGCTCAAGTCCGGCGCCAACGCCGTGCTGGCGCGCCTGGCCACGATCCTCAACTCCCCGACCGCGTCGCGGTTCGAGGTCAAGGTGGTTGGCCACACCGACAACACGCCGGTGGTGCGCACCAAGGCCAAGTTCGGGACGAACCTGATGCTCTCGGTGTACCGCTCGGCCAGCCTGCGCAACGCGCTCGTCAAGGACGGCGTCAGCGCGGGTCGGTTCCAGATCGCCGGCTACGGCGAGTATCGCCCCATGGTGGTGAACGGCCCGAAGGGAGCCACGGAGAATCGCCGCGTCGAGCTGTACCTGACGCCGAACGCGTTCGACCTGGCGGACCTGCCCACCGAGCGGACCCCCGCCGCGACGCCGATGGCCACCAAGGCCCCGGCCACGCGCCCGGCACCGGCCGCGACGGCGGACGACGACGAGCCGACCAAGTGACGCGGTCACGGTGACCCTTCCCTGCCTTCGGGCGGGCGAACCCCACAAGCGAGCGCGGCGGCAGGAGCAGTCCTGCCGCCGCGTGCTCTTTTTCGTCGCACCATGCGCCCGACGCGGCGATCGCCGGGCCCGCCCGGCGCCGCCCCGCTCATGATCCGGGCGTGGGCTTGCCGCAGTCGAAGCTCGTCGGCACCAGGCACAGGAATCGCAGCGGGCCCGGGCCGGCGTTCCGGAACTGGTGGATCGCGTTGGGCGGCATGTACAGCACGTCGCCGGAATTGGCGCGGTGCGTCGCGCCGTCGCATTCGACGTCGGCCGCGCCCTCCAGGATGATCGCCTCGTGCTCGTAGTTGTGCGAGTGCAGCGGCGTGTGGCCGCCCGGCTCAACGACGAAGTGGCGCATCGCGAAGTTCGGCACCCCGTGCTCGCGTCCGAGCAGGATCTCCATGCGCGCACCACGCACCCCGTCCATGGCGACCGGGGCCGCTCGTGCGGGATCGGGGCGAACCAGGCGCATGCCGGTGGACGTCGTCATCGGGACTCTCCTCGGTGCCGGATCGGGCGGATCCGGGCGTTTCGGAACTGGATGAACGCCCCCTCGCTCTGGAGGGCGATGCGTCCGGGCCACTCGGCGACCTCCATGGCGACGTTCATCCGTCGGCCGTTCACGAAGAGCTCCATCGTGGTCCCGGCCATGATGATCCGGTATCGGTTCCATTCCCCGATGGGCAGCTCCGCGCACTCGCCTTCGCGTGCGGTGTGCCGGCCGCTGGTGCGCTCGGGGGCGGTTCGTGCGGGGAAGTCCCCGATGTTCCAGATGTCGCCGGCCCGCCGGTCCTGGAGCTGCGCCTCCATCGAGCGGGGCCAAACTTCGTCCTGCCTCTGCACCCGCAGCAGCACCCCGCTGTTGCCCGGTCCCTTGGCGGGATCGAAGCGCCACTCCAGTTCCAGCTCGTAGTCGAGGTATTCGCCTTCGGTGGCCAGATAGCCCGCCGGCGAACCGGTGCAGGACACGATGCCGTCCGCGATCGTCCACGTGGGTTGGGGCCCTGCCCCGGGCGCGAACACCGTCCAGCCGGCAAGCGACCCGTCCTCGAACAGGTCGACCCAGGGAGGGGCCGGGTCAGCGCGCGGCGCGGATGCGCAGCCCGCGACGACGATGACCGCGGCGGACACCCCCACCGGCGCACCGAACCGGAAACCGTGCCCGAAGGAGCCGCGCAGGACGTGTCCGAAGGTCATGAAGTCGATGCTACCGGGCCTGGCCGGCGCATTCCCGGCGCCACCATTCCATTGCCGGTCCACTCCAGTTCAAGGCGCTCCTTGCCGTCGAGGAACCCATCGAGCCACGTCCCCATCGCCTCGTGGCGCCAGTCGCCCGCGGCGAAGAGCGCGTCCTCTCCCTCCGTGGTGGCCAGTCCGCGTCCCGCGCGGCGCGCCTCGACCTGCGCCAGGTACCAGCGCGAGAACGCCGCGCGGGTGGCCACCAGGTTGGCCGCCAAGCCGACGGCGGCGCATCGCGCCTGGAGCGCGCTCCACACCTGGTCCGCCTCGGCGCGGATGCGGGGATCGTCCGCGAGCGGGTTGCCGCGCTCCGAGTCCGGCGTGAGCGCCTTGGCCCGCATGATCGCCTCGGCGATGTCGGAGGCGTGCTCCTGCAGGATTCGGCGGGGCATGCCCGAGAACGAGAGCACCGCAGCCCGGTCCGCGGGCTTCCGCTTGGACAGTTCGATCACCGACGCATCGGGCATGACGACCCGCGCCGGAAGGTCATGCTTGCGAGCCAACCCGTGGCGCAGCGTGACCAGCTCGCGCGCGACCACCGCCTGTCCGGGCCGGAGGGGCTCGGTGCGTTGGATCCGGCGCATCTGGCCGTCGGGGTCGAACTCGCTCCCGCGCAACTGCTCGTGACTCTCGCGGGCGGCCCAGCGCCGGCGCCCGAGGGCGTCGAGGCGTTCCCCGAGGAGCTGCCACATGAGGTGCAGGTAGCGCACGTCGTCGGTGGCGTACCCGAGTTGCGCCGACGTCAGCGGCCGGGCGTCCCAGTTGGTGAACGTGTGCGCCTTGCCGAGTCGGTAGCCGGCAAGCGACTCGAGCACATTGCCGAGGCTCGAGGGCCACGGCATCCACGCCATGGCTGCCGCGACCTGGGTGTCGAACAGGTCGGTGGGCTCGATGCCCGCGCCGCGGCGCAGGATGTCGACGTCGGTGTCGCCGCTGTGGACCAGCACGGTGCGTCCGGGTGCCGCGATGGCACGGAACAGCGCCCCGAGCCCGGACAGGTCCGCTCCCGTGGCCCCGAACGGGATGGGATCGACCAACGCCAGTCGATTCGGCGTGGCCACCTGAATCAGGCAGAGCTTGGGGTAGAAGCTCTCCTCGCCGATGAACTCGGTGTCGTAGGCGACCACGCCATGAGAGACGACCTCGGCGACCAGATCCCCGAGCTGCTCGTGCGTGGTGACGACGTCGGCTTCCCCCTGCAGGACGAGCGGATGGTCAAGCGGAGCGCGCCCCGCACCGCCACCCTGGCGGCTGACGGCGGCATGTTCCTGCGATCGCTTCTTGCGGCGGTAGTTCACGGCGTCGGCTTGACACGCCGGGGGCGCCGGCACAGAAGGTGAAAGCGGGAGACGGGACTCGAACCCGCAACCTGCTGCTTGGAAGGCAGCTGCTCTGCCATTGAGCTACTCCCGCGACGGGGACGCAGTCTATCGAATGCGGGGCGTCACTTGCCGGCGGATTCGGGGTCGATGGCGGGCTGGGGGCGCACGTCGACCACGACATCCACCCGGCGTGCCACGGCCTGCTCGCCCTGCTCCCACGGCCGCGCCAGCTCAAACCGCATGCGCGCCTCGCCCTGCGCCGTGGCGGTCATGCCGAAGGTGGTCATCGTCGCACCGCCCGGGCGCGGGGTCGCACCCTCGACGGGAACTTCCTTCCCCGCAGGGTCGCCGGTGGTCATGTGGAGATTGGCCGGCACCGGGCCAGCGAGGACCCATCGGTAGCCGGTGCCCGAGTAGGCACCGAGCCGCACCTCGAGTCGCTCGCCGACCGTCATGGCTCCGGTGAGCGGCGGCGGAACCTTGGCCTCGTCACCGCTGCGCGGTGCAACCTCGATCACCAGGATCCCGCCCGTCGCACGATGCGCGGGTGCGCAACCGACGATCGGCGCTGCGGCGAGCGCAACCAGCGCAACGCAGCCGACGGTGCGCTTCAGCACGACTCGACCGCCTTGCGGATCGCGTCGAAGTCCACCTGCTGGCCGGCTTCGGCGTTGACCGCCGCGTACACGACCTTGCCGGATGCATCGATCACGAACGCCGCGCGCTTGCCCACGCCCTTGAGGCCCATCAGGTCCTCGAACAGCGCTCCGTAGCTGCGGCTCACGTCCTTGTTGAAGTCCGACAGCAGTTCGAACGGCAGGTTCAACTCGCTGCGGAAGCGATCCACCACGAACGGGCTGTCCACGGACACGCCGAACACCTTGCATCCGAGGGACGACCACCGGGACCAATCGTCGCGGAACGTGCACATCTCCGTATGGCACACCGGGCTGAACGCCAGGGGGAAGAACAGGATGACCAGCTTCTGCGTGCCGATCATGGCGCCGACGTCGACGACGTGGCCGGGGCGGGCGGGCAAGGCGAACTTCGGGGCGTGGCTGCCGACGGAGACGGACATGGCGTGGATCCGGGGGTGGAGGGTGCGGAGCGCCCGATTGGGCGGACAGAGTCCTAGAAGCATAGCGATGGAAATTCGTCCCGTTCCTCCCGTTCCATTTTCCGGAGGAAAATGGAACGGGAGGAACGGGACGAATTTCTCACTTTCCCCATTGTGCGCCCCTCACAAAGACGAAATGATCGCATGACCGTGTTCCGGAAACGGAACATTGCATGGGCCGGCCCTCCGGCGCCCGTGTGCTGCGCCGCGAGCGTCCTGCTTGCGGCCCTCACTTCGGACGCCGCACGGGCCCAGACGTGCGTGTCGCCGCTGGACGCAATGGTCGGGGAGACACGCGTGCAGACCACGCCAGGGCCGCGCCTCGACCTCGTCGGCCGCTGCGACGTCTCGGTCACCAGCCCGGACATCATCTACAACGTCACGTGGCTCCGCTTCGATCCCCCGTCGGCAGGCACGTACGCGGTGGCCATGTGCGGCGCGGCATTCGACACGAAACTCGCGGTGCTGACCGACTGCGCCCGTCCGGAGACGGTGGTGGCATGCAACGACGACGCCCCCGGGTGCCTGACGGCCTCGGGGCTCCCGTTCGCTTCCCGGATCGTGTTCACCGCCGAGCCGGGCCAGTCGTACCGCATCGCCGTCGGCGGCTACGGCATCGGCACCAACGGGACCGGCACGCTGCGCATCACCGCGGAGACGCCTCCGAAGACCGGATGCGCGGCCGCTTCGGTGGCCACGAGCGGCGCGAACCCGTTCACGACCGTCGATTCGGGCGAGAACCTCGATCTCTCCGGCATCTGCGACCCGGGGCCGAGCGGGGACGACGTGCTGCATCGCGTCACGTGGTTCCGCTGGACGGCCGCCGCCGACGGGATCGCCCAGGCGTCCACGTGCGGCGGCGCCGGCTTCGACACTCGGCTCGCCGTCCTCGGTTCGTGCGATCCGGCCTCGGTGATCGCCTGCAACGACGATGCCCCGGGGTGCGCCGGATTCACCAGCCAGGTCGTGTTCCCGACCGCGGCCGGCACGGAGTACTGGATCGCCATCGGCGGGTTCGACGCCGCCAGCGCCGGCGCGGGGGAACTGCTCATCCTGCCCGAAGCGCCGCCCCCCGAAGCATGCGGCGCGAGCGCCAACGCATGCTGCGTGGCCAGCGCGGTGGGTACCCCCTACTGCGGCGATGCCGAGTGCTGCTCGCGCGTCTGCGCCGAGGACCCCTTCTGTTGCGCGCTCGACGGTGCGTGGGACGACGTGTGCGCCCTGCGCGCAGGCGTGCTGTGCACCTCGTGCGGCGCCGGAGCCTGCGAGCCCGCGGGCGCGCCGGATCGCGACGAGCCCGAGCCATGCGGGGCCGACGACAACAGCGGCTGCGAACATCCCAAGCAACGCACCGAATCGCTGGTCCCCGGCGAGACCATCGACGGCACCTACTGGGCCGACAAGGATGGCCGCGACGTCGACTGGTACGCGGTCACGCTGGCCGAGCCCTCCACGGTCATCTTCGAACTGGACTCCGCGGGCCCCGGCCAGCTGATCGTGGTGGACGATGCCTGCGAACCCGCGATCCTCGACTTCACCGATCCGTACGCCCGATCGTGCCCGGCGCGGGTCGAGCGTTGCCTTCCGGCCGGTTCGTACCGCGTGGTGGTGGCGATGAGCGTGTTCAGCGGATTCCCGTGCTCCGCCGACGATCCGCGCAACCGATACCGGCTGCGGTTCGCGCAGGCGCCCTGCACCGTCCAGCCCCCCCCGAACGACGAGTGCGCCACGGCGATCGCGATCCCGCCGGGCGGCGGCCTCTACGCCTTCGACACGACCCTCGCCACCGACTCCTCCGACGCGCTGGACTCGTCGTGCGACGAGGGCGACGGCCTGACCTTCGTGCGCGACGTCTGGTTCGCGTGGCGACCGCCCGCGGGCCCGATGCGCGTCTCCACCTGCGGCCTGGCGGGGTTCGACACGCGCCTCCAGGTGCTTGACGCGTGCGGCGGGATCACCGTCGCCTGCAACGACGATCGCCCGGGATGCGACGGCTTCACCAGCCGAGCGGAGTTCACCGCCGACGGCGCGACCACGTACCTGGTCCGGGTCGGGAGCTTCAGCGGCACCGGGCCCGGCTCGCTCCGGCTGGGACCGGTGGTGCCGCCGGCCAACGACGCGTGCGCCGACGCGGTGGAGATCGGCGAAGGCGTGTTCGCGCTGGATACCTCGGACGCCACCGGATCGGGACCGGACCTTGACCCGGCGTGCGACGAAGGCTTCGGAACGGCCCTCGAGAAGGACGTGTGGCTTGCGTTCACCGCGCCGCGTGCGGGCGAGCTCACCGTCTCCACCTGCGGGCTCGCTTCGTTCGATACCCGAGTGGCGATCCACGCCGAGTGCAACGGTGCCGTGCTCGCCTGCAACGATGATGCCGTGGGATGCCCCTCGCTCACCAGCCGCGCGTCGGTGCGGGTCGCGGCGGGCGAACGCGTGCTGATCCGGGTGGGCGGGCCATCGATCGATGACTTCGGGCGCGCCAGCCTTGCCGTCTCGATGGGCGGGGGCGCCCCGCCGAACGATCGATGCTCGGGCGCCGTCCCCGTGGAGCCCGGCGCGGCGATGCCGTTCACCAACGCCCTGGCGGCGACGGACGAGCCGGGAGGATCGCAGGGAGGGTGCGTCGGCGCCGGGACGTTCGGCGACGTCTGGTTCCGCATGGTGGCGCCGTCGAGCGGGTTGGCCAGCATCGACCTGTGCGGCGGAACGACCTTCGATACCCGCATGGAGCTCTGGCTGGGGTGCCCCGACCTCGGCGGAATCGCCGTGGCCTGCAACGACGACGGCTGCGGATTGGCGAGCCGGATCGAAGCTTCGGTGCGCTGCGGCCGGGAGTACTGGATCCGGATCGGGGCATCGGTCCCCGGAACCCAAGGCACCGGCGAACTCCGCGTGACCGTGGCCTCCGGCCCCTGCGGCGATGCCTGCGCCGAGGATTTCGACGGCAACCAGGTCGTGGACGGCGCGGATCTGGGGCTGATGCTCGGCCGGTGGGGGCAACCCGGGATCGGCGACCTCGACGGTTCCGGGATGGTGGATGGTCTGGATCTCGGACTCTGGCTGGCCCGATGGGGCCCCTGTCCGTGAAGCGTCCGAAAATTCACTCCATTCGCGAGCCGAACGGCCCGACGTTTCGTACACACTCTTGTGGGTGACGCACCCGTCCTGAACCGATGATCCAGCCTTTCATGCCTCGATGCTCCCGTCGCGCCCCGGCCGTCGCTGCCCTGCTGGCCGGGCTTGCCTCGTTGGGTTCGGGCACCGCGCGCGCCCAGTCGTGCGCGGCGCCCGTGGAGGCGGCCCTCGGCGCGACTCCGGTCCAGACCACGCCCGGGGTCACGCTCAACCTCGTGGGGATCTGCAACGTCTCCACGACCTCGACCGACGTCATCCACAACACGTCGTGGTACCGCTTCGAGGCGCCGTTCGCCGGCGAGTTCATCGTGTCGCTCTGCGGTGCCGTCAACTTCGACTCGAAGATCGCCGTGCTCACCGATTGTTCCGTGCCGGCATCCGCCATCGCCTGCAACGACGATGCGTCGCAGTGCACCACCATCGCCGGCCAGGCGCGCGCCTCGCGCGTGTCGTTCATGGCCGCTGCGGACACGGCGTACTTCATCGCGGTCGGCGGGTACTCCTCGAGCGTGAACGGCTCGGGTTCGATGACCATCGAATCGGCGTCGCCGCCTCCCCCGCCGGGATGCGAGACGCCGGCGCAGGCGAACGATGGACTCAACGCGTTCGACACCTCGGGAAGCGCCGAGTCGCTCGACCTGACGGGGCGCTGTGATCCGGGCGCTTTCGGGGACGACGTGCTGCGCCGGGTGAAGTGGTTCCGCTGGACCGCCTCGTCCACGGGGCCCGTGCGCATCTCGACCTGCGGTTTGGCCGCCTTCGACACCCGCCTGGCGGTGATGGCCGGGTGCGCACCCGCCTCCGCGATCGCCTGCAACGACGACGGCACGGGATGCCCGGGCTTCACCAGCGAGCTCACCTTCGACGCGGTGGCCGGCACCGAGTATCTCCTGGTGGTCGGCGGTTTCGACGGCTCCAGCGCGGGCCCGGGGCAGTTCTTGATCGACACCGAAGCCGGGCCGCCGGCCGCGTGCGGCACCGGAGAGCAGTCGTGCTGCTCGGCCAGCCCGTCCGGAGCCCCCTTCTGCTCCGACGGCGCGTGTTGCGCGTTGGTGTGCGCGGAGGATCCCTTCTGCTGCGATGCCTCGGGCGCGTGGGACCAGGAGTGCGCCGCGCTCGCTCGAGTCCTGTGCACCACCTGCGAACCGGCCGCATGCACGCTTCCGGACGCGCAGGCGTCCGAGGAGGAGCCGTGCGGCGGCGCGGACGCCAACGGCGGGTGCAACCACCCCGAGGGCGCGGTTGCCGCGATCACCGCGGGCGGTTGGGTCGGCGGCAGCTTCTGGGCAAGCGGCGGCACCCGCGACACCGACTGGTACGAATTCACGGTTGCCGAGACCACCACGGTCACGCTGGAGCTGCGTTCGCGCGGTCCGGGACAGGTGGCCTTGGTGAACGCCGCCTGCCCCAACTCGATCCTGGCGATCAGCCCGGCGGCCTTGCCGAGTTGCCCCGCCACCGTCACGCGGTGCGTGCCCGCCGGCACGTACCGGGCCGTCGCGGCGCCAACGGTCTTCGCGGGCATCCCCTGCGGTTCGGCCGGTGACGTCAACTCCTATCGGCTTCGAGTGACGACGGAATCCTGCGACGCCGCGCCGCCGGCCAATGACCGCTGCGAGACCGCTCAGCCGGTACCCGCCGGAGGCGGCACGTTCGCCGTCGACACGCGCCTGGCCGACGACTCCACGTTCGCGCTGGCACCCGAGTGCGACGAGGGCAACGGGACCGACTTCGTGCGCGACGTGTGGTTCCGCTGGCGTCCGCCCGCGGGGCCGGCCCGCGTCAGCACCTGTGGCACCGCCGACTACGACACGCGGGTCGCCGTCTACACCGAGTGCGGGGAGTTCGGACTGACGGTTGCCTGCAGCGACGATGCCGAAGGCTGCGCCGGCCTCACGAGCGCCGCGGAGTTCGTGGCCGACGGCACCACGGAGTACGCGGTCCGCGTGGGCGGGTTCCAGGGCGCCGGACGCGCCGAGTTGCGCCTGGACCGTCCGGGCGTCCCACCGTGCGGCCCGGACATCGATGGCGACGGCCAGGTCAATGGCCAGGACCTCGGCATCCTCCTCGGCAACTGGGGCGTCAATCCCGGGTCGGTCGCCGACCTCGACGGCGATGGCCAGGTGAACGGCCAGGACCTCGGCATCATGCTCGGCAACTGGGGCCTCTGCCCCGACTGACCACACCGCACTCCTTCCGAGCCTCCCAGATATGCCCCGATTGCTCTGCTCCATTCTCCTGTCGATCGCCGCGTGGATGCCCGGCTCGGCCTTCGGCCAGGCGTGCGTCGACGCCACCGGCGAGTGCCTGGAGCCCCACGGCGGGCTCGGCTGCGTCAGCCAGGAGTGCTGCACCACCGTGTGCGAACTCGACCCGACCTGCTGCACGGACCAGTGGGACGCCCTCTGCGTGTCGACCGCGAACATGACCTGCGAGGGGCTCTGCGGGGCGGCCGCGTCGGGCGATTGCCGCGTGGCGCACCCGAGCGGGGGGTGCTCGGACGCCGCGTGCTGCACCAACGTGTGCGCCGTGGATGCGTTCTGCTGCTCCACCAGCTGGGACGCCACGTGCGCCTTCATGGCCGAGGTGTTCTGCCAGTTCGGCGACCCGATCGACTGCGCCACCGAAGGCACGGGACCGTGCGGCAAGCCGCACGCCGAGCCGGGCTGCGAGGATCCCGAGTGCTGCCAGACGGTGTGCGAACTGGACGCCTCGTGCTGCACGGTGGCGTGGGATGCGCTGTGCGTCCAGTTGCGCGTCCAGTTCTGCTTCGGGTGCATCCTGGAATGCCCGACCGGCGGCGTCCCCGAGAACGAGGCGTGCGAGACGTCGGTGAACGACCCCTGCGGCCGAGGCGGCACGCCGATCGCGATCGTCCCCGGCTTCGGCGCGTGCGGCACCTTCGACGGACTGGTGGAGTCCGGCACCTACTCGGGCGACATCGACGTCTGGTCGGTGACGGTGGTCGACTCCGACGGCGATGGCAC
>Ga0255182_1000131_pt1 | contig 71222 bp, 55 predicted proteins | sample Atl_UVDOM_RepA_8_FD_188420 | JGI IMG/M metagenome (GOLD analysis project Ga0255182, IMG submission 188420) | Freshwater microbial communities from Altamaha River, Georgia, United States - Atl_UVDOM_RepA_8d | ecosystem: Environmental > Aquatic > Freshwater > River | place: USA: Georgia...
ATAGCAGCATCAACCTCTCCGGTGATCGTGACGACACCCGAGAGTTGCGTGGCTTCGGCTTCCGTGGCGCCATTCGCGACGCCGGTGCCAAGGGCGACCGTCGGCGCTGCCGGCGCGGTGGTGTCGACGACGATGTCTTTGTTGTCACCCAGCGAGCCCGCAGCACCTGGGGCAAAGAGCGTAAGGACAGCATCACTGTCGCTTGTGTCGCGGATCGTGCCGCCGTCGAGAGTGAGCGAGTCGGTGGCAGCGTAATCGAGGTCGGCCGCATTCTCTCCATCGGTGATGGTGTAGTTGAAGGTGAGAGCGTTCGTGCCGGTACCGGAGTCGTACTTGGCGGTGCCGCCTGAGTTGAGGGCGAGCGTGGGGGTGCCGGTGACGGTGACGCTTTCGTTGAACACCACCTGGATCAACACGACGTTGCCAGCCACGTAGCTGCCATTGGCCGTTGTCGAGGACACATCCGTCACGGCCGCGGCCAACACCCTGCGGCCCTCGAGATGCTCCGCATGGAGTTGGCGGTATCCGCGCCAACGACCTCGCCCGCGCCGGGCACCACGGCCGGGATTGCGTTGTCCCACGGTCGTCCGACTGCTATCCGCATGGGCAAGGGAAGGATGACGACTACGCCGTGTGCGAAAGAATCCTGCACTCCGGCGGGTTGCGGGATTGATCGCATGCTGGTCGCTGCCACCGCTTAAGCGACTCGTCCGCCGCGCGATCCCAAGGCTGTGGAACGAGAACCGCACCGCCCTGCGAACCGCCGCGGTCCGGCGAAAGAAAAAGCCAAAGATCCCCAGCCGGCGGAATGAGAGAAGACCCATGGATGCGTCGCCTTGCCTCGTGAAGAGAGATAATCCAGCGAAAAGAGGGGGCTAGAACAAGGAGCCCAATGTAGCCGATTGACACCCCCAGCAAGAGGGCGCACAACGGCGGTATAGAACCCCCGAAAGAGTTATGCGGCTCAAAATAGTTGGGGTCTGTGGCGGAGTCAAAGAATCGGTTCGTGGGATTTCGAAGCGGGGTTTTGGGCCGGGCAAACCGCTTCCCTGCGTCGAACAAGGGCGGGCTCCGGGGCCAAAGATCTGCCCCAGAGCCCGCCAGATTCGGCAGGCAGGAGGCCAGCGGCCCGACTGTCTCAAACGTCCAGGGCGCCGCAACAAAGGCTTTCCAGGCCAGTGCTGCTTGCCCGGAACTCCCAGCTTTCGTGACCGGCATCTGAGGAGGCTTGGTCACGACCCCTACCAGCGGAAGACGATCCCTGGAGCGTTCCGATTTTTCCGCGCACTCCGTGGTGCGTCTGGGTTTCTGGGGGGACTTCACCGCAATGAACGCTTCTGCCCGCCGCATCGGTTGGACGCTCCTGACAGGCATGGCATGCACGACTCCTCTCGTCACCACGCATGCCGCGCCCTTCGCCGGCGGTTCCACCGCGCCCGCGGCATCAACGCCGGCCACGCCAGCCACTGCCCCCACCGCGCCGCTCCCTCCCGAGCCGGCAGCTGCCGCCACGCCGCCGCAGTCGCCAAGCCCGCGCGATGCCAAGCCGACCGTGCCGGCCACGAAGCAGGAGACCGCCAAGCAGGACAGCGGTCTCTTCGGCGGACTCTCGAGCCTGGCCAGCAAGGCGCTGCCTTCAAACTGGTCGGCCGCCCAGAAGCCTGCGGGTCCGGCTGCCGCGACTGCGAAATCGGAACCGACCCCCGAGCGCAAGCCGGAACCCGCCGCCCAATCCGCGTCCCGGCCGGCCCGTGAGCCCCAAGGGCTCCTGAACACTTTCGCCTCCACCTTCAGCTTCGGACGCAGCTCGGGCAGCAAGGCTGATATTCAAGAAGACCCGCAGCTTCCACCCCAGCCCCAGGCCGCCAAGGCTCCGGCGCCGGCTCGCGCGGTGACGCCGGCGACCACGGCCACGACCACGACCACCGGCCGGTTCGATCCGCCCTCATTCGATCCCGCGTTCGATCTCGCCGGCCACTTCGTCTCCGACGCCGACGAGCGGCTCGCCCAGGCGCTCGTCGCCGACGCAGAGGGCCCCGGCGTCCCCCGCCCGCTCGTGGCCCGGCCCGTCGCCGCGCCGATGCCCACCGATGACGAGCCACTGCAATCGGCCGTCGTCACCGACGAGGAAGTGAGCCTCGCGAGCTGGTTGGCCAACTCGTACCACGACTACGTCTCCGGCGGCGGCCACCACGGCGGCCATTGCCCGACCGGGCGGCTCGGCGACCGCTGCTGCCCGAAGTGGGAGGCTCAGGTCGATGCCCTCTTCTTCTGGCAGGGCAACCTGCCCAGCCGCCCGCTCTACATCGACTCGGCGACCGGCGCCACGGCCCTCGACGCCAACCAGCTCCAGAGCAAGGCCGCCATCGCGCCCCGCTACGCCATCACCTACAACCGCGACGAATGCCGGGCGATCGAGGTCAACTACTTCCAGCTCTACGGCTTCACCTCCCAGCAGCAGCTCGGGCCCGCCCTCGACGCCGCCGGCAACGGCCCGTTCACGCCGGATAATCTCGTGAACCCGCCCTACGACCAGATCGCCGGGGCGCTCGTCACCTCCTCGGCCCACATCCAAAGCCTGGAAGTGAACCTGCGCCGCACCGATGGCGGCATGATCCAGTGGATCAGCGGTTTCCGCTGGCTCGAATGGGGCCAGCAACTGGGGATCGCCGACGTCGGCGCCAGCGGCGGCTTCATCGACGGAGCCGACATCATCGGCATCACCACGCTCAACAACCTCTACGGCTGGCAGTGGGGCGCCGACATGATGCTCTGGAACGCCGGCCGCTGGATGCGGATCAACGGCGTCGCCAAGGCGGGCGTCTACTACAACCACCAGGCCGCGCAAAACACCACCTACACCGACTTCTTCAATCCCGACGTCAACGTCCGCGATGGCGAAGACACGGTGTCGTTCGTCGGCGAGACGGGGTTGAACGCCTCGTTCGCGCTGACCAACTGGCTCTCCTGGCGGGCGGGCTACACGTTCCTCTGGCTCGGCGGCGTGGCCACGCCCACGGGGCAGCTGGGCCTCACCGACATCACGACGAGCACGTCGGCGGTCAACAGCAACGGCAGCGCCTACCTCCACGGCGTCACCACCGGCCTCGAGGCCCGCTGGTAGCCCGGCGGCCCGAATGACGGGCGTGCCCTGACATGCGGTACACTGTGGGGGTATTCAAGAAACATCGCGGTGCGCCCCGCTCTCGAATCCCCAGCCGCATTTCATGTCAGCTTTCACCGCCAACGCCCAACGCGATTCGATCGACGACATCATCGAACTCTACAAGCGCGATGTCGATCGATCCCTGCTTCGACGACAACTTGGCCGAACGCCAGAAGAGCGGCTGCGCGACTTGATGGAGCGGCAGAACCTGGTCGAGGAGTTGCGCCGTAGCCGGCTCCGGACGAAACGGAACTGCTGATGGAACTGCAGCGGCTCATCGTCGCCCTGGCCGAAGCCGATGTGCGGTTCATCGTGGTGGGAGGCATGGCGGGCATCGCGCACGGCGCCGCCCGGGTGACATTCGACATCGATTGCGTCTATGCGCGGGACCACGACAACATCGCGCGGCTCGCGCGGGCCATGGCGGCCTTTGGCCCGACGCTTCGTGCCGCCCCGCCAGGCCTGCCGTTTCGATTCGACGAACCGACAATCGCGGCCGGGCTGAACTTCACGCTCGATACGACCGCCGGTGCCATCGACTTTCTTGGCGAAGTCGTCGGTGGCGGCCGCTACGAGAACCTGCTTTCGGATGCGGTCGAGATGCAGGTCTTCGGCGTGCGGTGCCGGGTCGTCTCACTCGAGCAGCTCATCGCCCTCAAGCGGGCTGCCGGCCGGCCCAAGGACTTCGAGTCGATCGCCGAATTGGAGGCGCTGCTCGAGGAAGGAAGATCTTGAGCGCGGCGGGAGCGATCACGACACGTTGGAAACTTGTCGCCACGAGGGGGCAGGGGGCGGTAGCAGGGGCGATCCGGGGCCGAAAGGGGCCTTACCGCAAGCCAAAGGCGGCGAGGGCTTCGCCGGTGTGGCTGCGGAGGAGCTTCGCGTCGCGGGCCGAGCGGCCCGCATGGACGACGAGATCCTCGGGCGGCCCCTCCACCACGATCTGGCCGCCGCCCGCACCCGCCTCCGGGCCCATGTCGATCACCCAGTCGGCCGCCGCGATCACCTCGAGATTGTGCTCCACCACGAGCACCGTGTTGCCCGCGTCCACGAGCCGCTCGAGCACGTGGAGCAGCTTCTCGATGTCGGAGAAGTGCAGGCCCGTCGTCGGCTCGTCGAGGATGTAGAGCGTGCTGCCCGTGCCGGGCTTCGCCAGTTCGCGGGAAAGCTTCACCCGCTGCGCCTCGCCGCCGGAGAGCTGCGGCGCCGGCTGGCCGAGCGTGATGTAGCCGAGGCCCACGTCCACGAGCGTCGAGAGGATCCGCGCGATCTGCGGCACCGTCTCGAAGAACTTCGCCGCGTCGGCCACGCTCATCTCGAGCACGTCGGCGATCGACTTTCCATGCCACTTCGCATGGAGCGTCTCGGCCGAATACCGCCGGCCGCGGCAGGCGTCGCACTCCACCCACACATCCGGCAGGAAGTGCATCTCCACCCGCCGCTGCCCCAGCCCCTCGCACTGTTCGCACCGCCCGCCCGGCACGTTGAACGAGAACGTCCGCGGCGTGAAGCCGCGCGTCCGGGCCTCCGGCACCTTCGAGAACAGCTGCCGGATATGGTCGAAGACGCCCGTGTACGTCGCCGGCGTCGAGCCGGGCGTCGAGCCGATCGCCTCCTGATCGACGAGGATCACCTTGTCGATCTTGTCGAGGCCCTTCACCGCGTCGTGCTGCCCCGGCTGCTCACGGGCCGCGTGCAGCCGCCGGGCCAGGCTCCGCCAGAGCACCTCGAGGACCAGCGACGTCTTCCCCGAGCCGCTCGGCCCCGTGACCGCCCCGAGCACGCCCAGCGGCACCCGGATATTCAGCCCGCGGAGCGTGCGATGCCGGATGCCGAGCACTTCAAGCCAGGATTTGGGCTCGCGGCGGCCCTCCCGCCGCTTGCGGTCGAGCACGGCGTCGCAGGCTTTTTTGGTTGTGAGGAATGGGCCCGTCGCGCTCGCGGCAAGCTTTTCGAGCTTCGCGGGCGGCGCTTGGGCCACGATCCGGCCCCCCTCGCGGCCGCTGCCGGGGCCGAAGTCGAGGGCGTGGTCGGCCGAGGCCACGACGTCGCGGTCGTGCTCCACCACCACGATCGTGTTGCCCAAGTCACGGAGCTTGCCGAGCGCGGCGATGAGCCGGTGGGTGTCCCGCGGATGCAGGCCGATCGTCGGCTCGTCGAGCACGTAGAGCACGCCCGTCAGGCCGCTGCCCACCTGCGCCGCGAGCCGGATCCGCTGCAGCTCACCGCCGGAGAGGCTGCCGGCCGGCCGCGCCATGTCGAGATAATCGAGCCCCACGTCCACGAGAAACGCCACCCGGGCCGTCAGCTCCCGCAACAGGTCGCCGGCGATCTTCTTCTCAGCCGCCGTCAGCTCGACCACGGCCAGCTCCTGCTTGAGCTTCACGAGCGGCATCCGGCACCAGACGTCGAGCGGCCGGCCCCAGAGCGTGACGGCGCTGGCCACATCGGCCAGCCGGCTGCCACCGCACTCGCCGCAGGGCACCTCCCCCATCACGGCGTCGACCTTGCCCCGCAGACTCACGACGAGCCGGGCCGCCTCCTCGCAGGCCGCCTCGAGCCCCTTGAACTGAAACGAGAACCACGGGCCGCTGCCCGGCTGGCCGCGTGGTCGCTTCACCTCGATCCACTTCTCGCCCGTGCCCTCGAAGAGCACCCGCTGCTGGAGGCCCGAGAGCTCCACGAGCGGCACGTCGATCGGCAGGCCCGTCGCCGCACAGACCGCCTCGAGCATCGCCCGCGAGAGGACCTTCGTGTCGGCCCGGTCGAGACTCGGCCAGAGGTCGAGCGCCCCTTCGCCGAGCGACAGCGACGGATCGCGGACAAGCGACCGGTGCTCGATGCCGGTGCGGGTGCCGAGGCCGTCGCACGAGGGGCACCAGCCCAGGGGGCTATTGAACGAGAACTGCCGGGGCTCCAGCGGCTTGAAGCCGCGGCCGCAGGAGCCGCAGGCCAGCCGCCGGCTATGCACCTCGACCGTCCAGTCGGGCTCGGCCACGCCCTCGACCGCCCGGGCCACGAGCATCGTGCCGGCGCCCGCATCAAACGCCGTCTCGACGCTCTGCGCCAGCCGGCTGCGGTCCTCCGGCCGCACGGTCACGCGGTCGACCACGATCTCGAGCCGGCTCTTCCGCTTGCGGTCGAGCGCGGGCACGGCGTCGAGGCTGTGCGTGGTGCCGTCGATCCGCACCCGCGCATAGCCCGCCGCCCGCAGCCCCGCGAAAAACGCCTCGGGCGTCTGCCCCACCTTCAGCTCTGCCGGCGCGAGCAAGAGCAGCCGCGAGCCGACGGGATGCTCGAAAAGCCGCTCGACCGTCTTGTCCACGCTCTGCGCGCCCACGGGCGTGCCGCAGTCAGGACAGTGGATCACGCCGAGCCTTGCCGCGAGCACGCGGAAATAGTCATACATCTCCGTGAGCGTGCCGACGGTCGAGCGAGGCGTGCTGCCCGTCGCCCGCTGCTCGATCGCCACCGCCGGCGCGAGCCCCTCGATCCGCTCGAAGATCGGCTTCGGCACCTGCCCGACGAACTGCCGGGCATACGGCGAGAGGCTCTCCACATACCGCCGCTGCCCCTCGGCGTAGAGCGTGTCGAAGGCGAGCGACGTCTTCCCGGAGCCGCTCGGGCCGCAGCAGACGGTCATCGCCCCGCGGGGGATGTCGGCGTCGACGGCCTTCAGGTTGTGCTGGCTCGCGCCGCGGATCGTGATGTTCTCGGGGCCGGGATCGATCGAGACCTTCGCGATTTCCGCGTCGAGATCGACAGGCTTGCCGCGGCGGCGGGCGGGCTTGCGGCCGCCCGGCTTGTGGCTGCTGGCGGCCGCCTTGCCGGCCGCCAGCAGCGGCGCGAGCGCCCGCCCCGTGTGCGAAGCCTTCACGCGGGCCACCTGCTCGGGCGTGCCCGTCGCCACGATCCGGCCGCCACCCGAGCCGCCCTCGGGGCCCAGGTCGATCACGTGGTCGGCCCGTTTCACGACGTCGAGGTTGTGCTCGACGACGAGCACGGTGTTGCCCGCGTCGACCAGCCGCTCGAGCACCACGAGCAACTGCCGCACGTCGGCCATGTGGAGGCCGGTCGTCGGCTCGTCCAAGATGTAGAGCGTCTTGCCGGTGGACCGCTTGGCCAGCTCGCGGGAGAGCTTCACCCGCTGGGCCTCGCCGCCGGAGAGCGTGGGGGACGGCTGGCCGAGATGCAGGTAGTCGAGCCCCACGTCGCAAAGCGTCTCGAGCTTGCGCAGGATGTCGGGGGCGTCGGCGAAGAGGTCGCGGGCCTCGCCGATCTCCATCGCCAACAGCTCCGCGACGTTCTTCCCCTTCCAGCGGACTTCGAGCGTGTCCTTCGCGAAGCGGGCGCCTCCGCACTGCTCGCAGGTCACCCAGACATCCGCCAGGAAGTCCATGTCGAGCCGGGTCGAGCCGTTGCCCTCGCAGGCCTCGCACCGGCCGCCGGCCACGTTGAAGCTGAAGCGGCCCGCCTTCCAGCCCCGCTTCTTCGCGTCGGGAAGCATCGTGAAGAGCTTGCGGATGTCGTCCCAGACCTTCACGTAGGTCGCCGGGTTGCTCCGCGGCGTGCGGCCGATCGGCGACTGGTCGATGACGATCACCTTGTCGAGCTGATCCGCGCCCACGAGCTTGTCGAAGGCCCCTGGATTCGCCGCCTCGCTGCCGAGCAGCCGCCGCAACTCCGGCTCGAGGACGTCGCCCACGAGCGAGCTCTTGCCGCTGCCCGACACGCCCGTCACGCACACGAGCTGGCCGAGCGGGATCTCGACGTCGACGCCCGTGAGGTTGTTGTGCCGCACCCCCTCGATCCTGAGCGCCTTGCCGGTCGCGGCCCGTCGCTTGGCCGGCACTTCAATCGCGTCGCGGCCCGAAAGGAACGAGCCGGTGAGGCTGGCGGGGTTGCCCGCGACGTCGGCCGGCGGGCCGGCGGCCACCACCTCGCCGCCCCGCTTGCCCGGGCCGGGACCGAAGTCGACGAGCCAGTCGGCGGCCCGGATCGTCTCTTCGTCGTGCTCGACGACGATCACCGTATTCCCCTTGTCGCGGAGCTGCTCGAGGGCGCCGATGAGCTTGGTGTTGTCGCGGGCGTGGAGGCCGATCGACGGCTCGTCGAGCACGTAGAGCACGCCCGAGAGGCCCGAGCCGATCTGCGCCGCCAGGCGGATCCGCTGGCTCTCGCCACCGGAGAGCGTCGGCGCCTTGCGGTCGAGCGCGAGGTAGCCGAGGCCCACCTGGTCGAGAAACTCGAGCCGCGAGCGGATCTCCTTGAGCAGCTCCGTCGCGATCACGCCCTGGGTCGCGTCGAGCACGAGGTCGGAGAGAAACTCCCGCGCGGCGGCGATCGGCAGGCCGCAGAGGGCGTCCAGGGAGAGGGAGCGGGCATCGCGGCTCACGCCCTTCGCGGCGGTCGTGATGCGGACGGCGCGGGCCTGGGCGGAGAGCCGGGCGCCGTGGCAGTCGTGGCAGGGCGTGACGCTCATCAGCTTCTCGAGCATCCGCCGGATGATCCCGCTCTTGGCATTCCGCCAGCGGGCGGCGAGCATCGCGCACAGCCCCTCGAACTTCGTCTTCGCGCCCCGCTCCGCCCGGCCCCGCTTCCAGGAGAGGCGGATCTCCTCCACGCCCGTGCCCGCAAGCCAGAGCTTGCGGTCGCGCGGCGCGAGGTCTTCCCAGGGCGTGTCGAGGAGCGTGCCCGGGGCGAGCTTCCGCTTGGCCTCCGCATGGAGAGCCACGCCCGTCAGCAGCCGCCGCAGCCACCGCGGCATGTCGCGGAAGCTGCCGAGCACGCCGATCGCCCCCTTGCGCAGCGATTTTTCCGGCACCGTGACGAGCTTCGCCGGGTCGATGCCGTAGATGTCGCCGAGGCCGTCGCAGGTGGGGCAGGCACCCTGCGGGCTATTGAAGCTGAAGAGCTGCGGCTCGGGGGTCGCGTAGCTCACGCCGCAGGCCACGCAGGCATAGCGGCTCGAGAGCACGAGGTCACCGGTACCGGCGGCCTGCGCCGCCGTGTCCCGCGTTGCCACTCGGGCCGCCTTCTTGCGCGAGGGCTTCTCCGCCGCCGCGGCCGGCGCCTCGGCCGCCGCCTCCTCGGCGGCGACGATCACCTGCCCGCCGCCGGTCCGCAGGGCCAGCTCCACCGCCTCCGCCAGCCGGCTCCGCGTGGCCTCCGCGGGCACGAGCCGGTCGATGACGACGTCGATCGTGTGCTTGAGCAGCTTCTCGAGCGGCGGCGGCTCCTCGACCCGGCAGACACGGCCGTCGACCCGGGCCCGCGTGAAGCCCTGCCGCACGAGATCAGTGAACAGGTCGCGGTGCTCCCCCTTCGCCTCGCGGACCAAGGGCGCGAGAATCATCACCCGCTGCCCCTGCCGGTCGGCGAGGATCCGCTCCACGATCCGGTCGCGGGGCTGCGCCTCGAGCACGGCATCGCAGGCCGGGCAGTGGGCCGTGCCGACGCGGGCGAAGAGCACGCGGAGGAAGTCGTGGATCTCCGTCATCGTCGCGACGGTCGAGCGGGGATTGGTGCCCGCCGACTTCTGCGCGATCGAGATCGACGGCGACAGGCCGGTCACGCTGTCGACGTCGGGCCGGGGCAACTGTCCGAGGAACTGCCGGGCGAAGGTCGAGAGGCTCTCGACGTAGCGTCGCTGCCCCTCGGCGTAGAGCGTGTCGAAGGCGAGGCTCGACTTGCCGGAGCCGCTCACGCCCGTCAGGCAGACGAGCCGGCCCCGGGGCAGGCCGACCGTCACGTCCCGCAGGTTGTGCTCCCGCGCTCCGCGGACGACGATCGGAGGGACGTGCATGGGCGGGCGGCGGAGGGCGGGGAGAGCGGGGCGAAGAACCCTGATTGTAGCGCCTCGCGGCGCCCGACGGCACGGTGGCTGGACAGGCCCGTGGGCGTGCCCTACGATCAGTGTTTCGCTGCGGAAAATCGGCCGGACACGGCCGAAGAGCCGCTGCGGGGCGGTAGCTCAACTGGGAGAGCGCGGCGTTCGCAATGCCGAGGTTGGGAGTTCGATCCTCCTCCGCTCCATCGACAGTCCTGCGGGGCCGGCCGGATCCCGCCCGGGGGCCCTGCAGGACCCGTTCTCCGAGACCGTCCCCTCGTCCGGTCGCCTGCCATGGCCGCTGAATCGTCGGTGACGCCCGCGGCCGCCGATCCTTCGACCGCGCTCATGCTGCGGGTCCGCGACGGCGACGCCCTCGCCTTCGAGCAACTCGTCGGCCTCTGGCAGGATCGGCTCGTCACCCTCTTCCTGCACCACACCGGCGACCACGCCACCGCGGAGGATCTCGCCCAGGAGGTCTTCCTGCGGGTGTACCGGGCCCGCGCGACCTACCAGCCGACGGCGAAGTTCACCACCTGGGTCCACACCATCGCCAACAACGTCGCCAGCGACCTGCGGCAGCGGTCGTACCGGCGGCGCGAGCATGGCGTGCCGGCGAACGTCTCCGCCTCGTCGTCGGCGATCGGCTTGGAGCAGCTGGCGGTGGCCGCCAGCGGGATGATGCCGGCGCGGGTCGCCGACCGCACCGAACTGCAGGCCATCGTGCAGCAGGCCCTCGGTACGCTCAACGAGCGACAGCGAATGGCGGTGCTCCTGGCGAAGTTCGAGCACTGCTCCTACGAGGAGATCGCCGCCGCGATGGACCTGAGCGTGCCGGCGGTGAAGTCGCTGCTCTTCCGGGCCCGCGACCAGCTCCGCGAGGCGATCGCGCCCTACATGCAGGAGGGACGTCCATGACGCAGCCCAAGGCCGCTGCCGACGCGACCGCGCGCGATTCGCTGGCCGCCGATGGCGACGCGCCCGCCGCCGCCCTCGGCGACGTCTGGGCGCTGCTCGACAGCCTGCCGTCCGCCCGCGTGTCGACCGACTTGATGGCGACGACCGTCGAGATGGCCGCCGTGCCGGCGCGGGCCGGTGGTGGAACGCCCGGCGCGACGAGCGGCGGCCCGGCGCCCGCCACGTCGGTAGGCGGCTTCGCACTGCCCGCGTGGCTGCCCGCGGCGGCGGTCGTGTTCGCCGCGCTCGTCGGCGGGCTCGTGGCCGGCCGGGCGTCGTCGCCCAATCCCGATCAGGCCGTTCTGCAGAACCTCCCCTGCATCGAGCATTTTGAGCTGCTCCGCGAGGCCGGGTCCGTCGCCTTTCTGGAGGAGGTCGCCCGGCGGGGCTATCCCGCGCCGCGGCGGCCGCCGCCGGCGCGGTCGCCGGTCGACGTGCAGGCCGACGCCGAGCAGTTTGATGCGGCGATCGCATCGCTGCGGGCGGCGGATGTCGCCGCCACCGACCGCGAGACGGTCGCCGCCCGACGGGACCTGGTGCTGCGAATGGTCGATTCCCGCCGCCGGCAGCTCGAGAAGGCGGTCGAGTCGTATCAGAGGCTCGCCCCGAGCGACCGTCGTGAACTGCTCGCCGTCGGGCGGGCGCTGGCCGATCCCAAGCGGGAGCAGTTGCTCGAGGCGGCGCGGCGGTGGCACCAGTGGGTGCGGATGCGCGACCCGGCCGACCGTCGGGATGTGATCGACCTCGGCACCGAAGACCGCCTCGAATGGCTCGACCGCTGGACCCGGCTCGACGCGAACCGCGACCAGATGCGGGAGAACATGCGCGAGAATGGCCGGCCGTTCTTCGAGCGTGAGTGGGAGAATCGCCGCCGGACCGGCGGGGGCGACCCGCGCGACCGCGGACCCGAGCTGCGACCCGGCCCATCACGACCCGGGCCGGGACCAAGTCAGGGCCAGGGCCAGACGCCGCGCGGCCCCGGCGACAAGCGTCCGTAGGAGCGGGGCCGGGGTTGCCCACGCCCCGAAAGCCGGACGCTCACTGCGGGCATCCTGCCCTCCGCTCGCTGCGTTGGAAGCTAAGCTGCGCAATCCTTGCTGCGCTTGCTTCCAAAGCCCGGCTCTCAGGGCATGGGCAACCCCTGCTTCACGCAACGCCTCGCATCCTGCTCGCGTTTCTGGGCGACCCTCCGCTCGCTGGTGTTTACCCGGCCCTCCAGGCCTGGTCTGTTCAGTCGGGTAGGTGAGGTGCCGACCATGACCCGAGAGCCGGCGTATGACGACGAGCGCAGGCTGGAGGCCGAAGCGAAGTCGGCATCCGAGTGAGTGAAGGGCAGGATGCCCTGAGCGAACGTCCGGCGACGGGGCGTGGGCGGTGCCTCACCGGTGCCTTGGCAACCCCGGCCTGCTACGTGAGTCGAAAGCGTCAGCCGACGACGGCGCCTTCGAAGAGGAACCGCTCGATCGCGCCGTTGAAGACGGCGGGCGCTTCCAGAGGCACCATGTGGCCCGCCCCCGGCACGATCAGGAGCCGCGCGTCGGGGATGATCGCCTCCGCCCGCTCGAGACAGGCCGGCGGCGTGATCTGATCCTCGGCGCCCACCACCAAGAGCGTCGGCACGCCGATCCGGGCCGCCGGTTCCGTCATGTCGGGCCGATCGCCCAGCGCCGCGAGCGCCGCGCAGATCGTGTCGACCTCCTGCGACTCGATCAGGCTCTCGAGCAGGGCCGCGAGCCGCGGCCGCTCGGTACGGGCGGCCACCGAGGCGGCGGGCGCCAGGAGCTTGGGCACCATCGCCTCGGCGACGATCCGCGTGCCGATCCTGCGGACCTTGCCGGCCAGGTCGGCCCGTGCGGCCCGGGCCTCGGGCGTGTCGGCCTCGAGCTTCGTGTCGACGAGGACGAGCGACCCCACCCGATCCGGATGCGCGACCGCCAGGTGCTGGGCGATGTAGCCGCCCATCGAGCAGCCGCAGACGGCCACCGGCTCGTCCACCTGCAATGCGTCGAGCACCGCCGCCATGTCGTCGGCGAGCCCGGCGATGCTCTCGGGCGCGCCCGCATCGCGGCTGGCGCCGAAGCCCCGCAGGTCGGGCACGATCAGCCGCAGCCGGTCGGCAAGCGATGCCTGGGCCTCCCACATGCGGTGGTCGAGCGGAAAGGCGTGCAGCAGGAGCAGCGGTCGCCCGCCGCCGGCGACGTGGACGGCCAGCTGCGCGGCATCGGGGAGCGTGACGTGCCGGAGCTGCATGGGCGAGGGGGAGAAGGTGAGGGACCGGGCAGGCCGCCGCAAAGCCGAGGCGGTTCAGAGCCCACGAAACCGCTCCAGGTTGCGGCGGATCGTGCGGTTGTGCGGCTCCTGTCGCAAGGCCAGGAGCTGCGTGCGGACGGCGAGATCCTTGTTGCCGGCCGCGGCATGGCAGTGGGCGAGCGTGTCCAGGTAGCTCGAACTGTCGAACGACTTCACGAGCGACGTCTTCGAGTAGCGGGTGGCCTTCTGCAGGTCGCCCTCCGTGTTGGCCACAAGCCAGGCGTACTCGTTGTAGCCGTTGGCGTCGTCCGGCAGCGCCTGGATCTCGTTCTCGATCTGCTTGAGCGCCCGCTTCACCCGCGCCGCCGCGTCGGCCCGCTGCTCGGGGCTGTTGTCGGGGAGCGTGTAGAGGGCGATCAATGCATCGACATCCTTGGGCTGGGCCTTGATCGCGGCCTCGATCTCCTTGCGGCGGCCGGCCGCATCGCCGCGGGCCACCGCCGCGCAGGCTTTGAAGAAGTGCATCCGCGAGCGGATCGATTGCGGCTCGCGGCCGATCTGCTGGAGGATCGGGTCGCCGCCCCCGGCGTTGCCGTTGCGTCCCTCGATGAGTCGCTCCAGACAGGCGGCGGCCTCGTCTTCCCGCTCCTGGTCGTGCAGAAACTCCGAGTACATGATCGCGGCCAACGCGAACTGCGCAGCGGGCGTCTTGGGGTTGTCGACGAGCGCCGCATACTCACGGGCTGCCCAGTCGGCCGCGCCCCACTTCGCCAGCAGGATCGCCGTCTGCAGGCGATCGACGAACTCCGCGTTGCTCCCCGCCGGCTTGGCGAAGGCTTCGCTCGCCAGTCGCTCCGCGTCTGCGGCCCGGCCGCGGGCTCTCTCGGCGATGGCGGCGGCATAGCCGACGAGCGGGTCGTCCCGGATCAGACGGGCACGGTCGGCCGCCAGGAGATCGACCCCCTCCGGCAGACCGTGCTCGACGAGCCAGGCGAGCGTCGCCGCCGCCTCCTCGGCCGAAGTGGATGGATCATTGTCGGCCGCGAAGCAGGCTGCGATCTGGCGGCCCGCCTCCTCGACCGCCTCCGCGCGGCGACCGGCGGCGAGCAGCATCTCGATCCGACACCGCTCGAAGATCCGCAGCGTCGTCTCCGAGAGCCCTTCCGACGCCGCCGCGTCGCCGGCGGCGCCGTTGGCATCGGGCCGCGCGACGCCGGGACCTTCGGCGGTGCGGGCAAGCGCCTCGCAGGCGCGTGACGCGGAAGCGAGCGCACGATCACGGCCGGCCGCATCGCTGGCCTCAGAGAAGCCGACGACCGCCCGCAAGAACTCCGCGGCCGGCCGGCTGCTGGCCCCGAGGCCGGCGGCGATGCGTTCGCGCATGGCGGGCCAGTAGGGGTCGTCCGGCGCCCACTCGCGGGCCAGGAGCGCCGCCGCCACCCGCGAGCCGGTCGGCGACCGGTCGAGGCGGACGATCCGCGCGAGCGGCTCGATACCGCCGTCGTGGTCCACCCGCAGGAGCCGATGCATCACCTGAACCCGCTCGGCCAGGCCCTGCTTCTTGTATTTGTCGAGCAGTTTCGCGACCTCGGGCGGGTCGCGGCCGGTCTCGAGCGGGATCGTGTCGACGATCCACCGGGCTCGCAGCGCGACCTCCAGGTCGTCGCTCGTCTCGGCGGCCGTCAGGAGCGGGTCGACAGCGGCGGCGCCGATGGCGGCCAGCCGGGACGCGGCCGCCTCCCGCTCGGCATAGTCGGCTGCGCCCAGACTGGCGACGAGCCGGGCGATCTCCTCGGCAGAGGGCTCCGCCGTGGCGCGGGCCCGGGGACACCAGGCGGCCAGCCCGATCGATAGGGCTACGACCCAGGCCGCCGCCGGCGACACGGCGAGCCAACCACGGCCGAATGCTTCACGCCCGCTCATGCCAGCATCGTACGACGCGCGGGAATGCGCCTGCAAATCACCCCGCTCACTCCGGCTCGATGCCGAGGTCGCGGATCGTCACGAGGGCCTCGAGCGGGACACCCTGCGCCGCGAAGGCATCGCGGGCCCCGGCCAGGCGGTCGATCACGGTGACCACCCGCTCGACCACGAGGCCGAACGCGCGGACGCGGTCGATGGCCACGAGCGACGAGCCGCCGGTCGTCGTGACGTCCTCCACGATCACCACCCGCTGGCCCGGCTCGACCGGACCCTCGACGTATTGCTGCGTGCCGTGGCCCTTCGGTTCCTTGCGGACCATGAAGCCCTTGAGTGACAGGCCCTCGACTCCGGCCATCGTCACGACGGCGCTGGTGATCGGGTCGGCGCCGATCGACATCCCGCCGACGGCGTCGGGCAGGGGACCGAGCGCCTTGAGCCGCTCGAGGATCGCCCGGCCCACGAGCATCGAGCCGTGGGCGTCGAGCACCACCTGCTTGGCATCGAGGTAGAAGCTCGCCTCGCGCCCCGACGCCAGGCGGAAGGTGCCCCGCTTGAGGGCCTTCGTGGCGACCAGATCGACGAGTTCGCGGTGGGTTGGGGAGGTGCTCATGCGGCAGACTATAGGGAATCGTTGGCGAGTCGTCACGGGCCGGCCCATGTTGGCGCTGGCTCTGGCTCTGGTCCGTCGTGGCGACACGTTTTTCAACTTGTCGAATCCGGGTGGCCCTGGCAGCAGATCTCCGCGGCACCGGCGGGGCTCATGCTCGCCGCCGGCGGACTTTGACGTCACTCACTCCACGGGCGTGGTACGCCAACTGTTCCAGTCAAAGTTCACCGGCGGCTGCGCGTGCCCCCGACCGGTACCGCTCCCCCGAACCGAAGGCCCCGGTCATCGTCCCAGTCGCCGGTCCCCGCTCTGCTCTGGCTCTGGTCCGTCGTGGCGACACGTTTTTTAGCTCGTCGAATCCGGGGCGTCAGAGCGTCTGGGCGACAGCTGTTCCAGCTTCTTTTTGACTCCCCGGGCGACCGCCTTAGAATTTGGGCCACTGCTCCGGGCGCGTGCCGGGTGAGCTGTTTCGGCCGACCTGTTCCGGGCATGTGACTCCGAGGCCAGCGATGCGCATGTGCCGGGCTGTCGCCGGATGGGTTTCGTGCGCGGTCGCGTGCCTGCCGCTCGCGTGGCTTCCGGCAGCGGCCGGCGCCGCGGCCGAGGCCGAGGCGGTCGACGCGATCGCCGTCGATGTGCCGCTGCCGATCACCGGCACCCGCGACAAGCAGGTCGAGGCCGCGATCCTGCGGCGGCTCGATGCGCTCAGGCGCGGGCCGAAGCGCGGCGTGCTCGTGCTGCGATTCGAGACGCAGGGGCAGCACGGAGGCGGTGGCACGGAGTTTGGCCGCGCCCTGGAACTGGCCCGGTTCGTGGCCGATGGCCGCCTGGCCGGCGTGAAGACGGTTGCCTTCCTGCCGGAGGGCGCGCGGGGCCACGCGGTGCTCGTGGCGCTGGCCTGCGAGGAGATCGTCATGCCGGCCGACGCCGTGCTGGGGCCGGCCAATGCCGACGAACCGGCGATCGACGATGCCACACGGGCCGCATACCTGCAGGTCGCCGCGCGGAGGAAGACCGTGCCGCCGGCCGTGGCGATGGCGCTCGTCGATCCTGCCGCGAAAGTCTCGCGGGTCTCCACCGACGAAGGCGAGCAGTTCGTGGCGGCGCAGGATGTCGCGGCCGTGCGGGAGAAGTCGGTCGTGCTCGCCGTCGAGCCGCTCGAGCCGGTGCCGCTGGAGCTGACGGGCCGGCGGGCCCGCGAGCTGGGATTCGTGCGGCTCTTGGCCCGCACGCCGGCGGAGCTGGCCCGGGGACTGGGCATCGACGAGCGGACGCTCGTCGCCGACCCGTCCGTAGAGGGCGGCTGGCGGGCGGCGCAGGTGGCCCTTTCCGGTCCGATCACGGCCGACGCGGTGGCGCGGGCGCGGCAACAGATCGAGCGGGCCGTCGCCGACGGCGCGAACTTCCTCTGCCTGCGGATCGATTCGGCCGGGGGCGCGCCCGAGCAGAGCCTCGTGCTCGCCAACCGGCTGGCGGCCCTCGACCCGGCGCGGGTGCGGACCGTGGCCTACGTGCCCCGGCAGGCCCGCGGCGACGCGGCGCTGGTGGCTCTGGCCTGCGACGAGCTCGTGATGCGTCCCGACGCGGTCTTGGGCGGCGAGGGGGATGCCGCGATCGAGGGCCGGCAGGCCGCGGCCGTCGCGGCCTCGTGGCGCGAGGGGGTGGCGAAGAAGCGGGGGCGGTCGTGGTCGCTGCCGGTGGCGGTCGCCGTGCCGGGCATCGTCGTGGAGCAGGTCGCGCACAAGGGCACCGGCCGGATCGACTACTTCTCCGCGGAGGAACTCGCCGCACAGCCCGACCGCGAGGCCTGGAAGACCGGCGCCACGGTCGGTACCGGTCCGATCCAGCTGACCGGCCGCTCGGCCGAGCCGCTCGGCCTGGTCTCGCATCTCGTGCCCGACTTCGCGGGGTTGCTGACGGCCTACGGACTCACGGGCGACATCGCCCTCTCCGAGCCGGGCTGGGCGGAGCGGCTGCTCGACGCGCTCGCGAGCCCGGGCCTGGCGTGGTTGCTGCTGCTCATCGGCGGCGCTGGCCTCTACATCGAGCTGCACACGCCCGGCTTCGGCCTCGGAGGCTTCGTGTCGATGGTGGCGTTCATCGTCTACTTCTGGAGCCAATACCTGCACGGCACGAGCGGCTGGCTCGAGGTGATGCTCTTCCTGGCCGGGCTCTTCTGCCTCGTGGCGGAGATCTTCGTGCTGCCCGGGTTCGGGGTGCTCGGCCTGGGCGGGGGCGTCTTGCTGGTGGCGTCGATCGTGCTCGCCAGCCAGTCGTTCGTCCTGCCGGCCAACGACTACCAGATCCGTCAGCTGCAATGGTCACTGGCGGGGATTCTCGGGGCGGCGGTGGGCGTGGCCCTGCTGGGCGTGCTCCTGCGGCGCTGGCTGCCGGCCACGCCGGTGCTGCGGAACGTGCTGCTCGAGCCGCCGCCGAGCGACCCCGGCGACGACGATTCGATCGAGGAGCTCCTCGGGCTCGAGGGTACGACGACGACGCGGCTCGCGCCGGCCGGCAAGGCGCGGATCAACGGGCGGCTGCACGACGTGGCCAGCGACGGGGCGCTCGTCGAGCCGGGCACGCCGGTCCGCGTGGTCGAAGTCCGCGGCGGCCGCGTGCTCGTGCGGCCCGTTTCCTCACCGAGTTGATCCCGGCAGACACGTCGCCGCGGAGGCGGCCGCTCGCATGAACATGCTCCTCTGGGTCGGTGCGCTTCTGGCGGTCGGGCTGGGAGTCATGGTGCTCGAAGTCTTCGTGCCGTCCGGTGGCATCCTCGGCTTCATCAGCATCCTGGCGCTCGTTGCGGCGGTCGCCACGGCGTTCACTGAGCAGGGCGTGGCAGGGGGCATGGCGGTCCTCGCGGTGGTGGTCCTTGCGGTGCCGGTGGTGCTCGGGCTCGCCATCCGTTGGTTTCCAGAGACGCCGCTGGGTCGTAGGGTGCTCACCGCCCCCGACGCCGCCGACGTCGTGCCCGACGCCGCCACGCGGCGGCACGTCCGGGAACTCGTGGGCCGCCACGGCCGCACGGTGACCGCGCTGCTCCCGTGGGGCAGCGTCGAGATCGACGGCGAGCGGCTCGACGGAGTCAGCGAGGGCGAGCCGATCGACGCCTCCTGCGGGATCCAGGTGGTCGACTTCGCCGGCCGCGCCGTCGTGGTGCGGAGGCTCGAGCCGAGCGCGTCGGCGTCGGCCGCGCCGGCACCGCCGGCCGAGGCGGTAGCACCGGCAGATCCGGCAGAAGCCGCAGAAGGCGGCAGCAAGACCGCCTCGGCCCTGTCTCCCACGCTCGAGACATTCGATTTCGACGGCCTCGACGACCGGGCCTGACGCGCCGCTCCGCGGCCGCTTGACCCGCGCCCACCCCCAAACCACGCTACAGACAGAGTTCGGAGCCCCTTCGGAGCGCCCGCGATGCTGCCTCTGATCCTGATCGGCCTGGGAATCTTCGTCTGCCTGATCGCGTTCGCGATGCTGGCCGGCTACCTGCGGCTCTGGCTGCAGTCGTATGCGTCGAGCGCGGGGATCGGGCTCTTCGACCTGGTGGCGATGAGCTTCAAGAAGGTCAATCCCACCGTGATCGTGCGGAGCAAGATCATGGCGGTGCAGGCGGGCCTGGGCGATGCCAGCGGCATCACCAAGCAGGCGCTCGAGGCCCACTATCTCGCCGGCGGCCGCGTGCCGCTCGTGGTGCAGGCGCTCATCGCCGCCAACAAGGCGAAGATCAAGGAGCTCGATTGGAAACTGGCGACCGCCATCGACCTGGCCGGCCGCAACGTCCGCGAGGCGGTGCAGACGAGCGTGTATCCCAAGGTCATCGACTGCCCCGGCAAGAACAGCGGCCGCGAGTCGCTCGACGCCGTCGCCAAGAACGGCGTGCAGCTGAAGGTGAAGGCCCGTGTCACGGTGCGGACGAACCTGAACCAGCTCATCGGCGGCGCCACGGAGGAGACGATCATCGCGCGGGTCGGCGAGGGGATCGTGTCTGCGATCGGCGCCGCGGAGCGGCATACAGACGTGCTCGAGAACCCCGACATGATCTCGAAGACGGTGCTCGCCCGGCGGCTCGACGCGAACACGGCGTTCGAGATCGTCTCGATCGACATCGCCGATATCGACGTGGGCGCCAACATCGGCGCGCGGCTGCAGGCCGACCAGGCCGAGGCCGACACCCGCGTGGCCCGGGCCAACGCCGAGGGGCGCCGCGCGATGGCAGTCGCCCGGGAGCAGGAGATGATCGCGAGCATCGAGGAGAGCCGGGCGTCGCTCGTCGAGGCGGAGTCGGCCGTGCCCAAGGCCATCGCCGACTCGCTCACCTCGGGCCAGCTCGGCATCTTCGACTACTACAAGCTGCGAAACCTGCAGGCCGACACCGACATGCGCCGCACGATCGCCACCGGCACCACCCCCGGCACCGCGGCGGTGCAATGATGGCCGCCCCCGCCGCCACCTGCGTGCTGCTCGCGGCCGGCTTCGACTGGCTCGAGGCCCTGCTGCCGGTCGCGTTCGTGCTGTTCTGGATCATCTCGCAGGTGATCAACGTGATTCGCCGCGTCCAAGGGGGCAACGGTCGGCGGCCGCAGCCGCTGCCGCGGGTCGAGCCGCCGCGGGCGCCGGCCCGGCCGCCGGCGGACGATGCGGCCGACTGGCGCGGCGAACTCGAGCAGCAGATCGCCGAGTTTCTGCGGGAGTCGCAGGGCCGACCGGCCGAGAGGCCGCAGGAAAAGCCGGCGCCGCGGCCGACGGCTGCCGGCGAGCGGCGGGGCGACCGCCCCGCGCAATCGCGCGGCCGCGACAAGCCGCGATCCGCGCGACCCGTGGCCAACAAGCCGGCCACCGAGCGGCCGACGACGCGGCCAACCGTGCGACCCGCGCCCGCGGCGACCCACGCGGCCACCGGGCCCGCGGGAACGACGCCGGCGGCGCAAGACTCCGTCGCGCGGCATGTGCAGGACGCCTTCGCGCATCCGTTGAGCCACCTCGAGAGTTCGCTTGTCCACGACGCTCCGCCGATGATCGGCGACCCGGCGACCAAGCCTGCCGTGGCGGCCACCAACGAGTTTGTGCGGATGCTCCGGAACCCCGCCACGATCAGGCAGGTGGTCCTGATGCGCGAGGTGCTCGACAGACCCGTCGACCGCTGGTGAGCGGCCTCTGCTGGCGCCGTGTTGCCAGCGTGCCGACGCTGGCATCAGGAGCTTCTCCGCAGACTGCGCAGACCGCCGGCACGCGAGCCGCCGCAGCCCTAAAGTGGGGGAATTGGGCGGCGGACAGGGCCTTTTCGCGGCGGCTTTCCCGGCGGGTTTGGATCGGAAAAATCGCGGCTTGAGCCGGCTTGCCAGGTGGTTTACAAGACCCCGTGAGGGTCGGTCTCCGTGCCGACCCTGGCAGCGCGTAGACGAGGTGCCCAAGCCTCGTCTACGCGCCTGTTTTTTGGGAGTCTTGCCGGAGTGCTGCAGTGACACGTGCCAACGGAGGGCTGCGACTGTTCAGCGCCTGCGTCATCCTGCTTACCTGCGCCGCAGGCCGCGCCGCCGAGCCCGGCCCCTTTCCCGCCGCGGTCCGAGTGGCGGTCGATCAGACATATCTCCGCGCGGGTCCCGGGGAAGACTTCTATCCCACCGAGCGACTTCCGGTCGGCACCGACCTCGAGGCCTGGGCGGTCGATGCGTCGGGCTACGTCGCCGTGCGTCCCGTCGCCGGCAGCTACAGTTGGCTGCGGGCCGCCGACATCGACATGCATCTCGAGCCGGTCGGCGCCGCCGCCCCCACCGCCGGTGGCCGTGGCGTCGGCGTGATCGTCACCGACGGGGCGGTCTCGCGGGTGGGTTCCCAGATCAACGACCTGCGGCACGTGGCCCAGGTGAGCCTCGAGGCCGGTGAGCGGGTGCACGTGCTCGAGGAAGTGCGGATCGACGCCGGTCGCCATGCCGGGCTCTGGGTGCGGATCGAGCCGCCGGCCGGCGAGTTTCGTTGGGCGCGGCTGGCCGATCTCGACGCACCACCGGCGATCATGGCCCTCGCGCCGCAGCCCGTTGCGGCCCTCGCCGACAGCGGTCAGCCACCGGCCGCGGCATCGATCGGCGAGGCGCTCACCGCCATCAAGGAAGCGGGCGTCGCCGTCGCGCAGGCTGTCCGGGAACCCGAGCAGCCGCCCGTCGCCGCGCCAGCCGGTGGCGGACTCGTGCCGCCCCCGGCCGCGCCGACTGCGCCGCCCCAGCCGCTGGGATTCATGCCGCAGGCGAAGCGGCTCTTCGCCGGCTGGCTGCCGAAGGGGACCAGCGTGTTCGATCCGGCGGCGCCGGTCGCCCCGGTGGCGGTGACCGCGGGCAACGTGGGCGTCGATGAGCTCGCCGACGTCGATCTCGCGCTGTCGCTGGCCGTCACCGGCCCGACGGAGTCGTGGAACCTGGCACCGGTGCGGGAGCGGCTGCGGCAGATCGCGGCCCGCGCGACGACCGACGGCGACCGGACGCGGGTCGAGGCGATCGACGCCCGGATCGCCCGGTTCGAGGCGATCCAGGGCCGGCACAAGACGCTCGCGGCGGCGGCCGCGCCGGCGGCCGTCACACCCGCCGACTCGGCACTGCAGCTCGGCGGCATGTGGTCGAGCCTCGCGACGATCGGCAACCGGCCGATCCGGCCCGGCGTTTTGCCGGGGGGCGGCTCCGCCGACGGTCAGCCCACCTGGACGCCGCCCGACCTCACCGAGACCACCGGCCGCCTGGCGACGGTCGTCTCGCGCCGGCCCGACGCGCCGCGGTGGGCCGTCGTCGACCAGAGCAACAACGTCATCGCCTTCGTCACGCCGCAGACGGGCGTGAATCTCGCGCCGCTGGTGGGCCAGGAGGTCGCCGTCCGCGGCGCCCGTGGCTACATGCCCGAATACAAGCGGCCCTACGTCGTGGCCTCGGAGGCGCGGGTGCGCATGGCGGCGGCGCCCGAAGCCTCTCCCGATCGGGCCACGCGGTAGGGTCGGCACGGGCCCGGCCTTTCGGCTACTCGCATGGGAGGTGAGGGCCCTACTTCCGCTGGATGCGGTCGAGTTCGTCGGCGGAGAGCCAGCGGGAGGCCAGCTCCGTCTGGAGCCGGTCGGCGGCGGCCACGTCGTGAACATCGCGGCCCGCGTCGCGTCGCCCCGCCGCGGCGGCGGTCCGCCGGACGATCGCCGCGAGCGTCTGCCGGTCGGCCGCGTCGGTCCGCTCGAGGCGGCCGGACAGCTGCGCGAGCCCTTCCGGATTCGTCCGGGCCGACTCCGAGAGCGACGACATGAACAGGCAGATCTCGTGGAAGTTGGAGGCGGCCGACCGCACGATCAGCGGCTGCAGGGTGCGGGTCACGATCTCGAGCCCGACGCCATCCATGTCGAGGAAGGTGTCGATCTGGACCGACTGCCGCTCGCGGCCGTCCACCGCCGGCATGGCGGGATCGTGCCGCACCAGGATCACGCAGCTGCCGGTGAGGTTTTTGGGCGAGAGCGGGCCGGTGTAGGCGCCCTTGCCGTGGAAGACGAGCAGGCCGGACCGGCCGTGCTGCTCCTGGTGCACGAGCCGCAACACGCCGATGGTGCCGTAGCCATCGCTGAGCCGCCACTGCCGCGGGCCCGCCGGGTCGAGCGCGAGCCGGCTGATGCCGAGCACCCGCCAGATGTCGACGATCACCTCGGGCTTCGCAAGCGCGAAGTCGAGCAGCTCGGCGTCGCAGACGACCGTCTCGACCGGCAGCCGCCGATAGAGCGTCGCCGACTTCAGGCACGGCTCGAGCTGCCGCCGTTGGGCTTCCGGCAGGCGGTCGAGCTGGAGCGCCGCCAGCGCCCGCCGCCGCGCGTCGCGGCTCGAGGAGCCCACGTCGAGCTTCGTCGTGGCTCCGCCCGCCGGGTCGGCCGTGCCGGCCCGCACGTGGAGCGATCCCGCCAGCGCCACCGCGCCGGCGGCCAAGAGAATCCAAGGCCGCGCCATCCGCATGCTGTTCCCCCCCTCGCAAACCGGCGCCGTTGGCGGCCGCAGCCGTCCGACGCTGGAAAGCATTTCGGCCTGCGCGGACCTTTCGAACCAATCATTCCGCCGGAAAATCCCGAGCGATTGCCCTGCTTCTCCAGCTTCACCGGCCCCCAAAAAGACGCTGTTGGCCGGCCGCCGCAGGTTCGCTACGTTCCCCGCCCCTGCCCGCGAAGGAACCCGTGCCGATGCTGAGACGCCACGACCCAGCCGCCGACTCCCCCGACGACGAGTCGCCGGCGGATGCTCTCGATGCGGCCCGCGTCGCGGCTCCGGAGACGTCGAGCCTCCTGGGCCGAGGCCTGGTCGCCTGGACACAGCTCTGTCTCCGGGCGCCCTGGGCGATCGTGCTCGCGGCCGTGGTCTCGGCCGTGGCGGCAGGGTATTGGACGTCGCAGTCGCTCGGCTACAAGGTGAGCCGCGTCGATCTGCTCGATCCCAAGAGCGACTACAACAAGCTCTGGCTCGACTACATGCGCGAGTTCGGCGAGGACGACGACGCCGTCGTCGTCGTGGAGGGGCCCGACCGAGGGCAGGTCGTGAGGGTGCTCGAGGAGGTCTCGCGCGAGATCGCCGACGACGGCACGCTGTTCCGCTCCGTGCTCCACGAGGTCGATCTCTCGAAGATCCGTGCCAAGGGGTTGCACTACCTCACGGCCACGGACCTGGCCGACATCGACCGCTTCATCGAGCAGACCAAGCCGATCATCGACGGCGGCTGGGCACACCTCCGGGTGACGAGCATGGTCGGCGGCCTCGCCGGCCGCATGGTGGCGGGCGAGGCGACGCAGAGGAGCCAAGGTGGCGGAGGGCTGGAGGAGCCGCCGCTCGTGGCACTGGAGCGGTATGCCGAAAGCCTGCTGGCCGCGCTCGAGGCAGGCCGCCGGAACGCGGCCGAAGAGCCCGCCGCGCACGTCTCCCCGTGGCCGCGGAGCCCCGAGTCGCTCACCACCCTCGGCGACCTCTCCAGCCAGCACCTTCTCGCCAAGGAAGGCCGGCTGGGATTTGTGCTCCTGCGGCTGGCCAAGGCGGAGGGCGGATTCGCCGGCGCCTCGGCCGCGACCGACGAACTGCGTCGCATCATCCGCACCGTCGGCGATCGGCATGCCGACGTCGAGATCGGCCTCACCGGCCTGCCGGTGATGGAAGACGACGAGATGCGGACCAGCCAGCAGTCGATGGTCTGGGCGAGCGGCCTCTCCCTGGCGGCGGTGGCCGTTGTCATCATCGCCGGCTTCGGCGGCGTGCGGCACGCCCTCATGGCCAACGCCGTGCTCGTCGTCGGCATGGCCTGGGCCTTCGCCTGGGCCACCGCGAGCGTCGGCCATCTGAACATCCTGAGCGTGACCTTCACGGTCACGATGATCGGGGTCGGCATCGACTACGGCACCTACTACATCGGCCGCTACCTCGAGATGCGCCGCCGCGGGCTGGAGTGCGCGGCGGCGTTGCTCGAGACGAGCGCGAGCGTCGGCCCGGGCATTCTCACCGGCGCGATCACGACCTCCGTCGCCTTCTTCGCGGCGGCGCTGACGAGCTTCGTCGGCGTGGCGGAGCTGGGCATGATCGCCGGCGGCGGCATCCTCCTCTGCTGCGCCGCCGAACTGCTCGTGCTCCCGGCCGTGGTGGCCATCGTGGACCGCGGGCCGTGGGGGGACCGCCTGCCGACGCCGGTGCCGGTGCACGAGTGGCTCGCGCCGGTCGCCCGCCACCCGCGGTTCGTGGCGCTGGCCGGCATGGCCCTGACGATGGCGGTGGTCTCCGGCTTCCACGACCTCGGCTACGACCACAACCTGCTCAACATGCAGGCCGACGGCCTCGAGAGCGTCGCCGTCGAGAAGAAGCTGTTGGAAGAGTGCGACCAGAGCGTCTGGTACGCCCTCTCGATCGCCGACTCGCGAGAAGAGCTCCTCGCCCGCAAGGAGCGGCTGACACAGTTGCCGACCGTGGAGCGGGTGGACGAGATCGCATCGCTTCTCCCGGTGGACGAGGATCTGAAGCGACCGGTGATCGAGCGGATTCGCGGCCAGCTCGCCGGGTTGCCGGAGCGCCCGCCCGAGATCCCGATCGACCGTCTCGACGGTCTGGGCGAAACGCTCGCCTGGGCGCAGGGAGAGGCGGCCAAGCGGCCCGGCGGCCTGCGCACCGCCTGGCACCTGGAGCGATCCCGCGAGATGCTCAGGCGGATGGGGCCGGAGGAGTGCTTCCGGGCACTCGCGGTCTTCCAGCAGCAGTCGGCGGGTGAACTGCTCACCCGGCTCCACGCGCTTTCGTCCGTCGCCGATCCGGAGCCGCCGGCGCTGGCGGACCTGCCGCCGAGCCTCGTCGACCGGTTCGTCGGCCAGAGCGGCCGGCACCTGCTCAAAATCTACGGCTGCGGCGACATCTGGAACTTCGCGTCGCTCGAGCGGTTCGTGAAAGAGGTCCGCAGCGTCGACCCGAAGGCCACCGGCAACCCGCTGCAGGCCTACGAGGCGTCGCTCGAGATGAAGCGGAGCTACGAGCAGGCGGGCCTCTCGGCGCTCGTGGTGATCCTGGTCGTGCTCTGGCTCGACTTCCGCAGCATCACCCACAGCCTCCTGGCGGCGCTGCCGCTGGCCCTCGGCATGGCGCAGACGCTCGGCCTCATGGGCCTCCTCGGCATCGACCTGAATCCCGCCAACCTGATCGGCATCCCGCTGATCCTCGGCATCGCCGTCGACTACGGCGTGCACATCGTGCACGACAGCCTCGAGCGGCCGGGCCCCTACAAGATCAGCGCCTCGACGGCCAACTCCGTGCTCGTCGACGCGCTCACCACGATCCTCGGCTTCGGCGCGCTCATGGTGGCGAGCCACCGCGGCCTGGAAAGCCTCGGCCGCGTACTCACGCTCGGTGTGACGACCTGCACGCTCACGTCGCTCGTGTTCCTGCCCGCCGTGCTCCGGCTCGTGCACGCCCGGAGTCGGCCTGCGGCCGCCGCGGACTCGGAGGACGCGTCGCCCGAGCCCGAAGCCGTCGACGACGTGCCGGCGACCGACGCCGTGACCGTGCCCTTCGAGCCGGCCGGCCGCCGTCGCGCCGCCTGACCAGCTGAAGAACCGACCCACGAGGTGTTCCGATGATGCTTCGCCGCCTGCTGCCCGTCGCGCTCCTGACGGCCGCGCTCCTGCCCGCGGCCTCCGCCGCACTCGGCCAGACAGCCGAACGTGTCGTGAACATCGCCATGGAGGATCAGTTCCGCAACCGTCGCGAGACCGGCGCATTCCGCGGCGACGTGGTCGTGCTCGTCTACGCGGAGCGGAAGGGGGCCGAGGCGGCGCTCGACCTGGGCCGAAAGCTGCACCTCCTCTTCCATCCCACCGCCGCGCAGGCCTCCGCCTCCGAGTGGTCCCGCCAGCCGGTCGTCGGCCTGCCGGGCTGGCCGGCCCACGTCCGCGTGCCCGACGTGCACGTGATCCCGGTCGCCTCCATGCCGGAGGTGCCCAAGCCGCTCGAGCACGTGGCCCGGGCACGGCTGCGGACCGATTCGCCGCACGTGCCGGTCTGGCTCGACTTCGAGGGCGTCTTGGAGAGCTCGTTCGGCCTGGTGCCCGGCGGCCCGAACGTCGTCGTGCTCGACACGCAGGGGCGGAAGTACAGCGTGCGGAGCGGCCACCTGGACGAACTCGAGTTCAAGGAGTTGGCCGCCGAGGTCGACCAGATCCGGATGCGGTCGTTCCCCGGCCAGGGCACCGCCGCCATCCCGACGGCAGTGCGCCGGTAGCACGCAGCCGCAAATCGTGTCGAATCCGCGCTGCCAGGGCGCCGGTGAGGTGCCGCCGATGCCCCGAGAGCCGGACGCTCGTGTCGGCCCTCCAGGCCTCCACTCGCTCGGATGCCGACGGCGCTTCGCCATCCTGGCTGCGCTTGTCGGCATACGCCGGCTCTCGGGGCATCGGCGGCACCTCACCTCCCGTACGAAGGTTCGCCGTTTACTGTTGCTCATCCGCGCATTCAGGGAGGGGTTGCCCGTGCCCTCGAGCGGGCTGTGAAAGCAAGCGCAGCAAGGATTGCGGAGCGCAGCTTTCACCGCAGTGAGCGCAGGGCAGGATGCCCGGAGCGAACGTCCGGCGAGAGGGTGCGGGCAACCCCGGAGCCGTAAGCCGGAGCCGACGCCGGGCCGTGACCGCCTACCGCATCCGTTCCTTGAGGCGGCGGCTGGCCTGCGTGAGCGTCTCGCGCTCGGCGGTCGTCAGGCTCGCTTCGCCCGAGCGGCTGATCTTCTCGAGAATCCGATCGACCGCCTCCTGCAGCGCCACGTCGTCGTGGTCGGGCCGCCGCGACGGGCGATCGTCGTCATCGTCGTCGTCCGGTGGACGAACCACCCGTATCCCCCGGCGAAAGCTACGGAGGCGGCGTGACAGCCCGTCGGAAACGTCGCCGATGCCGGAGAGGTTCCAGCCGCGCCAGGCGTAGCAGAGGCCGAAGAGTCCGCCTGCCACATGGGCGACGTGGGCCACATGGCCGCCACCGTCGGCGGCGCCCTGCAGATCGAGGACGAGGTAGAGCAGGCCGAGCGCCCAGACGGGCACCGGCAGCACGAACCAGAGCAGGACCGTCTGGTTCGGGAAGTACCAGACGAAGACCGCGAAGACCGCCATGATCGCGCCGCTGGCGCCCAAGAGCCGCATGTGGGCGACCGCGGCTTGGTCGGGGAAGACATGCACGCTCGCGAGCCAGGCCAGACCGGCGAGGACGACGGCGGTGAAGTAGAAGCGGAGGAACTCGCCGCGTCCCATGATCTCCTCGACCTCGCGGCCGAAGAACCAGAGCATCAGCATGTTGCCCACGAGGTGCCAGGGCGTGGTCGGGTCATGGACGAAGCCGTAGGTGACGAGCTGCCAGACCTTGAGGAGATGGCTCGGCAGGTCGCCCTCGAGCGACAAAAACTCCGTGATCCGGAACTCGCCGGCCATGACGAGGTTCGCCACCCAGAGGGCGATGTTGGCCACCATGATCGTCATCACACCCGTCCAGTCGGCCATGAACGGCGGACCGGAATCACGGGAGTAGCCGCGGTCTGACAAGCCCATGGGTGTGGCGCCGGGAGGAGCGGACGGGCAGGGGACCGCGTTGGTGCGGCCGCTGCCCTCTCCGCATCGTAGGACGGCGTCGTGTTTGGCGGCAACGGGCGGCCGCGCGGGCCACTGGGGACGCCCCCGGGCATGTGCTAGAGTGCGGCCCGGTTGGCGGCTGCTCGAGCGGCGGGCTCGGGGCCACCACGGGAACTCGGGACGAGCAGGAGGGGTCGAGCAGATGGCCACGAACGGGACGCTGGGCAGGAAGTTGCGGATGGGGATCGTGGGGGGCGGCCAGGGGTCGTTCATCGGCCGCGTGCACGTCACGGCCGCCGTGCTCGACAATCGCGCGGCCCTGGTGGCGGGCGCCCTGTCGAGCGATCCCGACCGTGCCAAGGCCAGCGCCGCCGACTACGACATCGACCCGGCCCGGGCCTATGCCTCGTACCAGGAACTGTTCGATCGGGAGCGGGCCCTGCCGGCCGACCGGCGGATCGACTTCGTCTCGATCGCCACGCCCAACCACATGCACTTCCCGGTGGCGAAGGCCGCCGTCGAGGCCGGCTTCCACGTCGTCTGCGACAAGCCGCTCACGCTCACGCTCGCGGAGGCAGAGGCCCTCGCGGAGGTGGTGAAGCGGTCGAATGTCGTCTTCGCCGTCACGCACAACTACACCGGCTACCCGCTCGTGCGGCAGGCCCGCGAGATGGCCCTGGCCGGCGAGCTGGGCGAGATCCAGGCGGTGCGCGCCGAGTACATCCAGGGCTGGCTGCGGACCAAGCTCGAGAGCGAGGGGCAGAAGCAGGCCGCCTGGCGGACCGACCCCACCAAGAGCGGCGCCGCCGGCTGCTTCGGCGACATCGGCACCCACGCCTACAACCTCGGCCGCTGGATGACGGGGCTGCTGCCCGAGAAGATCAGCGCCAACCTCAAGATCTTCGTTCCCGGTCGCCCGCTCGACGACTACGGCCACGCGGTGATCCGCTACGAGAACGGCGGCCTCGGCACCGTGACCGCCTCGCAGATCAGCCACGGCCGCGAGAACGACGTGCGGATCCAGATCGACGGCACGAAGGCGAGCCTCGAGTGGCACCAGGAAAACCCCAACCAGCTCTTCGTCCGGCGGAACGGCCAGCCCCACGCGATCTACACCCGCGATCCGAACGCACCCTACACGCTGCCCCTGGCCAAGGCCTCCTGCCGGCTGCCGTCGGGCCATCCGGAGGCCTTCTTCGAGGCCTTCGCCAACATCTACCGCGCCGCCTTCGACGCGATGGAGCTCGCGGCGGCGGGGAAGGGCTTCGAGCGGGTCGATACCGTCTATCCCAACATCCACGACGGCGTCGAGGGAATGTATTTCATCGAGCAGTCGGTGGCGTCGAGCAAGGCGGACGGCGCCTGGCTGCCGCTCAAGCATCCGTTGGCGCGTCGGTGAGCCCTAACCATGGCCAAGACCGACACCGCCTACCTCGTCTTCGATATCGAGAGCGTGGCTGACGGCGCGCTCGTCTCGCGGATGAAGTATCCGGGGCAGGGTCTCGACGGTGCCGCCGCGATCGCGAAGTTCCGGGCTGAACTGCTCGCCGAGAACGGCAAGGACTTCATCCCCTACACCTACCAGTTGCCGGTGTCGCTGGTGATCGCGAAGGTGGGCCGCGACTACGGGCTCATCGACCTGGTCGCGGTCGACGAGGCCGAATCCCGGCCGCACGAGATCGTGCGGAAGTTCTGGGAGGGCTGGCGGAAGCACGACCGGCCCACGCTCGTCACCTTCAACGGCCGTGGCTTCGACCTGCCGCTCTTGGAGCTGTGCGCCTTCCGCTACGGGATCCAGATCGGCGACTGGTTCGCCGAGGATGCCCGCAGTTTCGACCAGCCCCGCTACCGCTACAACATGGCGGCGCACCTCGACCTGCACGAGTGGCTCACCAACAACGGCGCCTCGCGGTTCAACGGCGGCCTCTCGCTGGCGGCGAACCTCATCGGCAAGCCGGGCAAGATGGAGGTCGCCGGCCACATGGTGCAGGACCTCTGGGACTCGGGCCGCGCCCGGGAAATCCACGACTACTGCCGCGGCGACGTGCTCGACACCTACTTCATCTTCTTGCGGTCGCGGGTCCTGGCGGGCGACATCGACATCAAGCGGGAGCACGCCCTCATCGAGGCGGCGCGTGCATGGATCGAGGCGCACGCGGCCGATTGCCCGGGGCTGGCCAAGTACCTCGCCGCCTGGGGCGACTGGAAGAGCCCCTGGGCGTGACGCCGGTGCGCCGGTGAGGTGCCGCCGATGCCCCGTCGCCGGACGCTCGCGTCGGCCTTCCGGGCCTCCGCTCGCTCGGATGCTGACTTCGCTCCGCCATCCTGGCTGCGCTCGTCATCATACGCCGGCTCTCGCGGCATCGGCGGCACCTCACCGCCCGTATTGTGGCGACAAGTTTTTCAACTTGTCGTCACCAGTCGAGAGCCAGAGCGCCAGGCCCGGAGGGCCGGGTCAGCACCAGCGAGCGGAGGCTCGCCCAGAAACGCGAGCAGGATGCGAGGCGTTTCGTGAAGCCGGAGGGCCGGGTCAGCACCAGCGAGCGGAGGCTCGCCCAGAAACGCGAGCAGGATGCCGCGCGTTCGCGTGAAGCAGCCCTTACTCCGTGATCGCTTCCTTCACGAGCTGGATGAAGTGCGTCGTGCGGGACGAGGCGGCCAGGTCGGCGGCCTTCTTTTCGGCGGCCTTCTTGTCGGCGTATTCGAACATCGCCAGCCGCTTCATCGCCTGGTTGTAGACGCCCCAGTAGGCCTTCATGCGGGCCTCCTTGGCGACCTTCTTGCGGCTGGGCTTCTTGGCGGCCTTCTCCTTGGGCTCCTTGACCGCCTTCTCCTTCTTCGCCTTGGCCGGCTTCTCCTTGGCCTCCTTGGCCGGCTTCTTCTTCTCGCGGGCCTCGGCGGCGTCGTTCTGGGCCCGAAGTTCCTTGCGATTCACGGTTTTGCGAGCCATAAAGCCTGTGCCATCCTTCGGAGAATGAGGGAGAAAAGCGGCCCGGGGCGCGGCCCGGGCGGAGACCGCCAGCCGCGGCGGGCGGGCCGACAGTATAGCGTCCGCGGGGGGCGCCGCACGGCCCCGCGGCGAGCCCGCGACATATACTCGGCTGCACCATGACGCAGCTCCTCGCAGACCTCCCGCTGGCCAGCCCGTTCGCCGACTACCGGGGCCTGGGCGATGCCCTGCTCTCGGAGCGCATTGAGGCGGTCCGCCGCCGGATGGGCGAGCGGCTCGTGATCCTCGGCCACCACTACCAGCAGGATGGCGTCATCGCCCATGCCGACCTCCAGGGGGACAGCTACCAGCTCTCGAAGTCGGCGGCCGAGCGGGACCGCTGCGAGGCGATCGCCTTCTGCGGCGTCCACTTCATGGCCGAGACGGCCGACATCCTCGTCAACCGCCCCGAGAAGGTCGCCGCCCGGGGCAACCGCCGCGTGACGGTGGTCCTGCCCGACATGGCCGCCGGCTGCTCGATGGCCGACATGGCCGCGATCGAGCAGGTCGAGGATGCCTGGGCCGATCTCGGGAGCGTGGTCGACTCTTCCGACATCACGCCCGTCACCTACATCAACTCCGCCGCGAGCCTCAAGGCCTTCTGCGGCCGCCACGGCGGCATCGTCTGCACGTCGAGCAACGCGCGGGCCGTGCTCGAGTGGGCCTTCGCCCGGTCCCGCCGGGTGCTGTTCTTTCCCGACCAGCATCTCGGCCGCAACACCGCGCGGAAGATGGGCATCCCGCTCGACGAGATGTGCGTCTGGAACCCGCACGCGCCGCGGCTCGGGGGCAACGAGCCCGATCGTTTGGCGAACAGCCGGGTGATCCTCTGGCAGGGGCACTGCAGCGTGCACGCGATGTTTCGCCCCGAGCATGTCGATGCCGTGCGGGCGGCGATGCCGGGCGTGAAGGTGCTCGTGCACCCCGAGTGCTCGATGGAGGTCATCGACAAGGCCGACCTGGCCGGCTCGACGAGCTACATCATCAAGCAGGTGCAGGCGGCGCCGCCCGGCACCTCGTGGGCGATCGGCACGGAGCTGCACCTCGTCAAGCGGCTCGAGCAGCAGCACCCGGAGCAGACGATCCGGTTCCTGTCACCCGTCGTCTGCATGTGCGCGACGATGTATCGCATCGATCTCGCGCACCTCTGCTGGAGCCTCGAGCATCTCGAGAAGGGCAAGCCCGTGAACGTGATCCGGGTCGATGACGAGACGGCGCGGTGGGCGGTGACGGCGCTCGAGCGGATGCTCGCGGTTTCGACGTGACTGGTGCTGCCCTGGCCGCCTGGTGCGAAACGGACTTCTCCTGTGGCGACAGGTTTTCAACGTGTCGAATGCGTTTTGCCAGGGTGCCGGTGAGGGGCCGCCCACTCCCCGTCGCCGGACGTTCGCTCAGGGCATCCTGCCCTTCGCTCACTCGGATGCTGACTTCGCTTCGGCCTCCAGCCTGCGCTCGTCATCATACGCCGGCTCTCGGGGCGTGGGCGGCCCCTCACCTCCCGTAGTGATAGCAGAGTCCTGTAGACGGTCAGCACGTTTGGAAGCGGCGATTAAAGACTGCGTCGCATGGATGCGACGCGCAGCACCAGCGAGCGGAGGCTCGCCAAGCGAACGGCGGCAGGAAGCCGCGCGTTCGTGTGAAGACAGCCGCGTGGGCGGTGCCTCACCGGTGGCATCCAGTGTCGCGTCCAAGAAGTTGTCGCCGTGAATAGGCCCGCCCACTTCGTCTCCTTCGCCAATCGCCGCTATCGCGGCTCGCTCGCGCGGATTCGCGCGGAGGCCGCCGCGGTCGACCGGTTTGCGTCGATCCGCACGCCCGACGACCGCTGGCTCGGCGCCGACTATTGGCGCGTGCACGGCGAGACGGTCCGCCGTCACCGCCGCGGCTTCGGGCTTTATACCTGGAAGCCGCACGTGCTCAGGCGGGCTCTCGCGGAAGTGCCCGCCGGTGACCTGCTCGTCTATGCGGATGCCGGCTGCTCGCTCAATCGCGAGGGGCGCGACCGGCTCGAGGAGTATCTGGCGCTGGCGGCGGACGATCCCTCGCACGTGCTCGCGTTCGCGCTTGACGGCACCGTGGGCGCCTGGACAAAGCGGGCGGCGCTCGTGGCGGCTGGCTGCGACGACGAGCCGACGCGGCGGCTGGAGATGGTGCTCGCCGGCATCCTCGTCGTGCGGGCCGGGCCTGACACGATCGACCTCGCACGGGAATGGGAGGCGCGGATGGCCGATATTCACGTCGTCGACGATTCGCCGTCGCCGCAAGGGGAGCATCCCGAGTTTCGCGGCCACCGCCACGACCAGAGCATCTTCACGCTCTTGGCCCATGCCCGCGGGCTCAGGCGGATTCCCGACGAGACCTGGTGGGAGGGCCGCTGGGACCAGTCGCGGCGGTTCCCGATCCACGCCCGGCGGTGGCGGCACCGCTTGCCCTGGAGCCAGGGGTGGATGCGGAGCGGCCGCTGGCCGCGGTGGTGAGCGGCGGGAGGCACGGGTGGCTATCATGCCACCATGAGTTCCGACCGGCTTTCTCCGCTTCTCGACGCCCTGGGGCAGGCATGCCGGACATGCTACGGCGACCGGCTGGTGGCGCTCGCCGTATTCGGGTCGTGGGCTCGCGGTGCGGCCACGCCCTCGTCCGATCTCGACGTGCTGATCGTGGCCGAACCGCTGCCGCGAGGACGGTTCAAGCGGCTGGATGAGTTCACCGCCGTGGAGCGGGCGACGGAGGACTCCAGGGCGAGGGTCTGGCCGGCAGCCGCACATCCCGTCGAACTGTCGCCGGTGTTCAAGACGCCCGCCGAGCTGCGGGCGGGGAGTCCGCTCTATCTCGACATGACGCTCTGGCGGATCGTGCTGCACGATCGCGACGGCCTTCTCGAACGGCATCTCGCCGCGCTCGCCGGCCGCATGGCGGAACTCGGCTCCCGCCGCGCCGAGAGTAAGGGCGGGGCCTACTGGGACTACAAGCCCACGATCGTGCCCGGCGAGGTGGTGGAGCTATGACCACCAACCAGTTGGCGGCGGGCTACCATCGCAAGTGCGTCGACCGCCTGGCGGCGCTCGTCGTGCTCGTCCAGCGACAGGCGTTCTCGGATGTCGTGCGGGAGAGTCAGGAGGTCGTGGAGCTCGCGCTCAAGGGCATGCTGCGGGCGGTCGGCATCGATCCGCCGAAGTGGCACGACGTCGGTGATCTGCTGATCCAGTTCGGCGACCGCTTTCCGCAGATCGATCGGGAGCGGCTGCACGATCTCGCCGCGGCGTCGAAGCTGTTGCGGAAGGAGAGGGAGTTCAGCTTCTACGGCGACATCGACTTCATCCCGACGGATGAGTACGACACGGAAGACGCGAGCCGCGCCTATGGGTATGCCGACGCCGCGACCGCGGCTCTCGGCACCGTGCTCGCCAGCCAGCGGTCGGAGTGAGGCTCACGCGCCGACGGCGGCCTCGAGGTCGCCGTGCAGGGCCACGAGCCGGCGGTAGCGGTCGAGCATCCGGCCGTAGATCGCGGCGGCGGCCGGATCGGGCTCGAAGCGGCGGGGCGCGCCGCTTGCGTGGCTCGCCAGGAAGGCCGCCCAGTCGGGTGCCTGCTTGGCGATCGCCAGATCGCAGTACTTCGCCATGAGGGCCGCGCCCCGCGCGGTGCCCTCGGCGGCGCCGTCGAGGATCGACACGGGCGTGGCGAAGGCGTCGGCCACGATCTGGCCGAGTTCCGGCGTCTTCGTCAGGCCGCCGGAGAGCACGATCTCCGTCCGCGGAAAGCCCTGGGCGTCGAGCTCGGCGCTGCCGAGCCGCAGGTTGAAGATCGTCGCCAGGAGCATCGCCTTGGCGACGTTGCCAGGCGACGCATTCATATCGTTCAGGCCGATGACGCAGGCCGTGCCGCCCCGCGAGACGCCGAGACCCGGCTCGTCGTCCATGAAGGGCAGCGCGAGCAGGCCGCCGCAGTCGGGGGCGGCCGCGAGCACCTGCGGCATGACGGCCGCGAAGGCCGCGCCCTTCCCGCCGCCGTCGAGCCGGCCGAACATCTCGACGACCATGTTCATGGCGGTGGTGCCGTTGCGGAGCCAGACCATGTTGATCGGCTTGCCGTCGGGGGCGCAGAAGTGGTCGACCGCCCGGGAGACGCCGCGGAAGCCGCGGTCGCCGACCGAGTTGGCCACCACGCTCGTGCCGAAGCTCATCGCCACCATGCCGGCCGCGCCGATGAGCGAGCCGGCGAGCGCCGCCGGCTGGTCTCCCTCCGCGGGCGCCACCGGGATGCCGGCCGGCAGGCCGAGCAGGCCGGCGCCGTGCTCATCGAGCAGGCCGCCATCCTCGCCCGCGCGGCGGACCCGCGGCAGGAGATCGCGGAGCGGGCGGATCGCGCGCGGTCCAGCGGCGGCGGTCGCGATCGCATCGAACGCGGCCAGACGCTCGGCGTCGTAGTCGAGCGTCTTTTGATCGATCGGAAACATCCCGGAGGCGTCGCCGATCCCGAGATTCCACTCCCCTGTGAGCCGGTGGGCAAGCCAGCCGGCGGGTGTCGTGAGGTGCGCCACGCGAGTGGCCTTGTCGGGCTGGTTGCGGATCGTCCAGAGCCAGCGGGAAGCGGTGAGTCGCTTCGGGCATTTCACGCCGAGTCGCTCGGTGAGTTCGTGGCCCTCCGCCTCGTTGCGGCCGTCGCACCAGAGCCGTGCGGGGCCGAGTGGTCGGCCCTCGGCATCGGCCTGCACCTCGCCGTGCATCTGGCCGGAGATGCCGATCGCCCGGACGGCCATTTCGATCCCGGCTGCAGCGAGCTTCCGCCGCAGATCGGCCATGGCGTCGGCGAGGGCCCGTTCCCAGTCGGCCGGCGCCTGCTCGTAGCAGTCGCCGCCGAGCCCGGGAACCATCTCGTAGGAGCCTTCGCCGTGGGCGAGGATCCGCGTCGTCTCGTCGGTGAAGATCACCGACAGGCCCTGCGTGCCGGCGTCGATGCCGAGATAGCCTTGGACATGCATTGCTTGAGATCCCTGCTACCTATCGAGGGGGCTTCGGGGAGCGACTTCGTCGCGCGGACCATTGTCCGACGCCGACGTCGGGAGCATGGTACTGCAACGACTCGTCTGGTTGGAGGATCGAGGCCGTCCAGGGAGCCTGAGACGACCGTGGGCGGCGCTGCGGCCGCTGCCGTCACTCGGGAGGGGCGTTCGTTTGCCGGCGCGGGGCGACAGTGCTATTTTTTATAGGCGTGGAGGGGACGGCCCGACTGAAAAGATCCTCGCCTCGGTCGTATCCGCCGACTGCTCGATAGGAGAAGCATCGATGTATCGCCCGCTGTTCGCTCGTGGCTCGTCAGGGTCGTCGCCGGCCGGCTTCACGCTCGTGGAGTTGCTCGTCGTCATCGCGATCATCGGTACGCTCGTGGGGCTCCTGCTGCCGGCCGTGCAGTCGGCCCGTGAGAGCGCACGGCGGAGCAACTGCGCGAACAACCTCAAGCAGCTCGGCCTCGGGCTCCACAACTACCATGACGCCCGGAGGAGCTTTCCGGCGGCGTTCCTGGCCACCAACGCCTACAAGTCGGGCATGACCGACGCGACCTACGGTCAGGGCATTTCCTGGATTGCCTCGGTGCTACCCTTCATCGAGCAGGTGGGACTGCACTCGCGGATCAATTTCGACATCGCGAACATCACCTCCTCGACCGATCCCAACTCGTCGCTCGCGGTCTCGAACCGGGTCGCGGAGCTTTACTGTCCGAGCGTCGCCGGGGAGAGCGACGTCCGCAGCTCGGGGGCTGCAACGCCCTCGTCGGCGGTGCGGACCATGAACTACTTTGGGATCTCGGGAGTCGTCGTCCCCAGCTCCCTGGCGGGCTCATACCCGCGGTACTCGAACGGCGGCACCTGGCCGCAGGCCATCCGGCCGGGGCACGGCGTCTTCAGCCTGACTGCGGCGAATGCTGCGCAGTCACTCCAGCCAAGGACCGTGTCGGCGAAGGACATCACGGACGGCCTTTCCAACACCGTGATGCTCGGCGAGATCTCCTGGGCCGGGATGGGCAAGCAGTCCAACTTCAGCGTGGGCTCATACCTTGCCGGCTACAACGGCTGGGGCCAGGGACAGTTCATCAATCCGGTTCGCAACATCTGGTATTCGCGGCCGATCAACCTGTCGCGCATGGAGTTGCAGGCGGGAGGCTCGGTCCCCTCCGACGGCCAGTACAACAACATGAACTGGGGCAGCAATCATCCCGGCGGAGCCCAGTTCATGACGGCAGACGGTGCCGTGCAGTTCGTGCAGGATTCGATCGACATGGATACGTTCATGGCGATGGGCAGCCGGAACGGCGGCGAATTGTGAGCGGAACGTTGCGGCGTCGACCCACCTGATCCGCACGGAAAGTTCCCCATGCATGTCGTTGCTCTGCTCTCGGATGTCTCGCCGCGACGCCGCCTGTTTGCTGCGGTCCTGGCGCTGGTGGCGGTCACGTCCGTGGGCTGCGGGCAACGCGACCGGTTCGACATCACCGGCCAGGTGACGTTCGGCGGGGAGCCGGTGCCGGCGGGCACCATCACGTTCATTCCGGTGGGCAAGAATCCGGCGGGCAGGGTGCCCGGCTTTGCGCAGATCCGCGCCGGCCGCTTTGCCACGCGCGAGGGCCGCAGTCCCGGGAGCGGGCCGCATCGCGTCATGGTCAACGGCTGCGACGGCGTGCCCTACGAGAGCCGCTTGGGCGACGCGGTGGACCATCACCCCATGGGCAAGGACCTCTTCACGTCGCACGTCGTCGAGGTCGACCTGCCCGCGAAGAGCGGCTTCGTGCTCGACGTCGCGGTGCCGAAGTCGCCTTGAGGCTGCCCTGCGTCGGCAGGACGCAATCGTATCGCCGTGCGGAGCCGGCCGCGTCAGGCGTCCCAGCGGAGCGTCGGTGACGCGCCGTGGCCGCGTGTGCCGCAGAAGCTCACCTCGATGCCGAGCGCCCGAGCCGCCGCGGCCTTCGCAAGCGCGCAGCGGTCGGCGCCGGCGGCATCCCTCGCGTAGGCCACCTGCACGTGATTCGCCTTGTGACGGGCCATCATCTGGTCCCGCGAGACGCCATACGTCACCGCGTGCATGATCGGCCACTGCTTGGTCGTCGACTCGAGCCGGCGGCGGGTCTCCTCCTCGGGGAGCTTCACCACCTGCGCCCGGCCGATGTCCATGCAGAGCTGTTCGCGGCCCTTGACGTTGTCGACCCAGATGCGGCTCCAGACGATCTCGCCCGGCTTGCTCACGCCGGCAAGCGTGCTGCCGCCGAGCCGGAAGTACATCGGCGGCTGCCGATGCCCTTCCGCCCCCTTCCAGCCGCCGACGAAGTGGGTCGGCGGCGCACCGCCCGAGATCTCGAACACCCACACCCACTGGTCGGTCGATCGCGACCGGTCCCAGTCGCCCCAGCGGACGTCGTGCAATGTGTTCTCGGCCGGCTCGCCGAGTGCCGCGTGGATGCGGTGCGTGAGCAGGCCGTCCAGCCCGGCGCACTCGTCGACCTCGTTGAAGTGGACGAGCGGCTGCCCCTTGTAGAGCACCCGTGAACCCCCTTCCACCTTCACCGGCGGCCGCTTCGAGTCGTTGAGCATCCCCTCGACCAGGTCGCTGGCCGGCAGCAGGTCCTTGAGACCTTGCTGGTACTGGATGCCGACGCAATCGCAGCCGTAGCGGTCGGCGATGCGAAGAGTGGCCACGTACAATTTGCACTGCAGCAGCACCTGGGCGCGGGTGAGATCGGTCGCCTCGGCCTTGCCGAAGTGGAACCGCATGCCCGCCTTCTCGAGCCAGCGGAGCACCTCCTGCCCCTCGGCATCGGTGACCCGCGTCGTCTCGTGGTAGAGCGCGCTTTGGCTGAGCCGCTCCTTGAAGACGCCGGTCGCATGCAGCAGGTGGTCGGGGATGATCGCGTTGTACATCCCCATGCAGCCTTCGTCGAAGACGCCCATCAGCGCCTTGCGGCGGCGCAGGTCCCCGGCGATCTCGGCGCCGATCGCCGTGAGCTTCTTCGGGATCGAGACCCGGTCGAGCGGCACAACGTGGCTCGTGTCATGGTGGACGGCGCGGTGATCGAGCCAGGCCTTCAAGTGGCGGGCGAAGCTCGGGCTCGAGAAGTCGTCGGCCCAGAGCGTCGCATAGGGCACGCCGGCCTTGGTCAGGGAGCCGTTCAGGTTGAGCATGCCGACCAGGCCCGGCCACTGGCCTGACCAGTTGGCGACGGTGAGGATCGGGCCTGAGTGGGTCGAGAGCCCGGGGAGCAGGTGGTTGGAGTACTGCCAGACCGCCTCGGCGACGACCAAGGGGACCTCGGGATCGATCTGGGAAAAGACCTGGAGCCCCTCTCGGGCGCTGGCGATGAAGCCGTGGCCGCGGGCCTTCGTGGCCGCGTGGCCGCGGTCGAGCTGCCAGCCGGCGGCGGCGAAGGCCGACCCGAGCGCCGCTTCCATCGCCTGCTGCGCGGGCCAGCAGACACGATTGGCCTCCTCGCGGAGGTCGCCATTGGCGACGAGCATGGCCCGCTTGCCGGCGGGGCGACGGGACGCGGTCGAGCGTGTGGAAGCGGCCATCGTGGGCTCCTGTGAACTGGCTGCGGAGGGATGGACCCGGAACTATACTCTGACTGAGTTGTCGAACCTCCCCCGGCGCGTTGCCGTTTCCGCTGGGCCGGGGCCCTCGCGAACCCTGCACGGAGAACCTACCGATGCGACGCCTGTCCTTCCTGACCGTCATGTGCCTCGTGGCGGTCGCGTCCGTCACCGCCGTCAGCGCCGCCGACCCGGCGCCGGCTGCCGCTCCTGCAGCACCGGCCACCACCGACCCGGCGCCGGTCGCGAAGCTGTCGGACTTCAAGCGGTGGGTGATCGCGGCCGATTACACCCCCGATGGGCAGACATTCGTCACGGTCGGCGGCGAGAGCCTGCTCTACCGCCCCGGCGACGTGGTCGTCTGGAAGGCCGACGGGACCCGCGACGGCGATCTGGCGGGCCATCCGACGGCCGTCTGGGCGGTGAAAATCTCGAAAGACGGCAAGCTCGCGGCGACGTCCGGCTACGACGGGCTCGTGAAGCTCTGGGATCTGCCGGCGCGGATGCTCAAGGCCGACCTCAAGAAGCACAAGGGCTGGGTGCGGTCGCTCGATTTCTCTCCCGACGGCGGCACGCTCGCCACCGGCGGCGAGGACGGGACCGTCGTCTTGTGGAACACCGTGGATGGCAAGGAGCGAGCCTCGGTGCCGGCGCATGCTGCGCAGGTCACGGCGGTCGCCTTTTCTCCCGATGGCGGCACGCTCGCCACCGCCGGCGGCGACAAGCTCGTGAAACTCTGGGATGCCGCCTCGGGCAACGAAAAGGGCAAGCTCGAAGGCCACGGCGACTCGATCTGGGCGGTGGAATACTCGCCCGACGGCTCGAAGCTCGCGACCGCCGGTGCCGATCGGACGATCAAGCTCTGGAACACGTCGGACGCGAAGGAGCACGCCACGCTCACGGGCCACAAGGACTGGATCACGAGCGTCGGCTTCTCTCCCGACGGCACGCGGCTGGTCAGCGGCGGCCTCGACGGAGCCGTGAAGCTCTGGGACGTGAATGCCAAGGGCGAGCAGGAGGGACCGTCCGTCGGAAAATCCACCGTGTGGACCACGATCTTCGCGCCTGACGGGAAGACGATCCTCGTGGGCACGCACGCCGGCGGCAAGCTCGTGCCGACGCCCGCCGCCAAGCTGTTGCCGCCCCCGCCTCCTCCGCCCGCGCCGCCGGCACCGCCGCCGAGCCCGGTCGCCCCACCGGCCGCCGCCCGCCTGACGAAGACCCTCGTGCCGACCGAGTTCAAGAGCATGGCCGGGGCGTCGGGCGCGATCGCGCCCGACGGCACCGTCACCGTCACGGGCAAGCTCGCGAAGGACACCTACACGCTCAAGGCCGTGCTGCCGGCCGGCGTCGACGTGAAGGCCATCCGGCTCGAGGCGCTCCCTGACGCGACCCTGCCGAGCCAGGGTCCGGGCCGGGCGGGTAACGGCAACTTCGTCGTCAGCACCGTCGCGGTCTTGGTCGGCCCGCCCGGCTCGGCCGAGACGCCGACGAAGGTCGCCTTCGCGTCGGCCAAGGCCGACTATGAGCAGGCGAACTACGTCGCCGCGGGCGCCATCGACGACAAGCCGGAGACGGGCTGGGCCATCTCTGGCGGCACGGGCAAGGAGCATGCCCTGACGCTCGACGTCGCTCCGGACTCGAAGCTGCCGGCCGGTGCGCCGGTGACGATCACGATCGATCAGCAGTATGCCGACGGCACCCATGCGCTCGGGAAGTTTCGGGTCGTGGCGCTGCACGATGCGCCACCGGCGGCTGCGCCGGCTCCCGCGGAAGCCAAGAAGCCCGAGCCGCCCAAGCCTGCCGATGCCAAGCCTGCCGACGCGGCGAAGAAGCCTGAGGCTCCCGCCAAGCCGGAAGAGAAGAAGCCGGAAGAGAAGAAGCCCTGACGTATGCCTCGCGGAGTGCGGCCGCGAGGCGATGCGGTATAACGTTCGGGACGATTCGCGGCGTGATATGCGAGGTCCTGGCTCAGTGCTCGGGCCGTGAATCCTAGGAAGAGAAAGAGGCAGGTCGGCATGGGCTCACGGATGATCGACAGGCTGGTGGGCGGCGCCTGCGCCCTGGCCGCGGTGGCGCTGGGCATCGGGCTTGCTGTCGGGCTGGGCGGCTCACGCGGAGAACGTGCGTGGGAGCGGCGGCCGGAGCGAGTCTTCGCGCTCACCTCGGAGGCGGACGGCTCGTTCGCGGTCTGCACCGTGCCGCTCGACGGAGGCACGGAGGGTTTCTTCATGCTCGATTTCGAGACGGGCGACCTGTCCGGAGGCGTGCTGAGCCCTGGGACGTCCAAGTTCGCGGCGTCGTACAAATACAACGTGCTCAAGGATCTGGGCTTCAAGGCCGGGCAGGTGAAGAACCCCAAGTTCCTGCTCGTCTCCGGAGCCGCAGATGTCCGGCAGGCCTCGGCGGCGCTCGCCTCGTCGGTGCTTTACGTCACCGACTCGTCGACCGGCACCACGGTCGCCTACGGCATCCCCTGGAGCGCCCAGCAGCCGCAGGTGATGGCTCCGCTCATGCCGCTCGACATCGCCCGCCCGCGGGGCGGTGGGCCGAAGGCCAAGTAGGGCCGGCACGGAGCCCGCCACATGGAACCCATGCCCCAGCCTGACCATGCCGATGCAGCCGGCAGTATGACCGTCGTCGTGAACGGCGTCCCCAGGGAGATTCCCGCGGGTTCCACCGCACGCGATCTGGTGGCGGCGCTGGGGCTCGAAGGCCGTCCGCTGGCTGTCGAACTCAATGAGCAGGTCGTGCCCCGGAGCCGCCTCGGCGACTGTAGACTCGGAGCTGGCGACCGCCTCGAAGTTGTCACGCTCGTCGGCGGCGGCTGAACGCGTCCGGCGCTGCACCCCTCCCGCTCCGCACCATGATCGTCCCCCCAGCAAGCTCCGCCCCGTCCGACGAACCGCTGCGCGTCGGCGGGATGACGCTCGCGAGCCGGCTCGTCGTCGGCACCGGCAAGTATGCGACGCACGCGCAGATGGCCGACTGCCTGGCGGCCTCGGGCACCGACTGCGTGACGGTGGCCGTGCGACGGGAGCGGCTCGTGAACGCCGCCGGCGAGAACATCCTCGACCACATCGACACCTCCCGCTACGTCCTCCTGCCCAACACCGCCGGCTGCTACTCGGCCGACGACGCCGTCCGCGTCGCCCGGCTCGGCCGCGAACTGCTCCGCGACCTCGGCAATCCCGGCGCCGAGTGGGTGAAGCTCGAAGTGCTCGGCGACCAGAAGACGCTCCTACCCGATCCGGTCGGCACGCTCGAGGCCACGCGGCGGCTCGTGGACGAGGGCTTCACGGTGCTCGTCTACACGAGCGACGATCCGGTCGTGGCGAAGCGGCTGAAGCACATGGGGGCGGCGAGCGTCATGCCGGCAGGCAGCCCGATCGGCTCGGGACAGGGCATCCTGAATGCCAACAACCTGCGGATCTGCCTGGAGTATCTCAAGGACGGCGATCCCGAGTATCCGGTGATCGTCGACGCCGGTGTCGGCACCGCCAGCGACGTGGCGGCCGCGATGGAGCTCGGTGTGGACGGTGTCCTGCTCAACACGGCCATCGCGCACGCGGACGACCCGCTCCGCATGGCCCACGCCATGCGAGCCGCCTGTTTCGCGGGACGGCAGGCCTGGCTGGCCGGACGGATGCCGCGTCGGCGGTACGCCACCGCCTCGAGCCCCGAAGAAGGCCGCATCGCACGCCCCCAGTAAGCGCCCAGCACCATGCTCGCCAAACGCATCATCCCCTGCCTCGACGTCGATCGTGGCCGGGTCGTGAAGGGGACGCGGTTCCTCGACCTGGTCGACGCCGGCGATCCCGTCGCCGTGGCCGCCCGCTACGAGGCGGAGGGGGCCGACGAGTTGGTCTTCCTCGACATCACCGCCAGCCACGAGGAACGGGGCATCATGCTCGACATGGTGCGGCGGGTGGCCGAGACGATCTTCATGCCCTTCACGGTCGGCGGCGGCATCCGCACGCTCGACGACGCGGTACGGCTCGTCCACGCCGGTGCCGAGAAGGTGAGCATCAACTCGGCGGCCGTGCGGACGCCGGAGCTCGTGACGGCGGTGGCCGACCGCCTGGGCAGCTGCGCGACCGTGGTGAACATCGACCCGAAGCGGGTGCGGCGGGACGGCCGCGAGGTATGGGAGGTGTTCGTCAACGGGGGGCGGGTGCCGACGGGCCTGGAGGCGGTCGCTTGGGCGCGGCGGGTGGAGTCGCTCGGCGCCGGAGAGATCGTGCTCACCTGCATGGACCGCGACGGGACCCGCGACGGCTTCGATCTCGAGATCACCGCCGCGGTGAGTCGGGCGGTGGGCATCCCGGTCGTCGCCAGCGGTGGTGCGGGCCGCCCCGAACACCTCGCCGACGCCATCGAGAAGGGGCATGCGGACGCGGCGCTGGCCGCTGGCATCTTCCACTTCGGAGAGTGTACGATCCGGGAGGTGAAGGAACTCTTTCTGCGGCGGGGCATCCCCGTCCGACCCGTTCCCGACATCCATGCGGACTTCGGCCATGGCGACGCTTGACCCCTCCACTGCCCACTCCGACAGCGGCTCGGCTGACGCCGCCATGCCCGTGCCCGTGCCGGCGGGAGGCGGCCTTGAGATCGACCGTCTGTTCGAGGCGATGGTCAAGCTCAACGCGAGCGACCTTCATCTCAAGGTCGACAAGCCTCCCTACATGCGGGTGAAGGGTGCGCTCCAGCCGTTGAAGTATCCGCCGATCGATGCCGAGCAGATGAAGCGGCTCTGCGGCCCGATGATGAACGAGCGGCAGCGGGGCATCTTCGACGCCGACGGCGGCGCCGACTTCGCCTACACCTGCGTCGTCGACGGCGTGCGGTGGCGGTTCCGCATCAACATGCTCACGCAGCAGGGCCGCTGGGGCCTCGTCGCCCGCCGCGTCAACAACACGATCCCGGACTTCGAGAAGCTGTTTCTGCCGCCGTCGATCGAACGGCTCTGTCAGCTCGATCAGGGGATGGTGCTGCTGGCCGGCGTCACCGGGTCGGGCAAGAGCACGACGATCGGCTCGATGCTCAACTACATCAACCGCCACTACCGCAAGCACATCCTCACGCTCGAGGATCCGATCGAGTTCGTCTTCACCGAAGACAAGTGCCTGATCAATCAGCGCGAGATCGGCAACGACGTCAAGAACTTCGAGATCGGGATGAAGCATGCGGTCCGTGAGGATCCCGACATCATCTTGGTCGGCGAGCTTCGCGACGTGGAGACCTTCAAGACGGCGATTCATGCCGCCGAGACGGGCCACCTCGTCTTCGGCACGATCCACGCGGCCAGCGCGTCGAGCTGCATCGGCCGCATCCTCGACCTCTTCCCGCAGGAGGAGCATCCGTCGATCCGCAGTGCCATCGCCTTCAACATGAAGGGCATCGTCGCCCAGAAGCTGCTCAAGTCGATCAAGCCGGGCGTGAGCCGCGTGCCGGTCGTCGAGATCATGTTCATCGACGTGCTCATCAGGAAGTACGTGCTCGAGGAGCAGGATCACCTGATCGCCGACCACATCAAGAAGTCCCAGAAGGACGGCATGCAGGACTTCACGCAGAGCCTGAAAGGCCTGATCGACAAGGGGCTTATCGACAGGCATGACGCGCTCGAGATCGCTCCCAACCGCGAGGCGCTGATGATGGCCCTCAAGGGCATCGGTGTTTCCTGAGGGAAAGGGGCCCGATGGCACGAGGAGCCGGCCGGATGGCGGGAGCTTGGTCGCGGACGTTCGTGGCGTTGTTCGCGGCGCTTTCATGGTCATGCGCCGCGGCGGTGGTCGCAGCCGACGGCTGGCCCGCCCAAGGGCCCGAGCCGTTGCCGCGGGACGCGGGGGGCGGGCTGGCGATCCTGCCGCTGGTCTGCTGGTGGGTCTGGATCGCCGCCTGGGCCACGACGAGCGACTGGGTGTCGCGCGACAGCCGCCGCTTCAAGGTGCGGCCCGAGTTCTGGACCGGGTGTGTGATCCTGCCCTTCGTGATCGCGAGCCTTGTGGCCTGGTGGGTGCCCTGGGCTGCCGCCGGGCAGGCGCTGATGGCGCTGGCCTGGCTCGTGCCGCTCCTGCTCTATGCCCGGGAGCGGAATCCGAAGACGCCCCCAGCGGAGCGGATCTTCACCCGCGACCACCTGGGACGCGTCGTTCGCGCCGTGTTGAGGCGAATGGGGGTGAAGGTCGCACAGGAGGCGCTGATCGATTCCGGGCTTCCGTACGTCAAGCTTTTGGCTTCCGGCGGCGCGGGGGCCGAGGAGAATCAGGCCTGGCAGGAAGCGGCCGCCGCGCTGCCGGGATTCGAAGCGGCGACGAAGCTCATGCAGGAGGCGTCGGCCGCCCGGGCGACGTTGCTCGTGCTCGAGGCCACCGGCGAGGGCGTGAAGGTGGGGCACGAGGTGGACGGCCTGCCGGGGCCCGCCCGGGGCGTGAAGACTCCGGCGAAGGGCATGGGGAAGTCGCGGCAGCCGGAGACCTGGGGCGACGCACCTCCCCTCGAGGCGGCCGCGGGCGCCGCGGCGGTGGCCGCCATCCGCGCGATCGCCGGGGCCACCGACGCCGCCAGGCTCGCCGGCGGGAAGGAGGCTCCCTTCACGGCCGAAGTCGACATGAAGAAGCGGCACTGCCGGCTTTCGCTGCGGACGACGAAGACGTCGCAGCAGGTCGTCGTCGCCATCGACATGCCGCCCTTCGCGCCCAAAAAGCTCGAAGATCTCGGCATGCCCACCGAGATGGTGGCGAGCGTCCGGGACCTGATCTCCCGGGAGAAGGGGCTGTTCGTGGTGTCGTCTCCGCCGGCCGCCGGCGGCTCGACGCTGTTCGACATGGTCCTCATGACCGCGGATCGGTTGCTGCGCGACTTCGTCTCGATCGAGAGCGCGGCCGCTCCGGCGAAGGAGGTGCAGAATGTCAAGCCGGTGCGGTTCGACCCCGCAGCCGGGGAGTCGCCCGTCGACGCACTCAACAAGGCGATGCTCGAGTACCCGTCGGCGGTCGTGACCCGAGACATCACCGACAAGCCGCTGGCGAAGAGCCTGCTCGACCTGGCCGATGACCAGCGGCTGATCATCGTCGGCGTCCGTGCCGTCGATGCCGTCGACGCCCTCGAGAAGCTCCTGGCCCTGGGTGTGCCGCGGGACCAACTCGCCCGCTGCCTGCTGGGATCGATTTCCCAGCGGTTGATCCGCAAGCTCTGCCCGCAGTGCGGAGACCCGCAGCCGGCCTCCCCCGAACTGCTCCAGCGGCTGAAGCGAACCGCCGAGGAGGTGCCGTCGATCAAGCGGGCCTCGCCACACGGCGGCTGCCGGACCTGTGCCGGGCGACAGTACATGGGACGCACGGCGATCTTCGAGCTGGCCGCCGGTCCGACGGTAAAGCAGGCCATCGCCAAGGGGGTCGATGGGAAAGTGCTCCGGCAGGCCGCGGTCAAGGATGGCATGCGGCCGCTGGCCGATGCCGGACTCGCGATGGTCGCGGCGGGGCAGTGCTCGTTGGAGGAGCTGCAGCGGGTGTTCGCGGTGAAAAAGGAGGCCGGGCCGGCCGGCGTGAAGCGATGATCGGCACACTGCTCACGATATTCCTGCTCGTCGTGCTCGCCGCGGTGACGGCTCTGCTCGTCATGCAGGGGCTGTGGCGGTCGTTGCTGGCCTTCTTCAATGTGCTCACGGCGGCATCGGTCGCCACCGCCTGGTTCGCGCCGTTGGCCACGTTCCTCGACCGTTATCTGCCGAGCTACACCTACCTGCTCGACTTCCTGTCGGCCTGGCTGATTTTCTGCCTGGTCCTCGTGATTCTCAGGGCGGCGACGGATTCCCTGGCGCCGACACGGGTCGAATTTCCGCCGCTCGTCGAGCGGGTCGGCGTCGGTATTCCCGCCTTCCTCGCCGGCTGGGTCGTGATGGCCTTCACGGCGGCGACGCTCCACACGGCACCCGTGCCGAGAGATTTCGTCCAGCCGACGCCCGAGACTCGCATGTTCCTCGGACTGGCCCCCGATCGGAAGTGGCTCTCGTGGGTCCGCAACGCGTCGCGGTCGGGGCCCTTCTCTCGGGCCGCCTTCGACCCGGATGCCGACTTCATCCTGCGCTACGCCGATCGGCGGCTGAAGCTCGAGGCCGAGCAGTCTCTGCGGGTGACGGGCAAGTGACCTCGACTGCCATGGAACCGGACGGCGAAGCGGGCGGGTATCGGCCCGTGAGCCGTCTGGCCGTCGCCGCACTGGTGGCCGGCGTGGTCTCGAGCCTGGCGCTGACGACCCCGCTGCTCTGGATCCTGCCGCTGGTGGGCGTCGCGGTCGCGGCCGCGGCTCTTGCCGACGTGGCCCGGCCGGGCGCCGAGAAGGCGGGCCGTGCCGCGGCCCTCGCGGGACTGGCTCTGGCCGCCGGTTTCGGCATGCAGGCGGTCGCTTCGAAGGCCGTCGCCCATTGGCTCACGCGGAGCCGGGTTGTGGCGGTCGCGAACGCCTGGCTCGACGCTGTCGTCGAGGGAAGGCTGGCCGATGCCCGCAGCATGCTGGGACCGGACGTGCTCCCCCCCGCCGATCCGTTTGGACATGTCGGTCATGCCGGTCACGATCATGCCGCGGGAGAAGAGGCCGTCGCCGATCTGCCGTCCGTGAAGGCGCTCAGGCGGTGCGGTGCCGGCGCCCGGCGGACGGTCGCATGCACCGGCCGGGACGAGGAGATGAACGAACGGTGGATGGCACGGCTGCGGCTCGAGCCCTGTGCCGACGGTGCGCCGGTGGAGATCTCGTTGCAACTCGTGCCGGGCGTCGTGCGGCAGCGCCGCGGGAGCGTGGAACGCTGGACGATCACGAAGATCGCGCCGGACCGATGAGACCGGTCGGAAGGCCGCACCGGGACATTTGGACGGTGCTAGAATGACCGTCATGGGATCTCGTGATCCCTTGGTCGCAATCAGGTCGGCAGTGGACGCTTCTCTTGCCACAGGAGTTTCCGCCATGGCGCAACCCGTCATTCTCGTTCCCACCGACTTTTCCACCGCCAGCGACGCGGCGTTGCCGCATGCCGAGGCGCTCGCGAAGCAGCACGGAGCCAAGCTCCTCATCCTGCACGTCGAGGAGCCGCCCTTGGCCTACGGTGGCGGCGAACTCTATTACGGGCTCCCGGAGCCGAGCTCCGAGCGGATTCTGAAGATGCTCGAGGATGTCAGGCCGGCCGATGCCGGCGTGTCCTGCACGCACCGCCTGTCGGTCGGCGATCCCGCCGGTGAGATCGTGCGGATCGCCGGTGAGGAGGGGGCCGAGATGATCGTGCTCGGCACCCACGGGCGGTCCGGCCTCACCCGCATGCTCATGGGCAGTGTGGCGGAGGCGGTCGTCCGGCGGGCGCCGTGCCCGGTGCTTGTCTATCGGGCGGTGGCGGAGAAACTCGCGGGCCGAAGTGCCCAGGCCCTCCATCTCTGATCCGCGTATCCTATGTCGGAACGGCCCGTCCTCGAGCTGCGCAACCGCATCCGTTCGGGGTTGCGGGCGGTATTCGACGCCCGTGGCTTCGTGGAGGTCGATACTCCGGTCCTCTCCATGGAGGTGTTGCCGGAGGCGCACATCGACCCGATCGTCGTTCATGTCGACGGGCCCGACGCGCCGCCGCTCTACCTGCAGGCCAGCCCCGAGGCGCTCATGAAGCGGCTCTTGGCAGGCGGTGCGGGGCCGATCTACCAGTTCGCCCGCTCGTTTCGCGCCGGTGAACGGGGCCGGCAGCACGACATCGAGTTCGTGCTGCTCGAGTGGTATGCGCCGGGCGCGACGCTCGACGACGCGGCCCTGCTCCTGGACGACTGCTGCAGGGCGGCGCTCGGCACGCGCGGCATCGCCCGAGTCAGCTGCACCGACGCCTTCGGCGAACTGGCCGGCGTCGATCCACTCGTGGCGACCGTGGCCGAGCTCGCCGCAGCCGGCCGCCGGGCCGGGCTTGAGCCGCCGCCGGGCGCCGTGGGTGCCCCGGCCGAGCAGGCCTGGGACCGCTGGTTCGAACTCTTGCTCGCGGAGGTGGTGGGGCCCAAGCTCGGCCGGGAGCGGCCGACGATGCTCGAGGCGTGGCCGGTCTCGCAGGCCGCCTTCGCCCGCCTCGATCCGACGGACGGCCGCTCGGCCCGGCGGTTCGAACTGTTCGTCGCCGGAGTCGAGCTGGCCAACGGCTGGGAGGAGGAAACGAGCCGCGGCGTGCTCGAGGCGCGGATCGCCGCGGCCAACGCGGCCCGTATGGCGGACGGCCGCAGCGAGCTGCCGGTGCCCCGGCGGCTGCTCGACGCCCACGGTCCGGGCATGCCGGAAGGTGTCGGCGCGGCGCTCGGCTTCGACCGGCTCGTGATGCTGGCGGCCGGGGCCGACTCGATCCACGCCGTGCGAGGCGTGGCGGGGAGCTGAATCGAGCCGCGCCGGCGAGGTGCCGGACGTGTTCCGTCGCCGGACGTTCGTTCAGGGCATCCTGCCCTTCACTCACTCGGATGCCGCCTGCGCTTCGCCATCCTGGCTGCACTTGTCGGCATACGCCGGCTCTTGGAGCACGTCCGGCACCTCGCTTCCGTATGGGCAAGGATGATCAGCGCGTCGTCCACGGCGCCAGGCCCGGAGGGCCGGGTGAGCACCAGCCGGCGGAGGCCGGCCAAGAAACGCGAGCAGGATGTGAGGCGTTTCGTGAAGCTGCTGAGCACCAGCCGGCGGAGGCCGGCCAAGAAACGCGAGCAGGATGCGGGGCGTTTCGTAAAGTCACTGCCGAGCCTTGCCGTGAAGTCACCGCAGCCGCATCCCCGGCAGGGCGCCCGAGTCGGGGGAGAGCAGATAGACGCCCGTGGCGCCCGCGCCGCTCGCCGCCACCACCATGCCCTCGCTCAAGCCGAACTTCATCTGCCGCGGCGCGAGGTTCGCGACCACGACGACGAGCCGGCCTACCAGAGCCGTCGGTTCGTGGAAGCCCTTGATGCCCGCGAATACCGTCCGCGTGGCGTCACCCCCCAGGCTCACCGTGAGCTTGAGGAGCTTCTTCGCCTCGGGCACTTCTTCCGCGGCCACGATTCGGGCGATCCGCAGATCCACCTTGGCGAAGTCGTCGATCGTGCAGGTGGGAGCCAGCGGCTCCGCGGCGAGCGGCTCGCCCGAGTCGAAAGTGGCGGTGGGCGATGCGTCCATGGGAGTGGCTCCTCGGGAAGTGCTTAGGGCGGAAGATTTCGTGGATGGAGCGGCCGCGGCGGCGACCTCGGCCTTCGAGGCCGCCAGCAGCGCCTCGATCTGCGCGGGCTCGATCCGCTTCATGAGCGGCTGGAACGGGGCGACGGGCAGGCCGACGAGCGGCCGGGCAGCCTCGCTCCACGACCGGATCGGGCCGCCGACGAGCGTGCCTGCCTGCTCTGCCAAGAGCGGCAGCACCGGCGCCAGATGGACGGCCAGTTGGCGGAAGAGGTTGAGCGCCACCGTCGCGACGTCCTGGAGGCGCGCGGCCGCGGCGGGGCCGGCCTTCGCGAGCTTCCAGGGCTGCTCGGTGTCGATGTAGGCATTGGCCCGGTCGGCCGCGGCCATGATCGTCCGCATGGCGCGGGCGTAGTCTCCGGCCTCGTAGGCCGCGGCGATCTCCTCCGATTCCGCGGCGGCCTGGGCGAAGAGGCCGCCGTCGTCGGGATAGCGGGCCGAAAGGCCCGTGGGCTCGAGCCATCGCGCGGTGCGGCTGGCGAGATTCACCACCTTGCCGACGAGATCCGAGTTGCCCTTCGCGGCGAACTCCTCGAGGTTCAGGTCGATGTCGTCGATGCCGCCCGAGAGCTTCGCGGCATAGTAGTACCGCAGCATCGACGGATCGAGATGCTCGAGGTAGGTCCGGGCCAGCAGGAACGTGCCGCGGCTCTTCGACATCTTCTGCCCGTTCACGGTCAGGAAGCCGTGGACGTGCACCCGCTTCGGCAGCGCGAGCTCCGCCGCCTCGAGCATCGCCGGCCAGAAGAGGGTGTGGAAGTAGGTGATGTCCTTGCCGATGAAGTGGTGGATCTCGGCGCCGCTGCCGCGCCGCCACCAGTCGGTGAACGATCCGCCGCGGGCCGCCGTCCACTCCTCCGTGGCGGCCAGATAGCCGATCGGCGCGTCGAACCAGACATACCAGTAGTGGCCGGGCGCGTCGGGAATCTCGAAGCCGAAGTAGGGGGCGGGCCGCGAGATGTCCCAATCGCGGAGCGGCTCGCCGAGGAAGTGGCCGGCGAGGTAGTTGGCGATCCGGGGGTCCAGGGCGCCTGCTGACTGCGTCCAGTCGGCCAGGAAGTCGTGCATCCGCTCGAGCGTCACGAAGAGGTGTTCGGCGGAACGGACTTCCGGCCGGCTGCCCGAGAGCGTGCTCACGGGATCGACGAGGTCGGCGGGGGTGTAGGTGGCGCCGCACTGCTCGCAGGAATCGCCGTATTGGTCGGCCGCGCCGCAGCGGGGGCAGCCGCCGCGGACGAACCGGTCGGCCAGGAACACGCCCGCCTGGGGGTCGAAGAGCTGCTGCACCTCGCGGCTCGTCACCAGGCCGCGATCCCGCAGGCTGCTCCAGATCCGGCCGCAGAGCCGGCGGTTCGAGTCGCTGTCGGTCGAGCCGTAGTGGTCGAACGCGATCTGAAAGCCGCCGAAGTCGCGGAGGTGCGCCTCCCGCATGTCGGCGATCAGCGCCCGCTCGCTGCGGCCCTCGGCCTGCGCGCGGATCATGATCGCCGTGCCGTGGGTATCGTCGGCGCAGAGATAGATCGCCTCGTGGCCGCGCAGCTTTTGAAAGCGGACGAAGATGTCGGTCTGGATGTACTCGACCAGATGCCCGAGATGGATGTGGCCGTTGGCGTACGGCAGGGCCGAGGTGACCAGGATGCGGCGGGCGGGGGCTGTCATGCGAGGGTTGTCGTGGAACACGCGTCCGGGGGAAAGGCGGATTGTAGGAGCCCGCGAGGCAAACGGGGAAACCGCGCGAAAAACAGGCTGACTGGGGAAGCTTCCGCGCGGCGTGGCGCCGCCAAAATGATCTTGTCGCCGCGTCGCATGGCCGCCACCATCCCGCCCCCCTACGGATCGATCGCACGCCCTTTGAGACCGCGCCGTCCACGGCGGCCGCACCGCACCGCGAACAATCGCCGGAGCCACGGATGACCCGTCACTCGCGACTGCTGCTGGCAATCTTCGCCTCCTGCTGCCTCACGGCGGTCGGCGGCGCGGCGGCCCGGGCCAACCCTGCCGCAGCGGCCTCCGGAGAGGTCGTGCTGCTCGATTTCTCGGCGTCGTGGTGCGGGCCGTGCCGCCAGATGGCGCCGCTCATCGGCGAGATCACCGCGGCCGGCTGGCTCGTGCGGCACGTCGACGTCGATCGCGAGGGGGATCTCGTACGGCGGTTCGCGGTGACGGGCGTGCCTTGCTACGTGCTCCTGGTGAAGGGGCAGGAGGTGGGCCGCATCAACGGCGCGACGTCGCGCGGCGAACTGGAGCAACTGCTCGCCAAGAGCCGTCAACCGCTGGGAATCGCCGCCGCTCCCGCGCCGTCCGCGCCGCAGCAACTCGCCGGCATTCCGCTGCCGGTCACGCCCGCCGCGGCCCCGCTGGCCACGGAGCCGCCGGCCCGTCCGCTCACCACCGGTCCGGCGCTCGTGTCGGCCCCTCCCGCCGCGGTCAGCCCGGCGCAGCCGCCCGGACCCGCGCCCGGCCCGCGGTCGCGCGGCCCGGCTGCACCCGCTCCCGCCACCAATGCCGGCCCGCCGCTCGATCCCGCCAGCCGGGCGGCGCTCGAGGCGCGGCTCATGGCCGCCACCGCCCGCCTGCTCGTCGAGGATGGGCAGGGCATCTCCCGCGGCACCGGCACCGTGATCGACTGCCGGCAGGGGGAAGCCCTGATCCTGACCTGCGGCCACATCTTCCGTGATTCCCAGGGCAAGGGCCGGGTGGAGGTCGACCTCTTCGGCCCGGACGGCCCGCGTGGCGTCGCGGGGCAGGTCGTCGCCTGGGACCTCAAGCGGGACTTGGCGCTCGTGAGCATCTTCACCGACCGGCAGATCGAGCCGGTGCGAGTGGGCGGCACGGAGCGATCGACCGCCGCGGGCGAGCCGGTGGTCACCGTCGGCTGCAACGGCGGCGACGACCCCACGATTCATCACAGCCGGATCACCGCCGTCGACAAGTATCTCGGGCCCGCCAACGTGCAGGTCGCCGGCCAGCCGGTGCAGGGCCGCAGCGGGGGCGGTCTTTTCGCGGTCGACGGCACGCTGATCGGGGTATGCAACGCGGCCGACCCGGCCGACAACGAGGGCCTCTTCGCGGCGCTGCCGACCATCCACGAACAACTCGACGAGGCGGGGCTCGCCTTCGTCTATCGGAGCGTCTACCCCAGCGCCGGTGTCGGCGACGTGGCGACGGCGCCGGCCGGCCCGCTCGTTCCGAGCATGCCGGCCGAGATGCCGCCCGTGTCGTTCGATCGACGCGATCGTGCCGATGCTCTGCCGACCGCCGCCACCGCCGCCACGTTGCAGCCGTCGGCCGTCGCTGCGGCCAACGTCGTGGCTCCCGCGGGCCCGTCCGCTCCGCCCGCCCAGCGGCTCTCGCCCGGCGAGCAGGCGCTGGTCGATCAGCTCTGGAAGCACGACGACGCGACGGAGGTGATCTGCATCGTCCGGCCGCGGGGCGGCCAGCCCACCGGCGGCGATGTCTTCGTTCTCCAGGGCACGGGCCGCGAGTTCGTGGAGCAGCTGTCGAAGGCGCAGGGCGGCCATGCCGCGCAGCATCACGATCCGGCCACCCGCCCGCGATCCGACGTCGCCACGCTGCCGCCCGCGGGCCCGACGCGGTAACATCCCGCGATGCTGCAATACCTGATCCGGCATGGCGAGAGTGTCTCGAACCAGGCGGGCCGCGTGCAGGGCCAGGCCGACGTCGAGCTGTCGGCCCTCGGAAAGACGCAGGCGGAGCAGGTCGCGGCGTGGAGCCGCTCGATTGCGGTGCCGCCCGGGCGGTCGGTGATCGGGGAGATCTGGTCGAGCCCCTTGCGGCGGGCTCGCGAGACGGCCGCCCCGATCGCCGCGGCGCTGGGTCTCGAGGTGTTGGTGGAGGAGCGGTTGGCCGAGCTCCACGCGGGCATCTTTCAGGGGCATCTGTGGGCCGATCTCGAGGCGACGTTTCCGGAGGAGGTGGCCCGCTGGCGATCGGGCGACGTCGATTACCGTATTCCGGGTGGTGAGTCGCGGGCTCAACTGGCCGCCCGCGGCCGCGCGGCCCTGGAAGCGCTCGCGTCCCGTGACACCCCCGGGATGATCGTCGTGGCCCACGGCGGCGTGCTGACAGCGGCCTTGGGGAGCATGCTCGGCCGTGAGCATCCGCTCCTGGCGGCGGCCGCGGAGCGGCCGTTCACGAAGCTGCCGGCGCTGGCCAACTGCTCGGTGACCGAGCTGGCCTGGCCTGGCCCGCGGCTCGTGGCCTTCAACGAGACGGAGCACCTCGCCTGACGCGCCGCCCTACCGCGCTGGACGCACCGGCACCCGCTCCTTCGGATCCTGCCGCCAGGCCTCGGCCATCAGAAGGTAGAGGTCGCGGTCATAGCGGTGCAGCCGGTGCGGGTCCTGGAAGAAACATTCGCTCACCACGGCGAAGAACTCGCCGGGGCCTTCCGCGGCATAGTCGTCGAAGGCGACGAACCGTCCCTCGTCGAGCGCCTCTTCGAATCGCTCCCGGCAGGCGGCGATCCCCTGCGTCCAGGCCCGCCGAGCCGCCACCGTCGCGAGCGGCGGCACACCGTCGATCTCGCCGTCGAGCATGTCGACGGCGTGGGCGCACTCGTGGATCACCACGCTCCGCGGACCGTCGCGGAGCCGCCCCCCCTCCACGACCCGCGGCCACGAGAGCACCATGCTGCCGCCGTTCCAGGTCTCTCCGAGCCGCGGCTCCTGCCAGCGGAGTTCGCCGCCGCCGTCGAGGGGCGTCGACCGGGGCACGACATAGTCGCCCGGGTAGACGAGCACGCTTCGCAGGTGGTCGAGAAACTCGTCCGGCATGCCGAGGACGATCAGGCCGGCCTGCGCGGCGATCGACACCCGCACCTCGTCGTCGATCCGCATGCCATTACAGCCCTCGAACCGCTTCTCGGCCAGAAACACCGCGATCCACGCCCGCAGGCGTTGGCGCGCGTGTTCATCGAGCCACTGTGCCTGCCGGACGTTGCGGGCCAGGATCGTCTCCCAGGCCGCCGGCCACGGCTGTTCTCGGATCGTGCGGCGGCGCCTGGATCGCAGCCAGCCGAACATCGAGGCATCCTCCCTCGTGGGCCCCCGGTTCAAGGGCCTGCAGCCGCCGCGTGCTACGGCTTGAGCGGCATCCGCCGAAAGAACAGATCGAGCGCGAGGATGAGGCAGCCCGTCGAGACCGCGAGGAACGACAGCAGCAGCATCGCCGTGTAGACGTTCATCGGGGGCCGGCGGGAATCGGGCGGGTTGTCGTCTGCCATGGGGATCGTCCGCGGGGAGGAGAGGCCAGGGCCGCCGGAGGCTCAGGCCTTCAGCCGGGTCGTCACCTTGTCGCCGCGCTGCACGATGCCGCGGGAGTATTCACGAATCAGTACGGCGATCGCCCGATCGGGCTTCACGCTCCGCACGACCGCCCGGCCGAGATACTGGTCGTCGCGATAGACCTCGATCTGGTGGCCCGTCTGCAGCCCGTCGTCGATGCCCAGCGACACCTCGATCGAGTCGTCCGCGACCGCCATGACGACCCCGTTGATCGTCGGCACGCGGTCCTTCGGCAGGCTGTCGATCGACAGCCCGTTTTGCTTGAGCAGAACGCGGGCCTGGGCGACCTGCTTCTCGAGCTGTGCCTTCCGCTCGTTGGCGATTTCGAGAAACGACTCTTTCTCGTGGAGCTGGGCGGCGAGCTCCGCGGCACGGGTCACCTGAGCGTCGACCTTCTGCTGCTTGTCGCGGACCTCGGCCTGGAGATCCTCGAGCTGCTTCCGGGCGGTCGTGAGATCATCCTCGATGGTCGCCAACTCGGCGATCTTCGCCTGCATGTCCTTGAGCTTCTCGTCCCGCTTGTCCTTGAGATCCTTGAGCTCCTTGTCTTTCTCAAGGAGCGCCTGCTGGAACTTGGCGATGACCTGGTCGCGCGCAGCTTCGGAATCGGCGACGTTCTTCGTGAGTCGGGTGATCTCCTGCTTGAGGCTCTTCTCTTCCTGCGTCAACTTGTCCAGTGTGTCCTTCGTCTTCTTCGCCTCCTCCTGCCAGTTGATGTTGGAGGAATAGATGGCGACGGCGAAGCTCATGAGCATCAGGCTCATGACGAACACCGCGAATACGAAGATCTTGCCGATGACGTTTTTCATGGCAGGCCGGGGCACGCGGAAGGGGAGACCGGGGGCCGGGCCACAAGCCCCACCCTCACGAATCAGACTACGGACAGATCGGCAGCCGGGTCAACGCTTCTCAAGGCCGGTTCGCCGGCGCCATCCAGACGGCAGTGCGATCGCTGCGACCGCCACCGCCGCCCAGAGCGGCAGACTTCCCCAAGCCAGCCACGGGCTCTCGCGGCCGTCCGGAACGACCCGTGCCCGCACCGTCCCGGTCGCCCGACGCGGCCCACGGGCCAGGAGTCGGCCGGAACCGTCGACCCAGCCGGAAAAGCCGGTGTTGGCGGCGATTACGATCGGGGTCCGTAGTTCCACCGCCCGGAAAATGGCGGCCGTGAGATGCATGTCGAGCTCGCTCGACCCCCAGAACCAGCCGTCGTTGGTGAGGTTCACGATCACGTCGGGCCGGGTGCCGCGGGCCGCGAGTTCGCGGACGAGCGCCCGCATGCCCTCCGGCAGCACCGTCTCATAGCAGATGTTGACACCGACCTGCAGGCCTGCGATCGGCACCACCACCGGGAGCGTGCCGGCGGTCAGGCCTCCGGCGAGCGGCGTGAGCCGGTAGAGCCAGGGAAACCGGTCTGCCAGCGGCACGTACTCGCCGAACATCACCGGGTGTCGCTTGCTGTAGCAGGCCAGCGGCCGGCCCTCCGGGGAGAGGAACAGGCCGCAGTTGTAATGCCGGGCTCCGGTCGGCGCGTGCGGCGTGATCACCTGCCGGTCGATGCCCACCAGCCAATGCGTGCCATACCGGGTGGCGAACGCGGCCAGGAGCGCGAGCCGCTCCTCCTCGAGCGCCCTGCGGCAGGCCGCCTGGCGGGCCGCGGGCGTGTCGGGCACCGCATCCGCCGACCGCTCGGCGAGCGTCTGGTCGACCACGCTCTCCGGCAACTCCTCGTCTGGATCGATCTCGAGCAGGCCGAAGCGCCACATCGTCTCCGGCCAGGCGATCAGGTCGGGCCGATCATCGGGGGCGGCGGCGAGCGCCGCGACCGTCAGATCGTCGTACTGGCGGACCACCTCGCCGGCTGCGTCGGGGTCGTGCTTGAGCTCCGTGTCGATCGATCCCTGCACGAGCAAGACATCGAGCGCGCGACCGTCGGGCGGCGGCGCCAGCCCGAGCCGCCAGGCGCCGTAGGCGAGCGTCGCGCCGACGAGCATCGTGGCGACGAGCGCGGCCGTGACGGCCTCGCGGACAATCCCGCAGCGGCTGTTGCGCTGACGCTGGACGACCGCGCCGACCAGCGTGGCGCCGGCGGCCGCGCCGGCCATCACGACCCCGCCGACGCCGACCGCGCCGAAAGCGTCGGCCAGCTGGATGAACGTCGTCCACCGCCACTGCGTGTGCCCCAGCCCACCGAAGGTGAAGCCGCCGAGCACGCTGCCACGAAGCTGCTCGCCGGCCATCCAGGCCAGCGGGGCCGCAGCCACCAGCGGCCACCGCCAGCCATGCACGAGTCTCCGGGTGACGGCGACGAAGAGCACGGGATAGATCGCCAGGTAGGCCGAGAGCGCGATCCAGCCGATCGACGTGGCCGGATGCGGCAGCCGCAGCCAGTGGATGGTGGCCAGCCAGTGGGCGAAGCCCGCCAGCCAGAGGATTCGCCAGGGATGGGCGGCGGTGATCCGCCGCGGTTGCACGATCGCCAACCAGGGCAGCGGTGCCAGCCACGCGAGCGGCCAGGCATCCACCGGCGGCTGCACCAGGAACATCGTGGCGGCGCCGGCCAGTGCGAGCCGCCAGAGGCGGCGACCATCGAGCGTATCCGCGCCGTCGAGCGGTGCGGATGGCGGCGGAGCGGACGGAAGGATCGTCATGGCGTGGCCTCGAACTCCGCGATCACCCGGCCCGGGGAGACCTCCTCGTCCTCCTCGGCCAGCTGCGTGACGAGCCGGCCCGCCACCGGCGCCTCGAGGTCGATCGTCGCGCCGCCTGCAAGCAACTCGACGACGCGATCACCCTCGCGGACCGGCGCTCCCTCGGGCACCAGCCACAGTGAGAGCCGGAGCCTGCAGCCGACCAGTCCGCAGTCGGGCACCGCCAGCGGCTCGCGCCGCGCTGCTCCCTCGCTCGGCATCGCCGTCCCCGGCCGGCTCACTCGGCCGGTCCTCGCAGCCAGTCGCTCCGTAGCCATTCGAGCACCACGCCGCCGACGGCCGCGAGCGCCTCCGGCGCGCACTGCTTGGGCGTGTCGTGCATCGTGTGCCAGTGGGGGTAGTCGAAGTCGATGATGTCGCAGGTGGGGATGCGGCCGATCATCCTCAGCGGCACGTGATCGTCGTCGATCGTGTACTTCGGTCGCGGAATGAACTGACGCACGCCGCGCCGCGCCGCCACCCCCCAGATCGACTCGACCACCGGCCGCGTGTCGGGCCAGGTGGCGCTCCGCTGCTCCTGCCAGATCTCGAGGTCGCGGTCGGCCACCATGTCGACGATCACGCCGCAGCGGTAGCGGTGGGCGATCGTGCCCTGCTGCCGCGCCGCCGCGTATTGCCGCGCGAAAAACGTCGAGCCGAGGAAATACGGATCGCGCGGTTCGACGACGTACTCCTCGGCGTCGAAGAGCACGAAGTCGACCCCGATCGGGCCGGGCAGCGTCGGCATCGCCCGGGCCAACTCCATCAGGAGCGCCACGCCGCTGGCGCCGTCGTTGGCGCCGATGAATGGACCCCTGGGATCGACGGGGTCACGGTCGGGGAAGGGACGCGTGTCGTAGTGCGCGCCGATGAGCACGCGGTCGCGTCGGTCGGGATGCCATTCGACGATCAGGTTCTCCATGTGCACCCGCGTGCCGGTGCGCCGGTCGGGGATCTCGAAGGCCTGGCCGTTCACGATGCCTCCGGCGGCCCGGAAGTGGGCGGCCAGCAGGGCCCGCTGCCGCGTCATCGCCTCCGAGCCGCTGGGCCTGGGACCGAGCGCGGCGATCGCCTCGAGGTGGGCGAATGCCCGCGGGCCGTCGAAGACCGGGAGTTCCTCGGCACGCGCCGGGAGCATGCTCGAGCACGCGATGACGGCGACTGCCGCCAGCGTGCATCCGCCGCCTGACCGCTCTCCCCGCCGGCTGTTTCCTGGCTCGATTCCCATGGCGGCTCCTTCCCGAGAGAGTGTACGGGCCGGGAACGATTCGTGTCTCGCCGCCGGGTCGGCCGGGGCGTACAACAGAAGCTGCGTGAGGCATGCCGGACGGCGACGCGCGGCGCCCCCCTTTCGTTGTTTCACCAGATGCAGGCCTCACGATGCGACTGCCGGCGGCACTGAGGGCCTGCTTCGCCCTGGCGCTCGTGTTCGTGCCGACGGCGGGCCGGGCCCGGGCGGGCGGCGGCCCGGAGGGCGTCCTCCTGGTCGTCAATGCGTCGAGCGCCGACAGCCTGGCGGTCGCCAACGCCTACGCCGACCTGCGGGGCATCCCGCCGATCAACGTGCTCATGCTGCCCTGGCAGGAAGGCGACGAGAGCATCGGCATCGAGACGTTTCGCCGCGACCTGCTCGAGCCCGTGCTGCGGGCGATCGACGGCCGGCGGCTGGCCCCGCAGATCGACTGCGTCGTCTACTCGAGCGACTTTCCCTGGCGAATCGACTTCGCGGACGAGATGCCCACGCCGCTCGCCAGTCAGGAACTGTTCAAGTATCCCTCGGGTTCACTGACCGGAATGACGATGCTCCACGGCGCCGTCCGGAGCGGCCAGGGCCCGGTCTGGCTCGATCCCCGGAGCAACCGCTACTTCCGTCCGCTCGACGCCGATGGCGTGCCCGCCTCGACCGACGGCTTCCGAGGCTCGAACCGCTACGGCCCGGAGGGAGACGTTCGCGAGGAGGACGGGCATCGTTACCTGCTCTCGGTGATGCTCGGCGTCACGGCCGGCCGCGGCAACACCCGGGAAGAGGTGGTGCGCGGGCTCGAGCGGGCGGCGGCGGCCGACGGCACACGGCCCGCAGGCACGATCTACTTCGTCACGAACGAAGACGTGCGGACGAAAACCCGCAGCCAGGCCTTCGCCCCCACGGTGCGGGCGCTCGAGCAGTTGGGGCAGAGGGCCGAGATCGTGCCGGGCAAGCTCCCGCAGGGCCGCCGCGACGTGGCCGGGCTCACGACCGGGACGGCAGACTTCGACTGGGCGCAGAGCGGCAGCACGATCCTGGCCGGCGCGATCTGCGAGAATCTCACGAGCTACGGCGGCATCTTCACGCCCACGGCCGGGCAGACGCCGCTCTCGGCCTTCATCCGCGCCGGCGCCGCCGGATCGAGCGGCACGGTGATCGAGCCCTACGCGCTCGAGGCGAAGTTTCCACACCCGGCCATCCATCTCCACTACGCGCGAGGCTGCACGCTCGCGGAGGCCTTCTACCAATCGGTGCGGTCGCCCTACCAGTTGCTCGTGGTCGGTGATCCGCTCACGCAGCCGTGGGCCGCGATCCCGACCGTCGATGTCGGCTTGGACGGCGGGCCACTGGCGGCCGGCACCGTGCTCAGCGGCGTCGTCGCGCTCGCCCCGAACGCGCAGGCGGGGCCGCTCCCCGCGGCGGCCGCCCGCGCGGTCCGGCGCCAGGACGACGCGGCGATCGACCACTTCACGCTCTTCATCGACGGAGTGCGGCTGGCCCGATGCCGTCCCGGGGGGCGGCTGCCTCTCGACACCGCGCAGTTCGCCGACGGCCATCATGAACTCCGCGTCGTGGCGACGGAGGCCTCGACGGTCGGCTCGCAGGGGCGCCGGGTGCTGCCGGTGCGGTTCTCGAACCACGGTCGTCAGCTCGCGCTCGAGGCGACGCCGTCTCGAATCCGGCTCGGGGGTACGGTGCGGATCCGCGTGGCAGGCGAGGGGCTCGACGGCGTGGCGATCCACGCCATGGGCCGCGTGCTCGGCCGCACCCAGGGGGACGACGCGACGATCGAGGTGCCCGCGGCGGTCCTCGGCCTCGGCCGGGTGACGATCCGCGCCACCGGCCGCGCGGGCGCCGGCGCCATCGCCAGTGTCAACGCCGATCCGGTCACGGTCGAAGTGACGCCGCGGTAGAACACCCGCGCCGCGGGCGAACTATTCCGGTTGGATGGCAGGCTCTTGCGCCGCCGGCGCGGCGGCCGGAGTCGGTTTGCCCGCGCCGCCGCGGGGCGCGAGGCAGACGAGCGTGCCGTTCGGAGAGGCGAGGATCAGCCGGTCGGAGACGGTGTTCACGATCTGCAGCTTGAACGGCCCGAGGCACAGGCTCTCCCGGGGCGAGCCGTCGGCCAGATCGACGGCGGAGAGCCGCCCCACGTCGTCGATGAGCCAGATGCGGCTGCCGCCGACGGACAGAATGGTGCCGGTCAGGCACGACCGCCAGAGCTCGGCGCCGGTTTCGGCCGCGTAGGCGGCGAGTCCCAGATCACCGAGCGAGACCACGAGCGTGTCGCCGGCGAGGAACGGGCCGGTGACCGCCGGGCCGGGCAGCACGGTGTGCCAGGCGAGGTCGAGTGCTTTCAGCGACTTTGGCAGATCGATCCGTGCCAGGTCTCCGGCTGTCGTGGCTGCGAACACGCTGCGGTCGCGGGTCACCGGCGGGCCGGAGGGGGGATTCACGAGGTCGAAGTCGAGCCGCTGCCAGTCGAGTTCCGTCGGCTGGAGCGTGACGAGCAAGCCGTCGGTGGTGCACCAGAGCAGGCCCTCGGCGAGCGGCGTGGGCGCGAAGTCGACACGTCCGTCGCCCCCCTGTTCGAGCGCGACAGGCTCGAGGTTTTCCGTCCGCTTGCGTTTTTTCTTGGCAGGCTTCTTCCCCTTGCCCGGGGCAGCCTGTGCGGCGGCATCGTCCTGCGCCGGCTGTCGCAGCGGGCGGGCCGCAAAGCGATGGATCTTGCCCACGTCGGTGGTCACATACACCCAGTCTCCGATCACCGCGGCTCCCGCCGACGGCAGGTCGCCGAACGACTCCTGCCAGCGAAACTGTCCCGTCGCCCGCTCGACCATCGTGACGCCGCCGAAATGGGGCAGCGCCACGGCATCGCGGCCGATGCCGGCCCGCAGCGCCGGGCCGGCGGCATCACCGGCCCGCAGCGACCAGAGGAGCGATCCGGGGCGTGGGGCGGCGGGTTCGATCGCGGTGCCGGCGAAGGGCGCCGATGCGATCGCGTGCGCCATGCCATCGGTGGTCTGGGCGACCGTCAGGCCATCTCCGACGACCACCTGCGAGAGTTGTGTGCCGCCGGCGACCCCCGGGAGTTGGATGATCCACTCGCGGGCCAGGCCGACGGCGTCGGCGGTGAACTCGTCGCCGGCCGTGCCGACGAGGCAACCTGTGATGCAGCCTTCCGCCAACCCGGTCCTGGCCGGGATGGGGCCGGCGATGACGACGGCCAGCACGAGTGGCCACCGGAACGTGGCACCGAGTCGCTGAGAATACATGGCATGCCCCGAGCGGTATTCGCCGGCCCGACGCGGGCCTTCGCAAGCCTAGCCCAAGAAACCTGGCCGCTTTCCCCCGCCGCCGGCAGGGCCACAACCCCATCGGCCACGGTGGTGGCCGGTTGTGCCGGTCGTAGGGCTCGTCCGGCAGGAAACACACGGCGACGGTCTGCTAAATTGGCGGGTCTCGGTCGCGTGTCGCTCCCGAGGACCAGAGGACGACCGAGCGCGATCGAGGCACCGAGAGTCGATGCGGCAGGATTCCCAGTCCAACTCTGCGGGGCAACCATCTTCCGCGCCAGCGTCGCGGAGCACGGTCAGGGATCCCGCGGCGATCCTGCTGGGATACTGCAACTTCTCGTCGGGCGGGTTCGATCCCGCGGCCTGGCGGGCCATGAACGAGCTCTTCGAGGCGGTCGAGCCGTTCACCGCCGACGGCCGCGTCGAGGAGCGGGCCGACGCCTCGGCCCGCGTCGCGGAGGTCTTGGCCGCCCGGCTGGCGACCTTGGAGGCCTCCGAGCTTGCGTTTCGCGACGCCGCGCAGGTGCGGACGGTGCTCGACATCGTCTTCATGCGGCTGCCCGCCGCCTACCGGGCCTTCCACGCCGACCTGCTCGAGCACCAGCCACCGGGTGCCGGCGAGCGGCCGTTTTGGCTGATGGCGGCGATCCAGGCCGCGGCGGCGGCCGATCCGGTCGGCCGCGACCCCGAGGAGGTCGTCGGCGAGGTGATCAAAAGCCTCAACGATTACGTCGGCTGGCGGCCGCTCGCCGTGTTGGAAAACGGCCGGTTGTCGGAGCCGTATCCGCATGAGCGGGTGCGGCCGGTGCCGCTCTATGTCCGCGGGGTGGGGGCGGCGCACGGCCGCCATCGCCGGCTCGTCGAGGGGGCGATCTCGATTCTCGGGCAGGCGCCGGAGCCGCTGCTCAGGCAGGCCGATTTCGAGCTCGAGCGCCTCGAGGAGTTGGCCTTCGATCCCCGCGCCTTCGACTTCCTCCATCCGGCGGCGAGCCGGCCGAACTATCTCTTCGGTCTCTGGGATCCCACGCGGATCGACGAGGAGGGGCACTACCGCCGCATGGTCGTGCAGCAGGCGACGCTCGACGGGATCCTCTCCTGGCCCGATGCCGCGGACGCTGGCGACGCTCCGGCGGGCGCTCGACGCTTGGCGCTCGAGCGGGAGTCGGCGGCCGTGCTTGCGGGGGTGATGCTGATGGCCTCCGGGCTGTCGGGCCACGGCCCGGGCGCCGCCTCGGCGAGCCTGCCGCTGGCGGAGCTGTTGCCGCGGATCGCCAGCTATCGCGACGAGTTTTATCGCTGGCTCATGACCCGGCTGCCGGTGGAGCATCGGCGGGCGCTCGAGGAGGAGGCCAGGCTCTTACGGCAGCCGTTCGGCGGCGTGCGGCGGCACATCAACAGCCTCTTGGCCGGTCGGCGGGCGCGGCAGGTGGAGTGCGTGACGCTGGCGGCGACACTCGCCCGACTGGGCCGCGCCGACGGCGCCGAGCGTCTGGCCGGCATGGTGCCCGCGGCATCGGCCCGCCTGGCGGCACGGATCACGAGCCTGGTCGTGGCCGCGGAACGCTCCGTGCGCGGCATGCCTGCAGCCGCCGGCGAGCCGCCGATCGAGCCGCTCGAGCGACTCGATCAGGCGACGGCGCTGCTGATGCGGGCGATCGACTGCGGCGCCGTGGTCGATCCCTGGAACATCCTCGGCCTCGGCGGGCAGTTCCCGCTGCACGAGCCGGGTGGCGAGAGCGTCTCCGATCCGCGCGTGGATGAACTCGTCTCGCTCGTGGAATCGATCCTCGACGGGTATGCCGCGGTCTGGCGGCAGGCGGGGCTCGACGGCCCGCCGGCCACGGCCGCACGGGCCGCGGCGGCGCTGGACCGGGTCGGCGGTTGGTGGGACCGCTTCGCGACGACGACCGTCTCGGGTGTGCCGCACCTGTCGGGCCGCGAGGCCCGCGACTCGGCCCGCGAGGTGATCGCGGCGCTTGCGCGGCGGCGGGAGATCGCGCCCCAGGTGCCGCCGCCCGGCTTCTGGCGGAACGAGGTGGCCGCGTTCACGACGCCGCAGACCCACGCGCAGGCGACAGACTGCCTGCTGCGCGAGGGGGACTTGGACGGCGCCATGGGGCTGCTCGTGCACTGGGCCTCGCTCCTCGAGGGCACGGAGATCGATCGCTCCGGCAGTATCTGGCTGCGCGAGGCTTCCCGTTGGTTGACGCGATCCTGCACGGACAGCTCCGTGGCAGGGCGGTCGCGGGTGCGCCGGTTCCTCGAACTCGTCGAGGCCAATACATCGGGAGTACTCGACGTGATCGAAGCCGCCGCCGCCGGTCGCGGGCTCGGCGACGGTCGCCGGTCGGCTGGAGACGCGGACGACGACGAAGCGGATGGCGACGGTGGCGAGGAGAGCGTCGCATCGGCGTATGAATCGATGGTCTGGCGTGATTCGACCGACGACGGCGTCGATGGCGGCATGCTCGACATCGAAGGGGGCGGCGATGCGACGCTCGCGGGCGTGACGGCACTCGAGGATGCGGCCGAGTTTCTGGCCGGCGTCTGCCGCATGGTGGGTGAGGCGGCGGTGGCATCGGCCGTTGCGGATGCGGCAGCCGGCACGCGGCCCGGGCGGCCCGAACGGGAGGCAGCGGTCGGCTGGCGGCGGACGCTGCGTCGATACCGCGGTCTGCTGATCCGGGCCGCGGAAGCGCTTGCGGTCCGCGAGGCGCCGGCTCCCGGTCTGACGGCCGCCGAGGCCGACAAGCTCCGCTGGCACCGCGACGCCGCCGCCGAAAGGCTCGTCGAGGCAGCGCTCGCGGCGAGTGAAGCGGGATGGCTCGTGGCGGCGCGGCTTCAGGGCCGGCGGCCACCGGCGGGCAAGGCGACGATCGGCGCGGTCTTCGCGGCGGTCCTCGCCGGCGATGCGGCCGCCGCCCGCGAGTCGCTCGCGAGACTCCGCGAGCGGCTCACGGGGAGGATGGTGCTGTACGTGCCGTTGTCACGCGGCGGCAAGCCCGAGCGGGTGGTGCTGGCGCGGAGCCGGGAGCGGCTGCTCGAGCGGCTGGCGGCATGCCTGCCGCGGCTGGGGCTCGTGGTGGAGACGGCCGAGGTCGTGCAGCTGGCGAAGGCGCTCGAGAGTCGCCGGCCACCCGGCGCCGCGAGCGTGAGCGAATTCGACAGGGTCTTCGCCGCGGCGACAAAGGCGCTCGTGGAGCGGATCGTCGAGTCGGCGGCGGCCCCGGACGCGGATGGCCGGCGGCCGCCGGATGCCGAGCAGACGCAGCGGATTCTCGACGGCCTCTCGCTCCTCGTGCCGCGGCTGCTCGACACCTGGACCGTTCATGCCCGTCAGCTGCGGCTCTCGGTGCTCGAGCGGGTGCGGGACGACAAGTCGTTCGCCGCGATCCGGGAGTTCGTGGAGCGGTACGGCGCCGGCCTCTTCACGCAGCAGCTGCTCTCGCCGCCATCGCTCCGCGGCATCCTGCGCGGGGGCGTGAGGCCGTATCTCGAGCATCTCGTCGAGCGGGCGGCGGGCGAGCCGGAGGAGGGCGACCTGCCCGGGGCGACACGGCCCCGGCGGCCCACCCGTCTCCTGGCCGACCTCGCCTCCGGTGCGCTTGGCTGGAAGCAGGCGGTGCCGCGGCTGCGACTGGTGCTCGAGAGCGTCGCGGAGAACCATGCCGAGTATCGCGACTGGAACTCGACCACCACGCAGTCCGATCGCGGCGAGTGCCTCCACGTGCTGCTCGATTTCCTGCGGGTGAAGGCGGAGCACGAGCGGATCGCATGGACACTGCGGCCGGTGAACATGGCGCATCGGGTCCTCGCGCGGCGGGGCGCCGTCGAAGCGGCGGCGGCGTGGCGGGCGCGGATGCGGGACGAGACCGCGGACACGGCCAACGAGCTGGCCGAGCGGCTTGCACGACTCGAGGCGGAGTCGGGCGTGCGGCTGGCGAGCGTGTCGGATCGCGTGCGGAGCCCGTTCGCGGCGGCGCTCGAGCTGGACGAACTCGAGGCGCTCGTGGAGCCGGCGGTGGCGGAACTGTTCACGGGCAAGCCCGCGGGGGCGGGCCGCAGGCTCGAGGAGCGGGCAGGAACGTTCCTCGGCGTCGCGGGTGGATCGGGGGTAGAGGTGCCGGCCTGGCTCGACCGGCTCTCGACCGCCGTCGACCGGGCGATCGAGCAGGCCGAGGATGGGCTGCCGATGACGCGTTCTACGGGCGGACTACCCGGCGCCTTGCCCTGGGCGCCGCTCGAGTGGTCCGCGGTCGAGCAGGCGCTGTCCAAGTGAGGCGTTGCTTCGATGCCGGCCACGACACCAAGGGCAGGTCACTCTTCCGCACGTCGGCCGGTCGCCGTTTGGCTGGCGGGACGCATCGGCCTCGATGCCTATGCGGATCTCGCCGAACGGCTGGCCTGGGAGGTGTCCGAGCCGGAGGGACGGCCGCCGACGCTCGTGCTCTACGAGCCGGCGCCGGCGATCACGATCGGTCGGCTGGGCTCGCGGGCCGACGTGCGGCTGTCGGAGGACGAGCTGCGGGCCCACGGGCTCGAGGTGCGGTTCGTGGGTCGTGGCGGTGGGGCGGTGGTGCATGGCCCCGGGCAGGTCGGCGTCGGGCTCTTCGCGAGCCTCGAGGATCTCGGCCTCTCCCGGCATGCCCTCGGCCCCTACCTCGAGCGGCTCGAAGCCGGGCTCGAGGGGGCGGTGCGGCGACTCCGGTGCGGGGCCGCCCGCGACTCGCGGATGCACGGCATCTTCGGTCGCACGGGTCTCCTGGCGACCGTCGGCGTCGCCCTCCGGCGGGGAATCTCCTGGCACGGCGGCTTCCTCAACGTGCAGCCCGCCCTGGACCTGCACCGCCGGGTCCGGAGCGTGCCTGTCGCCGTGGGGGGCGGAGCGAATACCATGGGATCCGTGGAGGCCGACCTGCAGCGGCGGGTCCGGCTGCAGGACGCCCGCGCGGCGCTCGTCGAGCAACTGGTCGAGGCCTTCGAGTTTCCGCAATCTTCCGTCCAGTCGGGATTCCCGGTTCCGATCCGGGAGGCGGGCTGTCGGCGGCGGTCGAGCCGTGCCGAATGACAGCCTACGACTGATGCAAGCCCCTTGCCGCATGGCACCGCACCGCCGGATGACACCATGACAACCCCGTCGCCTTCCCTGCCGATCGTCACCGTCAGCGACGCCGCCTCCGGCTGCGGCTCGGCGGCCTCCGTCGCGCAGCCGCCGGCCTCGCGTCGGCTGCCGCCCTGGCTGCGGCGCAACCTCGAGCCGGGCGGCGGCCACGGCGAGACGGCCCACCTCATCGCGGAGCTCGGCCTGGAGACGGTCTGCTCGTCGGCCAAGTGCCCCAATCGTCTCGAGTGCTGGTCGGCCCGGACTGCCACGTTCATGATCCTGGGCAACGTCTGCACGCGGCCTTGCGGCTTCTGCTCGGTGCCGAAGGGCAAGACCGAGGAGCTCGAGCAGGACGAGCCGGAACGCGTGGCCGAGGCGGCGCGGCGGCTGGGCCTGGCGCACGTGGTGATCACGAGCGTGACGCGGGACGACCTGCCCGACGGCGGCGCGGAGCACTTCCGTCGCACGGTCGAGGCGGTGCGGGCCGCGACCGGCGCGACGATCGAGGTGCTCGTGCCCGACTTCCTCGGCAAGGAGGACGCGGTCGAGCGGCTGATGCAATCGCGGCCGGAGGTCTTCAACCACAACACCGAGACCGTGCCGCGGCTCTACCGCACGGTCCGTGGCCGCAAGAGCCAATATCCCTGGACGCTCGCGCTCCTGCGGCGGGCCAAGGAGCTCATGCCGGCTGTGAAGACGAAGAGCGGCCTCATGCTCGGGCTCGGAGAGACCCGCGACGAGCTGCTCGAGGTGTTCGCCGACCTGCTCGCACACGGTGTCGACTCCCTCACGCTCGGCCAGTACCTCCAGCCGACACTCGACAGCCTGCCGGTGGAGCGCTATGTGCCGCCGGAGGAGTTCGACGAGCTCGGCGCGGCCGCGCGGTCGATGGGATTCAAGAAGGTGGCGTCGGGGCCGCTCGTGCGGTCGAGCTACCACGCCCGCGAGATGGCCGAGGACGGCCGCGTGGCCTGACACGCCGCGCGCCCAACCGCCGGCGGGCGGTACAAGTCACGTCGCGTGAGGATTTCGCGCCGCCTCAGGCGCCGCTGCAGGAGTCGCGAGGTCGAAATCCTCAAAGCTCCTCGAGCTTGCACCGACCCGCCGGCTGCTTCGGTGGGCAGATCGGAGCGGGTCCGCCCGTGCCCCGAGAGCCGGCGTATGCTGACGAGCGCAGGCAGGATGCCGCAGCGAAGTCAGCATCCCAGCGAGCAGAGGCCTGGAGGACAATCCTGTTCGGCACGGCAACTGCAGGGCGGGTCGATCGTCGTCCCACGTGGCTCGGGGCTGCCGATGCCCCGTCGCCGGACGTTCGCGTCGGGCATCCTGCCCGTCGCTCACGGCATGTCCGCTGCGCTTCGCCATCCTGGCTGCGCTTGCTCCCATAGCCCGGCTCCCGGGGCACCGGCAGCCCCTCGCTGCGTTCGGACCTCGACTGCGCAGCAGCGAAGCCCACGGGCCGACGAGGCTGTGGCTGCGCCGGCACGGGCTAGCGTCGTGAGCGGATGAAGGCCTCGAGTTCTTTGAGGCTGGCCAGGCCAATCAGGTAGTGCCAGACCATCTGGTACAGCGCCCGATTAGGCTTCTCTCCGGTGTGGATCTGGATCAGCATGCAGACGATCATGGCGCAGTATGCCTGGATCTCCACACCGTTATGCTCGTCGGAGAACAGGTGCCGGCAGCCGAGAAGCTGCTTGAACGTGCGAAAGAACATCTCGATCACCCACCGCAGCCGATACATCTCGGCGATCAGTTCGGCCGGCAGGTCGAGCCGATTCGTGACGAGTCGTAACACGCCGTCACAGTGCGGCCCCTTCCACCCTCGGCTGCTCTCGTGTGGCTTGACCGCCACACAGACGAGCCGCACCGGATGATCCGGTCGCGTGCGGTGCTTCGACTTCCACCCTATTCAACGATCGCATCGCTGATCACGCTCGCGGCACGATCGGCTTCCGTCAACTCGTTGGTATGCGTGACCGTGGCCGGGCGGCCTTGCCGCCGAGTACC